>Ga0315284_10007997_pt1 | contig 15086 bp, 9 predicted proteins | sample YL17G09_16_MG_FD_203696 | JGI IMG/M metagenome (GOLD analysis project Ga0315284, IMG submission 203696) | Sediment microbial communities from Yellowstone Lake, YNP, Wyoming, USA - YL17G09_16 | ecosystem: Environmental > Aquatic > Freshwater > Lake > Sediment | place: USA: Wyoming | collected... | reverse complement strand
ATGAACGACAGCACAGTCGCCGCCTTGCGGAACGGCTCGTTGACGTTGTGCTGCAGCAGTTGGGCATTCAGGAACATGAGCATCGGCGGGAAGCCCGCGGCTAAGTAGCGCACCGTGTTGTAGCAGAAGCCCACGCCCGTGCCCCGCAGCCGCGTCGGGAAGATTTCCGGGAAGTAGATTGAGTAGCCGGCGAACACCGACAGATGGGCAAAGCCCATCATGGGCAGCATCCAGTAGGCATCGGTGCCGGATCGCAGGCTGTTGAAGACGAAGATGGTCACGATCAGGCAGAGAGTGAAGGCGCCGCCGAAGGCCAGGCGGCGGCCCACGACCGTGGCCACGACGGTAAAGGTCACCATCCCCAGGAAAGACCCTACATCCTGCAGGGCCGTGCCGTAGCCGCGAACGACGTCGATGACTTTCTGCGGCTCGCCTTTGAGGGCGGTGGAGATCAGCTCCGGCGAGAAGAAGCCGATGCCCCAGAGCCCCGCCATGCCGGCCAGTCCCAGGCACACCCCGACGAACAGGTTACGCCGCCAGACCGGGTGGCGCAACAGGTCGGGAATGGAGCCGAAGCGTTTGCCCTGATCCAGGCCTTCGGCGGCCCTGCGCTTGGCCTCCTTCCAACGCTCGGGCTCGCGCAAGATGAAAATCATGGGCACAACGAGAAGTGCCGGAAGAATTCCGACGAAGAACATGATCCGCCAGCCGGACATGCCATGCCAGAAGTCCGCCTGGCCCGGTCGAATTTGCGTGCTCAGCAGTGAGCCGACAATGTTGCCGCAGGCCGAGAGCGCCTGGAGCGATCCGAGGGCAATCGCCCGGAACCGGGCGGGGACACTTTCCGCCACGAGCGTGGTGGCTGCTCCAAACATGCCTCCGACGCCCAAGCCGACAAGAAAGCGATAGATCAGGAACTCGGTGCCGCTGTGAGCGATGCCCGACAGGCCCGTGAACCCGGAGTAGATCAGCAGCGTCACGACCATCGTTTTGACGCGGCCCCAGCGGTCACTCATCATGCCGAAGATGATGCCGCCGGTGGCCCAGGCGATCATCATCACGGCGGTGGCCCAGCCGCCCCACGATTTTACGAGGGCATCAGTCGCGCCGGCACCCAACACCTCCCGCAGAGCCGGCTCCCGGGACAGGATGAAGATACGCTGGTCCATGCAGTCGAACAACCAGCCGCATGAGGCGATGATCACCACCAGCCAGTGATACCGGGTGAGCTCTTCCCACCACGGTCTTGGCCCGATTTGATTCAATTCGACGGAACCGGCGGATTCGGCCATCTGTCATTCTCCTTGTCCACATGTGGCCCCCGACCTTGGGGGTGACGGCGTAAGATCCCCAGCCGGCGGCGGCCGGGCTATCCATAACGAACGGATATGCCTGCGGATCCATCCCATCAGTGACGCAGACACACGGGCCGGTCGCGGATGTCCCCAGGCACAACCGCGACACAGTGTACCGCCAAGCCGCCCGAAGGGAAACTGATTTTTCCCCGCGATGCGCGAGGGACGGGCTCTACGGCTGTGGAATGAGCGCGGGGGAAAGACAACCGGGGCCCGTGTCACGAACACAGGCCCCTGTTTTCGATGCGTTATGGCTGGAGGCGCAAGATATTGCGTCTCTGCCAAATCCATGGCACCAGTCACGGCCTGGTGACGCGGATGTCGTCGATGTAGATTCGCCCGCTGCCGTTGGCCTGGGGGGCCTCGCGGTCGCCGACGCCGATGTACATCTTCTTGACCTTGGTCATGCCCACGCCGGCACTGGTGAACCGGCTCAGCGGGATCTTCCACTCGGTCCACTGCATCGTGAACACGGCGGCCGGATCGGGGTTCGTCACTACCCTGGCGTTGCCGTTGGTGTCCTCCACGACGACGTACAGATCATCCTGGCTGTTGCCCTGGGTGTTGCCGCGGAAGTACAGCGTCAGGTCCGTCACGCCGTTGATCGTCCAGTTCTGTGGACTTGCCCAGGTCGTGTCGGCCTCGCTGTAGAACGGCGTCACGGCGTTGTTGTAGTCCATCGGCATCGCCTGTCGGCCGCCGTGGGTGATGGACGTTTCCATAATGTCGCCCAGAGCGGGATCGTAGCCGACCAGGGCCCCCGTGCCGTTGCCCGGGTTGCCGGTTGGGAAGAAATCGTCCTTCGAGAAGCCCCAGCCGTCGATCCAGATCTGGAAGACGCGGTCCGGCGAGTCGTTCGTGTAGCTCTCGAAGTCATCGACGACGATGAAGTCGGCGGCGGTGAAGCTCCAGACGCTCCCCTTCCACGGGCTGCCGGCGGCGTCGTTGACCTCGTCGACTCGCCAGTAGTAGGTCTTGCCCCAGACCAGGGGCCCCGGATCGAAGGTGGTCTCGCTGAGGGGCTGCCGGCCTTGGTAGAGGTCCGCGGTGGCGGCGGTGGCTTCGGCCACGGCCTGCTCGTTGTCGCCGAAGTAGACATCGTGGAAGGCGGCCTTGGCGCCGGCTTTCCAACTCAGCGTGGAGGTCTGCGGCACACCGGCGGCCTTGTTGAGCGGTCGCGGGCCGAAAGCCGAGACAGCCTCGAACGGCTTGAGATACATACCGTTGATAATCGTACGGGTCGCGACGCCGGGGCCCTGCCAGGCGACTTCGCAATGATCGCCGAGGATGCCATCCTGCCATAGAGCCATGATGTAGTAGCGGGCCGCGTCCAGCTTAATCGGCAGCGACTTCTGCTCCGGGTACTTCTCCCACTCGCCGGCGCCGGTCCAGCCGGGGACGCCGGCAATCAGTTGGGCGTTGCCCGGATCGTCGTCCTTGCTCAGCCAAAGCTCCGCCGTGTCGTCGCTGGCGATCCAGAAAGTGTACTCGCCCGCGACGGGGACATGGACCCAGCCGTGCATGCGTCCGCCATAGTTGTCCTTCGCGTCACCCCAGCCCGCGGTGTCGAACGCCGTCAGTTGGGCGGTCGAGGTCGGGTTGTCGGGGAAGTTCACGCTGGCCTTGAGCACCGCTAGGTCTCCCGTCATGTTCTCGTAGATCTCCTGCGTGATGGTCCCGAGTCCGGGCAGGATCGTCCGGAAGTTCCAGATATCGCCCCTGCGTGTCTCTTTGGCGTCGAACTCATCCACTCTCCAGTAGTAGGTCTTGTCAAACGCGAGCGTCCCGGGGTCATACGAGGTCTCGGCCGTTGGGACGCCCTGGGTGGCCTTGTTGACGTCCTCGAAGCTCTCGCCGAAGAAGACGTAATGAACGATCGCGTTGAGGCCGCCGGACCAGGTCAGGTCGGCATTCGGGTCCACGAACTGTGTCGTATCGGCCGGGCTCGGCTTGTACGCCTTCTGGGACGGGACCAGGAAGCTCCAGACCGGGCCCTTGTACTTCGTCCCGCTCATGTCGACTTCGTCGATGCGCCAGTAGTAAGTCTGCCCCAGCGTCAGTCCCGCTGGATACGCGAAGCCCGGCATGCCGGCAATGTAGAACGTGAGTTGCACCGGCTGCCTGGCCCGGAACGTATCGCCGGCGCCGTTGAACACATCGTCATAGCTGGCGCCCAGGTAGATCTCGTGGAAGACGGCCGTCGAGCCGGACGTCCACGACAGATTTGCCCAGTTGGACCCATTGATCACGCCGTCGGCAGGGCTCGGTCTCGTGGCCCCGAAACGCGTCGCAAGCTTTTTGATTTCCGTGGGGGGCAACACCGTGTCGTAGATGCGCACCTCGTCCAGAGCCCCATTGAAGCTGTTCCATCCGCTCGAGTTATCGCAACCGATGGTGATCGTGGCATCGGTCGTCGGTCCGAACGAAAAACCGCCCCGGCCGGTCTCCTGGCCGTCCACATAGAAAACCATCGTCGTGCCGTCAAATGTCACGGCGACGTGCGTCCATTCGCCTGTGGGTAGAACGCGCCCGCCGCAATTCGGATAGCTGCCGCCACGGAAGAATGAGATCTGATTATTTGTGGCGTTGATCTCGAATTCCCACATCTGGCCTGCGCCGGTGTCATCCCAGCCATTGCGTTTGCCCACCGGGCCCTGCCAGTTGTCGGGCCCTATCGGCCCCGCCCATTTGGCCCAGAAGGTCACGCTCAACTGGCCGGTGCCGGCGGAGGGGTCCCATGTGCCGCAGTTGACCCATCCGGCCGCCGGGTTCTGGCCATTATAGGTCAACGCCTTGCCGAATCCGGGCGGGCCATCCACCCAGGTGGGCGTTCCCTGGATCGTGCCATTATGTCCGTTGCCGGAGGCATCCGCCGTCGTCGTTCCGGTTCCCTCACTCAGCGGGTAGTAAGCCACGAGCTTGGCCGTCGCCGGGCCTGCCGCCGAGCCCACAACCAGGACGAGCAAAGCCAGGTACGTCAGCCTTCTGCACATGGTGATCCTCCCTTCAACAGAACGACCGTTCCATCTGAGAACGTCGCCTCTGATGCGATGACTTCGGCACATTTCACGCAGAAGGTGATTCCGTTTCATCGGCAGTCTATCCCGCTCGCTGTGTGGGAAACATGAAGGAGTTCTCTGGAGTAAACGCCCATTCGGACCAATCCACATCCATTCGCATTCCTCCTCTTGTCGCGACATCATCACCGACCCGGTCCCGTGAGGAACCGCGATCCACAGGTCCCATATTACTTGTATTATATCCGGTCCGTCATGTTGCCGTCAAATAGAAAAGGAGCCTGGCAAGCTGCGAGCGACCTGCCATGAGCAAGAGAGGAAGGCATTTCACATCGTCGCCGGGTATGATACCATGAAGGCAGTGTAACATAGCCGGGAATCTCTGAGGGCAGAGCATATGAGAATTCGTCGGATCATTCGAGCTGGGTTGTTGGCGTTGCTTGTGGTCGTGGCGGTGGCAGCCGCCGTGGCCGGAGGGCTCTGGTGGTATTTCCATCCGCCGTTCGAGCGCACGAATCGCATCGTCTATACGCAGCGGCACGGCCAGGACCTCACCTTCGATCTTGTCCGACCTTCGCGGCCTAATGGCCTGGGGATTGTCGTCATGGTCAGCGGCGGATGGCGGTCCGGCCCCGAAGGCTTTCGCCCCTGGATGACAGCCCCTCTGCTGCGTCGTGGATACACGATTCTCGCCGTCTCCCATATGTCCCAGCCCCAGGCGACCGTCATGGAGATCGTCGAGGACGTGAATCGCGCCGTGCGGTTCATCCGGCACCACGCGAGCCAGTACGGCATCGACCCCAATCGCCTCGGAGTCACGGGCGGCAGCGCGGGCGGGCACCTGAGCCTCATGCTCGCCACGCGCGGCGGGCCCGGAACACCCGATGCTCCAGACCCGGTAGATCGGGAAAGCAGCGCCGTACAGGCGGCGGCCGTCTTTTTCCCCGTCACGGACCTGCTCGATCTGGGGCATTCCACGGAAAATACCGGTGATGGCGGTCCGCCGAAGAGTTTCGTCAAAGCCTTCGGGCCACAGGCGACGGACCCGGCGGCATGGAAGCAAATCGGCAGAGACCTGTCCCCGATCTACCACATCACGGCCGCCCTGCCGCCCGTGCTGATCATTCACGGCGGCGCCGACACGCTCACCCCGCTGGAGCAATCCGAGTCGTTCGCGGCCCGCGCCCGCGAGGCCGGAGGCACGGTCAAGCTGGTAGTCCGTCCCGGCAAGAAACACGGCTGGCCCGCCATGATCTGGGACATTCGCCAGTTCGCCAACTGGTTTGATCGGCACCTGCAACCGACGGATAGTCCCTGAGCAGCTTGGGACACAGATCAGAGAAACCCACACGGGAGATCTGTTCTCAGACAATGCTTGCCTTCGCGGGGCGGCGGGGTAGACTGACTACCGTGGCGGAGGCCGATTCGGGGGCGGGATATTCGCACGGCGATATGGCTGGAGAGACGTGAACAAAGGCAGGCAACACGCAGGGTGGCCCGTGAAAGAGGGGCAAAGGAGAGAGATCATGAGCAGCATGTCACGAAGAGAGTTCCTGAGAACCGCTCTTGCAGCCGGGACAGTGGCGTCGTTTGTGGGCCCGGCTGGGCGAGCCGCAATGAATAGCCCGCAGGACAAGCCGGCCGGCCGACCCAACATCGTGTTCATTCTGTCGGACGATCAGGGCTTGGACGGCGTCGGATGCTACGGCTCGGACCGTCACAAGGGGCGGACCCCCAACCTGGACGCCCTGGCCGCCGGCGGCATCCGGTTCGAGCGATGCTATTCCGAGCCATTGTGCGGGCCGACGCGTTGCGAGATCATGACCGGCCGCTACCCATTCCATACGGGCGGCTTGACCAATCCAACCGCGGGACGGCCCGTGCCGCAGGATGAGTATCCGCTGGCCCGCGTCCTCAAGGAGGCCGGCTACGACACCTGCCACATCGGCAAATGGCGGCAGATGGGGCTGACCCCGGCCGACTGGGGCTTCGACGAGTACATCACCGATCCGACAGCCGGCGGTTGGTATTGGCAAAAGAGCTACTTCAAGAACGGCCGGCTCGTCGAGACCGACAAGGAGATCTACTACCCCGATGTCACGCACGACTACGCCGTGGACTTCCTGCGCCGGCACGCGGGGACCGGCTCCGCGGCAGGCAAGCCGTTCTTCCTCTACTACGCCTCGCATCTGGTCCACGCCCCGATCCTGCGCACCCCGGACAGCAAGCCGGGCGAAGAGGACCCGGTGGCTCTCTACAACGACAACGTCGCCTACCTCGACAAGCAGGTCGGCGCGCTGGCGTCGGAGCTGGACCGGCTGGGCTTGCGGGAAAACACGCTGATCCTTTTCTCCGGTGACAACGGCACGGCGCAGCGGTCGGGGACCATCAACGGCCGGCAGATCAACGGGCAAAAGGGCACGATGATGGAAGGCGGCGCCCGCGTGCCGCTGATCGCCAACTGGAAAGGCGTCGCGCCGGCGGGACGCGTGCTGAAGGACCTCGTGGACTTCAGCCACGTGTTGCCGACGTTCGCGGAAGTGGCGGGGACGAAGCTGCCGGAAGGGCGCACGTATGACGGGCGAAGTTTCGCGCCGCAGCTTCGCGGCGGCAAGGGCGACCCACGAGAGTGGATTTTCGTGCAACTCGGACGAAGGTGGTATGTACGTGATGACGGCTGGAAGCTCAACCAGGCCGGCGAGCTGTTTGACATGAAGGACTCGCCGTTCGTGGAGCAGCTCGTGCCCGCCGACTCAAAAGACGAAGCGGCTGTGGCGGCACGCAAGCAGCTTGCGGCCGTGTTGGAAAAGCTCAACCCCGCCGGCGGCAAAACGATCTCCGCCCAGGAGGAGGCCGCCGGGAAGAATCGTGCCCAAAAACAGCGCCAGGGCGGCGAAAAGAAGCAAGGCCAGCGCAAGGGCAACCGGCGAGCGCCTGCCACGGACAAACAATCATAGCGGACCCTGCTGCAGCCGCACGGCGAATCATTCGATCTTGATTGTGCCGGCGCCGCCGAAGTGTCGCCCGTCTTTGAGCCGGCCGGTGACCTGCAGCACCACATTGCCGTTGGCGGGTACGGCCTCCAGCAGCTTCGCCCTGTCAAACGAGGCGATGGTGATTACCTGGCCGGTCAGCCACAGGAAAGTGGTTCGCTTCGTTGCCTGCGCACCACTGGGCGTCAGCAGCAGAGGCTGTGTTTCGTCCACATCCACGGGAAACAGACCTTTGGGCAAAGAGAGGAACACCGTAATCGGCTCGGCGCCGCCGTACCGTTTCACCACAGAAGGCAGGATCGAGATATCCGCCGCCACGTCCACGTGTTGGTCGCCTCCGGGCGTATTCGGGTCAGGCGGCTTCGGCGGGGCCGTGTTCACAAGCACGCCTTTCTCGAGCGCGAAGTTGTCGACGAACGCATGGCCGGCATCCACGGTCGCGCCCTCGGTGGCTAACCCCATGAAGACGTAGATCGGCTTGCGCCCCCAGCGTCCGCGGATGCTATCGGGCAGAACCTCCCAGGCGTTCTCGGGGCCGTAGCCGGTCCTGCCCATGTAGACGGTGTCACTGGCCGCGTCATAGGAGAGGTAGAGAGTCGTTTTGTCCACGCCCCGATATTCGAACGTCCATCGCACCTCGTAGCCTTCCTTCCATTCTCGCCAGAAGCTGCGAAAGAGACTGACGCAGCTGATGCCGAAAGAGACGTACTGCTTTCGCGGCTCGGTATTGTTGGGAGTCACGCCGAAGGTCAGCCAGCCGCCGTTCATCGTCACGGGGTCATAGTTCAGGTCCAGCTTCATCGCGAAATCGTGGTTCGGGTCGATGGGCCACTTGTCGGCGACGTACCCGGCAAACATGGGATTCTCGCTCGCCTTCGCGGTGAACTCCAAACGCTTGTTGATCTCCTTTACCTGGCAGTCGGGACTGTCCGCGTAGGCCTTCCACAAAGTGCCTTTCTTGTTGTCGTCGAAGTTGTCCTGCACGACGGGCTGCCCCGCCGATTGTCCCCACGCGACGCTCTGCAGGATTCCCAGGTGTCCCGTCGCCATCCCGACGGAAACGGCGGCCACGATATACCGGATTAGATTTCTCATCACAGTTGTATCCCCCTATTTTCGATCAGTGGTTCGGAATCTGCCTGTCGGCCGTTTCCGGCGGCGTGCAGGCGTTTACCGCGTCCTGACTCTGTGAAGTCCTTTTCGCGGCGGCCTTCGGGCGAGCACGCAACCTGCTGAGACGTACGCCGCGATCCGGGCCTGATTCACTACAGGCGCAGGCCGCGATAGCCGCTCAGCAGCAACCGTCCATGGGCAACCCTACTCCTTTCGGCCGCTCCTCCAATCCAACTTCCTATTATACCCTCCCGCCACCGCTTTGTCCAGCATATAACTGAATTTAAGCCATCCCGGACTATCGCGAAACCCACAGGACAGCCATTCCTGCCTCCGCTGCAAGGGTCCGGGGTTCTTACGCCATCCGGAGGCCGGCGGCCCTGCGGCGGTCCCATAAAGTGTGGACCGACGTGCGTATTGTTGCCTGCGGCCTGAGCGTTGACCGGCCAGACTGCCCCGCCTCACCTAATTCTGAAGGAACTTCTTGATCATGGCTCCGCAGACCCGATCCAGGCCCTCCGGGGCGCCGTCGCCTCCCCGATTTGTCGCCACGAGCAGGGCGAAGTTTTTCAGCGGGGCGACCCAGACGACGCAGGTATTCATGCCGTTGCTGCCGGCGTGCTGGAGGACCTTGCCGCCGCCCCAGTCGCGGTCGCAGATTCCCCAGCCGAGGGCGTACTCGCCGCCAAACGGAGGCTCTTTCAGTTGCCGGACCTGGTCGCCCGTCAGCAGCCCCTGCTCCCCCCGCGTGGCCGCCAGAATGCATTGGATGTACTTCGCCCAGTCATAGATCGAGCAATGGACCCGACCGGCCGGCGTGATGAACGGCGGATTGTCACTCACAGGGCCCGGATTGACCGGGATTACCCGGTCGCCCTCTTTGCGATGCTGCCACGGGGCATCGACATGCCCCCTGACGCCCATCGCTCCAAACCCCGCCGACTTCATCCCCAAAGGCTCGAACAACAGGCGCCGCAGGAGGACTTCGTAATCTTCGCCCGCGGCGGTTTCGGCAATCACCCCGGCGATGGTGAAGCCGGCATTGGAGTACTCTTGCTTGTCTCCCGGCGTGTGGATCGGGGGCCGGCACAGGACGATCTCCATCACGCGTCTTCGCTGCTCGCGCGGCGATTTCAGCGCGGTGATCTGCCGAAGCTCTTCGTCCCCTACCGGCGCAAAGCCGTTCGTCATCGGCGGCACGCCGGCCCGATGGGACAGCAGATGGACCAGCGTCACGCCGCGATAATCCGGATGCATCTTATCCTTCAAATCCGGGAAGTACTCCGCGAGCGTGGTCTCCCACTTCAACGTGCCCTGCTGGACCAGCAGACCGATGAGCGACCCTGTCATCGCCTTCGTGCACGAGCCCAGATGGAAGGGATCGTTCGGCTCCGCTTTGACGTCGCTGCCGTGCTTTCGCACCCCGACGACGCCGGCCGCATGGAGCTTACCGTCCACAATCACCGCGGCGGCCAACGCCGGGAAGGCATACTCCTCCCGCACGGCCGCCAGGTCCGGCCCAAGGTCAACCACCGCCGGTCCCCCCGCCGCCGGGAATCCGCCGCACGCCGTCGTGAATAGAACCGCAGCCGCACAGGACCACGCAACGAATGACTGCATACTCATGCAATGGCTCCACGAATATAGGGCAACTCCTTCCCGCATCGCTCCAGCATTATCATCCTGATCTTCGCCGAGAACAAGAGCACACTTGCGCTATGGCGATCCGCAGCTCGAATACGATGTGCACTCTCAAGCTGCCGAATACGTCCGGCACAAAAGGAAGCGGGGCCCGTGTCCCGGGGACACGGGCCCCTCAACTCTATCATCTACTGCTATTGGCTCACAGAGAGCCGGCGTTGCCCGCCTTAGGGCTTGACCAGGCGGATGTCGTCGATGTACAGGACGCCGTGGCCGCCCGGCTTCGGACTCTTGCGGTCGCCCACGCCGATGTACATCTTCTTGACCGCTGCCGGATTCACACCCGTGAACTGGCTGAGCGGAATCTTCTGCTCGGTCCAGCTCGTTGAACTCAGAGCCGCCGCATCAAGATTCACCACGACAGGCGCCTTGCCCTGGTTTTCCAGCGCAACGTACAGAGGCTGCGTGGCATCGTTGCCCTTTGCGCCTTTGACGTACAGCACCAGTGCGGTTACCCCTTCCGCGGTCCAGTCCTGGGCCGTACTCCAAGTCCGCGAGGTTTCGGAGTAGTAGGGGGCATTGATGTTGTTGTAGTCGAAGGGCATGGACTGTCCGCCGCCGTGCACGGCGACGGTCTCACAGAACGTGCTGTTCTTGGACTCGGCGTACCCGACGGTCGAGCTGGTGCCATTGCCGGCCACTACTACGGGTTGGGTGTATCCAAACCCGTCAAGCCAGGTCTGGAATACGGCCTTGTAAGCATCCGTATCGTCACTGTATCCCTCAAAGTCATCGAGGATGAGAAACGCCGGCACGGTGAACTTCCAGACGTATCCCGTGTGGACCTGTCCGCCGGCCTCGACCTCGTCGATCCGCCAGTAACAATCGCCGCCGCCAAACGCGACCAGGCCGGACAACGAGAAGCTCGTCCCCGGCTGGTTGCCCTTGAACTCGGGCGAGCTCGTGCCCGCCCCGGCGACCGCCTTCCTGTTCGTCCCGAAGTACACGTCGTGAGAGCTCGCCCCGGCGCCCGCGCTCCAACTAAGCGAATCAGCGCTGCGGATGTCCACCATCGCGCCAATGCCCGGCGCTGGGTCCGAAGCCACCAGAGGATCGCCAGCCAGGACTTGCTTGATCTGGTCCTCCGTCATCGCTTTGTTGTAGACGCGGACGTCGTCGATCAGGCCGTTGAAGTATCTGTCATTCAAATGGCTGTACTGCCTTCCGATGTGGAAGAACTCGGGATTTGGAACAAGCGTCACATTTGTTCCAGCCTGCTTCTTCCCATCCACAAAGAGCCTGTTGGCCTGGCCCTCATGAACCATAGCGACGTGGCGCCACTCGGTATCCGTGTATGTCACGTCGCTGTTGACCGCGCTCTTCGCGAGATCGGTGCTCCCGTCACCGACCCACAGGCGCAGAACGTCCGAGCTGTGTCTGACGAGGGCGAAGCCCTGATAGACGCCGTTCAATCTGCCGGCGATGCCCATGTACTTGCCGCTATTGTTGGGGGCCATCTTGATCCATGCGGCAAGGGTGAGGTCACCCGTGATGTCCGCTGCCGCGGTCCCGCAGTTGACGTACTGACCCGCCCCCGTAAATGACAGGGCGCCGCCATAGAGTCCGTCCGCCCATTGCGGCCCGCCAATCAGGGTGCCATAACCGCCGTGGCCGGACCAATCGACCGCCGTGGTCCCCTCCCCCTCATCAAGCGGCCAGTAACCGCTGAGAGTCGCATCGGTAATGGCGATGACAGGCACCGTACTGAAGCTCCAGACCTAGCCCTGGGCCGTCGTCGGAGGCGCGAATTCATCCACGCGCCAATAATAAGTCGTGCCGGGTGTCAGTGCGGCCGGTGAGAATTCCGTGGTCGCCGTCGGCATTCCAGTGCCCGCCGGGGCGTTCTTGACCGCATCGAGGTCCTCATCGAAGTAGACGTAGTGGAACAAGGCGTTGAAACCCTTGCTCCAGGTCAGCTTTTGATCCACAAGGACATATTTGGCTCCGTCGGCCGGGGTGGGCGCCCAGGCGGTTGGCGGCTGAACCCAGAAGCTCCAGACCACGCCTTTCCAGGGGCTGGCAGGATTGGACGCGTTGATCTCGTCCACCCGCCAGTAGTAGGTCTTGCCCGGGACCAGGCCGGTGGACGCTACGCCGCCCGGAGAGCCCATGGCCAACTGCGCGAGGGCTTGCCTGCCGACATAAACGTCCGCGTCGCCCGGCGTAGCCGCACTGACTTTCTCGTAACTCTCGCCGAAATAGACATCGTGCAGGGCGGCGAAATCGCCCGCTTGCCACGAGGCCTGCACCTTCGTCTGATCAATCATGGATCCATTGATCGGGACAGGCCCTCGGGCGAAGGGTTGAGGACCTAACCCTACCACCTTTTTTACCCAGTTGCCAATGAGCTCGGCACAGGTTAAACCTCTGTCCTTTATCCAGCCGGCAGGACCACCAGTAGCCTGGTTGATGAAAGCGACGTAACCGCCGGTCACTGTGTTGTAAATGACCACAGGATCAGCCTGCGCCTCCGCGGCTGTGTCTGTGCCGCCCGTCGATGCGAACGCCGCGGCAACCTCCCAGGGGGCCTGAACCTGAGCGAGGACAATGGGTCTATCCGTCTTGACCGGGTCAGTGAGACTGGGCAGATATTCCTTGGCTGTCGGCGTTATCTTCAACTGAGTGCCATCAGCGCTTGCGATAACACCGGAACCAAGGTCGAGGATGTTGGCGGCGCCCGTGGCGCCGTTTTCGGCCTGTCGAGTCCCCCCTTCATACGAGCAGTATGCGAACCAGTCGCCGACATTGATGATCATGTTTCCGCCATCGAGCCACTTTTCAGCGCGAGAGCCATCCGGATTGACGTTTGGGAACTGATAGAGGACACTCGGGATAGTCCCGTTAAGCCAGATGATGTCCATTTCACCATCATTCGCATTTTTGTCCACCCATGCGCCGAATTACGCAAGGTGTGCGTCGTCGAACTTCTGGATATCCTTGAACAACTGTCCTGTTTTGGCAATGATCGTGTCAACGTCCTTGAGCATGTCCGGAGTTTCATACCAGCCGGGGTTCGGCGACCCGACGTAGAACGCAATGTCATAGGCCATGGCCGCCGGGCTGAACGCAAATGCAATGGCGAATACTAACGCTAACTTTTTCATTGTTCTTCCTCCTGACTCCAATTCGTTTTTTCGCAACGGCATCGCTGCCGCGGCTAAACGCAATCTCTTCTCACACATGGTGAAACCTCCATCCAAACAGGCATGGCTCCGGGGGGCTGCACATTTACCCCGGCACAAGTGCGACACGTGTTCGACCCGACCGCCTCAGCGATGCACCGACACCGACGCTGAGGCAACCGGAAAACAGAGGATTCTACCCATAAGGATCCTCCTTCGAGGCCATACGAATGATGTGTGCTTGCCGGCCCTTCGGACGTACCCGGCCTCTCGTGTCGTTCTGCAGGGCCATACCCATTCCGTACCTTCCTACGCAACCATCTGCTGTGCGCAGATTGCCACTCTCGGCGAACGAAAACCGCAGACCACGATAAGCGTCACACGCGGTGCAAAAGGCACACATCCTCCAGATGCGCATCACAAACCCCGCTTATCGGGCTTGTCCAACGCACCCTGTGATCCCAGACCAGTTCAACGACCCTTCCGAAGACAAAAACCAACAGGTTCACACGACACATTAGTATACCGCACGGCCTCCACAAGGTCAAGCCCGGCTTAGTAGAAAAGGACTCTTATCGGACGGGGTGCCACATGGTCGTTTCCATTCCGGGAGGTGATGAAGAGGCCCCTTGAGAGCCGTCTCCAGGGGCTATTTGCCGCCGCGGAGAGGGAATTCGGCGGTGAGCCGCCTGCCGTCGGGGCACATACAGGTGACTTCAAACACATAGGTCTCAGTCAGACCCGCAGGGGCATCGAGCTTGAACTCGTACGCCCGCAGGAAGTCTCGCCAGTACCTGTTGTTCGTGGCGGGATGGGTCAGATCGATGTCCGGCCAGATGACAAGTCTCTGCCCCTTGGGCGCGGCGGAACGGGGGACATACTGGTACAGCTCAAAGCGCAGAGTGCCCGGGGCCTTGATCTGACACCCAAAGGCATCCAGCAGCCCGACATAGGCATTCAGTGCCACTGTCTGGCTGCTCCCGGTGGAGGTGGGCAGTTCCGTCAACGGAAGGATGGATATCTTGGCAGGGGCAAAACCGGTGGGCACAACTGGCGGCTCCGCGGTCTTTGCCTCCTCACCCCCAACGGCCGGCTTCACCTCCTGCTTCGGTGGCTGTCCGGCAGTCGGGACATCCGCTTGCGACTGGCCACAGCCGGAACACAGCAGCGTCAGCAACAACAGCGCAGCGACGAAACCCGGCCCAAGCACGCTCACGCCAGCATAAGCATGGCGCCCGGCCGTCCGCTGTTCGCATGCCGCCATCAAGTAATCCACAATCCGCAATCTGAAATCCGCAATCATCTACAGATCGTCGTCCAGCACGTGTCCAAGCCGGCGTTTCTTCGTGCGCAGGTAATTGATGTTATGCTCGCATGGCTTGGCCTGCAAGGGAATCTGCTCGACGATCTTGATGCCGTAGACCTCCAGCCGGCTGATCTTCTTCGGGTTGTTGGTCAGGATTTTCACGCTTCGCAGGCCCAGGTCGCGACAGATCTGCGCCCCGATGCCGTAGTCGCGCCGGTCCGGGGCAAAGCCGAGCTTGACGTTGGCGTCCACCGTGTCGAGGCCCTGCTCCTGGAGCTTGTACGCGTGGAGCTTGTTGATCAGGCCGATGCCCCGGCCCTCCTGGCGTAGATAGATCAGGGCCCCCTTGCCCTGCTGCTCGATCATTTTCAGCGCCATGATGAGCTGGTCGCCGCACTCGCATCGCTGCGAATGGAACAAGTCGCCCGTCATGCACTCGGAATGGACCCGTACGAGGACCGGCTCCGGGTGTTCAAGGG
>Ga0315284_10007996_pt1 | contig 15086 bp, 12 predicted proteins | sample YL17G09_16_MG_FD_203696 | JGI IMG/M metagenome (GOLD analysis project Ga0315284, IMG submission 203696) | Sediment microbial communities from Yellowstone Lake, YNP, Wyoming, USA - YL17G09_16 | ecosystem: Environmental > Aquatic > Freshwater > Lake > Sediment | place: USA: Wyoming | collected... | reverse complement strand
GTGGCCACGATGCCGATGCCCAGCGGCTTGGTGAGCACGAGGGCGTCGCCGGGCTGGGCGCCGGCGTTCGACAGCACGCGGTCGGGGTGGACCTCGCCGACCACCGCCAGCCCGTAGATCGGCTCGGCGGTCTTGATGGTGTGCCCGCCCACCACCTCGGCGCCGGCCTCCTTCACCTTCTCGATGCCGCCGCGCAGGATCTCGCGCAGCAGCTCGGGCGGCAGATCGACCTCGGGGTAACCGACGAGATTGAGCGCGGCCAGCGGCCGGCCGCCCATGGCGTAGACGTCGGACAGGGCGTTGGCCGCCGCCACCGCGCCGAAGTCGTAGGCGCCGTCCACGATGGGCGTGAAGAAGTCGGTGGTGAAGACCAGGGCGCGCTCGTCGTCGAGGCGGATGACGGCGGCGTCGTCGGCGGTGCTCGAGCCGATGAGCACGCGCGGGTCTTGCACGGCCGGCAGCCCGGCCAAGAGCGGCAGCAGGTACCCCGGCGGGTGCTTGGCGGCGCAGCCGGCGCTCTTCGCCGTCTGCGTCAGGCGCACCGGGGACGGGCCGGCGGCCGGCGGGTCGGGGATGGCGTTCACGATTTCCTCCACGGGAGAGCGCCGCGCCGGGCGCCGACCGACGGCCCCGGCCGCGACGCACGGCCTGTCGGCGCCAGTCTAGAAGCCCCTTCGTGAACTGTCGAGGCCGCGTTGGGGCCGGTTGGCGGCCGGGAGCTTTCCGCGGTACCATGTCTGGCTTGCAGACGGCCGCACCCGATCCGCCGCCCTCCCGGCCGCGAGTCCGGGCGGCCCGGACCAAGAACGCTTCTGAGGAGACCCGATTCCCATGGCAGTGGGCAAGCTGGAGATCTACGAAGACGGCGTGCGCCGGGTCGTGGCCCTGGACAAGGACCACGTCACCCTCGGCCGCCTCGAGAGCAACGACGTGCACGTGGCCGGGGCCGACGTCTCGCGCAAGCACGCCGAGGTCGTGCGCGAAGGGGACAGCTACCTGCTGCGCGACCTCGAGTCGCGCTTCGGAACCTACGTGAACGACCAGCGCGTGCAGCAGCACGTGCTGCGCCACGGCGACCGGCTGCGGCTGGGGCCCGGCGACCGCACCGAGATCCACTTCCTCCTCGATGGCAAGGAGACCGCCGAGCGCTCGACGCGCACGTCGCAGGCGAGCGTCGGCTTCGTCGGCGACCTGCGCCAGATCACCGTGCTGCTCGAGGGCCTGCGGGCCCTCGGCTCGGGGCGCGTGCTCGAGGAGGTGCTGGCCATCGTGCTGGACTCGGCGATCAGCCTGGTAGGCGCCGACCGCGGCTTCGTCATGCTGGCCAACCCGGAGGGCGCCCTCGAGTTCAAGCTGGCCCGCGGCCGCGGCGGGGTCACCCTGGAGAGCGCGGGCATCGCCACCAGCCGCAAGATCCCCGACGAGGTCTTCGCCAGCGGCCAGCCGCAGGTGAAGACCGACCTGACCAGCCCCGACCTGGGCGCCGACCACAAGCGCACGCTGTCCTTCGGGATCCGCGCCGTGATGTGCGTCCCCCTGCGGCTGGCGCGCTTCGGCGCCGTCGCGGGCGCCGGCGCCCCGCCGGCGGCCGCGGAGAGCGGGGCGGCGGTCTTCGGCGACGCCCCGCGCGCCCGGATCATCGGCGTGCTCTACCTCGACAGCCAGATGCGCACCGGCACCGTCTCCCCCACCACCGTGGCCGCTCTCGAGGCGCTGGCCGGCGAGGCCGCCGTGGCCATCGAGAGCGCGCGACTGTACCGCGAGGCCGAAGAGAACGCGCACCTCAAGCAGGAGCTGGACTTCGCCCGCGAGGTGCAGCGCGCGCTGCTGCCCCCGGGCGAGCACGCCTGCGAGGGGCTGGAGCTGGCCGGCGTCACCGTGCCGTGCCGCGAGATCGGCGGCGACTTCTTCGACTACTTCGAGGTGCCGGGCGGCCACCTGGGGATCGCGCTGGCCGACGTCACCGGGCACGGGGCGTCGGCGGCGCTGCTCGCCGCCAAGGTGCAGGGGATCCTCTCCTCGGTGGCCGCGGCCAACGCGAGCGCGGCGGTCGCCGTGCACCAGCTCAACGTCGCGCTCAGCCGCCGCGCCGTGCCCCGCCGCTTCGCCACCCTGGCCTACGCCATCCTCGCCTGCGACGGCGCCGTGCTGTCGTGCAACGCCGGACACAACCCGCCCCTGGTGCTGCGCGCCGACGGCTCGGTGACCACCCTGGAAAAGGGCGGGCTGCTGCTCGGCCAGTTCGACTGGGCGACCTTCGAGGAGGAGTCGGTCCACTTGCGCCCGGGCGACACGCTCATCATGTACAGCGACGGGCTGGTGGAGGCCGCCGACGCCTCGGCGGAGCAGTTCGGTGAGGCGCGCCTGCTGGAGTGCCTGGCGGCGGCGCCGGGGCTGTCGCCCAACGCCATCCTCGAGCGCCTGTTGCGCGCCGTGAGCGAATTCACCGGCAGCACGCTGCAAGCCGACGACATCACCCTGCTGGCCGTGCGCTACGTGGGGCGCTGAGCGGGGAGCGCCCCCGGGTCAGGCGCGCGCGAAGCTGGCCAGGGCCAGCTCCTCGCTCTCGTAGACCTCGAAGACCGAGATCAGCTTGGTGATGACGAAGATGTTCTTGATGCGGTCGGTGACGTTGGACAGCTTCATGCGGGCGCTGCGCTTCGAGTAGTTCACGTGCCCGCCGATGAGCACGCCGAGCGCCCACGAGTTGATGAACTCGGTCTCCGCCAGGTTCACGATCAGACAGTCGTTGCCTTCGTTAGCCAAGTCCTGGACGAGCTTTTGCAGCTCGTCGGTCTCGTCCCCCCCGACGAGGTAGCCGCGCGGCGTCAGCACCACCACGCCCTCCAGTCGCTTGACCTTCACGTACTTCATCGCATCCTCCTGACGGCCGGCATCGGCCCGGGTCGCCGTGCCCGCGCGGGGCCCGAGGCGGGGTCGCGCGCGCACCGCGGCGGGGCGACAGCAGGCTCCCCGCCTCGGGACTGCCGCAGGATTCTAGACCATCCCCGACCCGTCTTCAGAGGCTTTTTTCTATCCCGCCCCGGCGGGCCCCGCGCCCGCTGCGGGCCCCTACTCGATCGCGAAGCGGTCCAGGAACCTCGGCACGGCGACCTCCCAGCCCAGCTCGGAGCGGATGCGCCCCTCCAGCACGCGCGCCGGCTCGGGATCGCCGTGCACCAGGAAGACGCGCCGGGGCGGCCGCTGGGCCGTGCGCAGCCAGCGCAGCAGGCCGTCGGCGTCGGCGTGGGCGGAGAAGCCGTGCACCGTCTCCACGTGGGCGCGCACCGGCACGTCCTCGCCGAAGATGCGCACCGTCGGCCCGCCCTCCTGCAGGCGGCGACCCCGCGTGCCCTCGGCCTGGTAGCCGACGAGCAGGACGGTGGTGGCCGGGTCGGGCAGCCGGCGCCGCAGGTGGTGGAGCACGCGCCCGCCGGTGGCCATGCCGCTGGCCGAGATGATGATCGCCGGGCCCTTGACGCGGTTGATGGCGCGCGACTCCTCGACGGTGGCCGTGGTGGTCACTTCCGCCTGGGCCAGCGGCGAGCGGCCCTCGTGCACCAGCTCGCGCATCTCTTCGTCGAAGTCTTCCGGGGTCGCCGAGTAGATGCGGGTCGCCGCGGCCGCCATCGGGCTGTCCAGGTACTTCGGGAGCCGCGGGATGCGCCCGGCGCTCTCCAGCTGCTCGAGGTGGTAGAGCAGCTCCTGCGTGCGCCCCACGGCGAACGCCGGCACCACCACCGCCCCGCCGCGCGCCACGGCCTCGCGGAAGATGCGCTCCAGCTTGTCGGCGATCGGCTCGGCGTCGTGGGCGCGGTCGCCGTAAGTGCTCTCCATGACCACGTAGTCCACTTCGCCGAGCGGGGCGGGGTCCTTGAGGATGGGCGCGTCGTAGCGGCCCAGGTCGCCGGAGAAGACGATGCGCCGGCGCTCGCCGCCGTCGCCGATCTCGACGCGCAGCTGCGCCGAGCCGAGGATGTGGCCGGCCTGCACGAAGGTCGCGCGGGCGCCCGGGGCCAGCTCGAGCGGCGCATCGTAGCGCAGGCGCCGGAAGCGCTCGGCCGCCTTCTGCCCCTCCTCCTCGGTGTACAGCGGCAACGGCCGCTTGTGCTTCGAAAGGCCGCGCCGGCCGCGGTACTCGGCTTCTTCCTCCTGCAGACGGCCGGAGTCCGGCAGCAGGATGCCCGCCAGCTTGGCGGTGCCCGGCGTCCCCCAGACGTCGCCGCGGAGGCCGTCGCGCACCAGCCGCGGCAGGTAGCCGATGTGGTCGATGTGGGCGTGCGTGGCGATGACGCCGCGCAGCGACTCCGGCGGCACTGGGAAGGGGTCCCAGTTGCGCAGCCGCAGTTCCTTGAGGCCCTGGTAGAGCCCGCAGTCCACCAGCCAGTCGCCGCCGCCGAGGCGCAAGAGATGCTTGGAGCCCGTGACCGTGCCCGCCGCTCCCAGGAACTGGATCTCCATCTATCGCCTCCTTCGCGCCCTTCTCCCCCCCGCGCCGGACGCGGGTGTACGATGCCCGCCGCCAGCTTCGCACAGCGGAGGGAACGGATGAACCAGAGAACCCTGGGCGCGCTCCTGCCGTCCCTGCTCGCCGATCTCGAGGGCCGCGACGGCGTGTGGCGCGGTGCGCGCGCCGACGTGCCCGTCTACCTCCTCTGCGACGAGGAGCACAACCGGATGCGCATCATGGCTCCCATCGGCGAGATCCGCACCCTCGACCCCGATTTCCTCGCCCTGCTGCTGCGCGCCAACTTCGACCGCGCCCTGGACGCCAAGTTCACCATGCGCGACAACGAAGTCTGGTCGCTGTTCGTGCACCCGCTGTCCACCCTGGCCTCCGACGACCTCGGCCTCTTCCTCGACCAAGTGGTCGCGCTGGTGCGCAACACGGGCACCACGTACGCCTCCACGGAGCTGGTCTTCGGGCTGGACGAAGCCGCCGCCGACGACGGTGAAGACTTCGACCTGGGGGAGCAGGAGGAGGACGAAGAACCGGAGGAGGGCGACCCCGACGCGGAAGGCGGCCCGCCCGCCTAGGCTCCGTCACTGCCGCCGGGCCAGCAGCCGGTCCACCCTCCACAACGCCAGCCGGGAGTCGTAGCCGATGGTGGCCAGCGACTGGCCGTCGGGCGCGAAGGCGGCGCCGCGGATGCCCCGCTCGTGGTTGGTCTTCAGCTTGCGGACCACCGTGCCGGAGCCGGTGTCCACAAAGACCACCCCCGATCCCGACCCGGTCACGAGCAACTCCCCGTCCGGAGACAGCGCGAGGAAGTCCCCGGCGCAGCAGCCGTTGGGCGCCAGCCGCCAGCGCGGGCTGAGGTCGCGGAGGCTCCAGCACGACAGCGTGAGATCCGTGTTGCCGATGACGAAGAAGCGGCCCCGCGGGTCGACGGCCAGCGAGCGCGCCGCGCCGAGCGCGCTGTCGGCGGGCAAGCGAGCGAGCAGGCGGCGCCCGGCGAGGTCCCAGAGCTCGGCGACGTGTCCGCTCCCCTCGCCGCCGAGCAGCACAGTGGCGGAATCGGGCGTGAACGCCGCGCACCGCACTTCCAGCTCCGTCGGCAGCTTGGCCAGCGTGGTGCCGTCGCCCACCCGCCAGACGACCGGCCGCCGCGTCGCCGGCCCCCAGGCCGCCAGCCGCCGCCGGTCGCCGCTGAAGACGAAGCGCAGGTGCACGGAGTTGCCTGCGCCGGCGAGGTGCTCGACGGGCCAGATCTCGAGATCAGGCTGCGGCTCCTTGACCAGGAGCAGCGAGTCGGCTGAGGCCTGCACGCGCAGGATCCCGTCCGGGCCGGCGGTCACGGCGAGGTCGGTCGGCCCCGGGGCCGGGAAGCGCCAGGTCTCGTCGAGCAGCAGCTGGTCGCCGCGCGGGCGGTACAGAGCCAGCCCCGACCGCGTTCCGACTCCCAGCCGCTGGCCGTCCGCCGTGAACCCCACCGCCCGGGGGAACTCCGCCGAGTACCACGAGCCGGTCAGCCCGTCGCCTTGCAGCTCGGGCACGGGGGGGAAGTCGACGATCAGGGGCGCGCGCGGGCCGACCTGCCGTGTGGCGACGGTCAAGGTGTCGGTCCCCGGGCGCAAGCTGGCCGAGACCCCGGTCGTCTCCCCCGCCCCCACGGGCACCGAGCCGATCACCGTCTGATAGCCGAGCGCGCCGACCACCATCTCCCAGGATCCGCCGGACACGTCGTGGATGATGAAGCGGCCGTCGCTGTCGGCCACCGTCCACCAGCGCGCCGGGACGGTGCGGAGGATGACCGTGGCCAGCGGCAGCGGGGCGCGGGTGGTCGAGTCGAAGACCCGGCCGGCGATCGTGCCGGTGTCGCCCGCCGCGCCGGGGCAGGCGCCGAGCGCGACGCCGGCGAGGGGCAGGAGGATCCGCAGCCGCATCCGGGACGGTCCAGGCATCTCGTGCGGGGCTCCTTCCCGTCCCTTCAACCGAGGTGCCGCGAGAGCCGCGGCAAGGAGATGTCGAAGCGGTACGGGATGTCCATGTGCCCGTCGTCGAATTCCTCGTGCACGTGCTCGACCCCGAGCCGGGTCAGCTCGCGCGACAGGATCCGCGCCCCCCAGTGCAGATTGAACTCGTCGCGCAGCCCGCAGTCGAGGAACACGAAGCGCAGGCGCCGCAGGTTGCGGGCGTAACGCGCCGCCATGCGCACCGGGTCGTGGGCCAGCCAGCGGCGCCACACCGCGGGCCGCGCAGCGCCGGTCTCCAGATCGAACGGCAGGCCGATGCCGAGGTTCTCCCGGGCCCGCGGGTCGGCCGAGTAGCAGGACGCCATGGCCAGGATGTTCAGAGCCTGCATGAGCGGCATCGTCTTCTTGGGGGCGCGTTCGAAGGCGCGCAGGAAGCCCCGCACGCCGCCGTGGATGCGGATCTGATCGAGGCAGCGGGGGAAGTCGGGCAGGTAGCAGTACTCGAAGGCCGCGTCCCCCGAGTGGTCCACGACGCTGCCGAACACGCCGGGATGCTTCATGCCCTGCACGATGGCCCCGTAGCCGCCGCTCGACTTGCCCATGACGGCGCGGTGGCGCGGCCCCGGCAGGGTGCGGAACTCGCGGTCCACCCAGGGCACCAACTCGCGCACCAGGTACGTCTCGTAGCGCCCCGTGGCCGCCGAGTCGAGGTACTGGCTGCCGCCCAGGCGGGTGAAGCAGTCGGGCAGGACGGCGATCAGCGGCCGCACCTTGCCGGCGCCGATGAGCCGGTCGAGGCGGCGGTCGAAGCCGTCGTTCCAGGCGCCGGCGTTGAGCAGCATGGAGCCGCGGCCGGTGAAGCCGGCCAGCACGAAGACCACCGGGTAGCGGCGGCCGCGGTGGGCGGGGGAATCGTATCCCGGCGGCAGGTAGACGACGACTTCGCGCTCGTGCGGGTCGCCCATGGGATTGCCGCGCAGGGCGCGGCTGGAGAAGCGCGGGCGCACCACCGTCCCCATGCCGCGGGCGGGCGCGGTCCCGCGCGTCGGCGCCGGCCGGCTCATGGGGTCGTGCCTCCCCAGTAGCCCCTCACCCCGAGGCGCAGGCTGCCGCCGCTGAAATCCAGGTCGTATCCCAGGTCGCCCGGCTCGCTCACCTTGGCCTGGCGCGCCAGCGCCTGGGCGGTCACCGCGAACCCCCGCGCCAGCCGCAGCTCCGCCTCCCCGCCCAGCGACGTGAGCAAGCCCGTCCCCGAGGCGAGAGTCTCGCCCCCGGTGGCCACCCCGCCGCCGAGCAGCACGCCGATGCCGGCGACGATACGCACGGCGAGATCGCCCGAGCGGCCGACGGTCCCGCCGGCGATCACCTGGAGCGGCACGCCGCCCACTTCGACCGGGTCGCGGGCCAGCGCGCGGTCCTCAGCCTCGCCGTGCACGTAGCCGCCTTCCAGGCCGACGAAGAACTCCTTGCGGAAGGCGTAACGCACGTCGAGCGCGCCCTCCCACCCGTGCCCGAGCTCCTCGAAATCGGAGCCGGAGCTGGCCTGAAGCGCGGCGTTGAGGTCGCTCATGTCGAGGATGGCGTAGGCGCCCAGGGCGCCGGCCGACCAGCTGCCCCGGGGGAGCTCGGCGTCGACCGCGGCGGCGCTGCCGGGGCGGGCGACGCCGAGCGCGGCCGCGCCGACCAGACAGGCGACGCCGAAAAGGATCGGACCGGGAACCCGCATCGTGCCTCCCGCAGCCGACTGTGCGCCGGGCTCAGCGCCGGAAGTCGAAGCGCAGGGCAGCCCCGCGCGACGACCCCGCTCAGATCCACGTCCCCGCCGCCACCGGAGCCCGGCGCAAGGCGTCAGCGCTTCCAGCCGGCGTGCGCGCCCTCCAGGAAGCCCCGCTGTCGCGCCGCCGCCTTCTCCCCGAAGCGCTCCAGCACCGCCTTGGCGAGCAGCGGGAAGCCGACCGAGGCCTCGAGGAACACCTGCGCGCCGTGGAACCCGTCCACCAGCTTGTCCCACGACTTCGCCTCCTCGAAGGTGCAGCCGGAAAGACCGCCCCAGTGCGGCGCGTCGGTAGTGATCTGGATGGCGTAGCGGTGGCCCGGGCCCTTCTGGTCGGTCATCACCTCGATCATGGGCTCGATCTGCTGCGTGTAGTTCTTGGGCACGCCGCCGCCGATGTAGATGCCCGCCGACTCCTTGACCGCCATGCGCAACCGGGCGATCTCGAGGTTGTCGCGGATCAGATCGAGGGTGGCGTGCGGGCGGCCGGCCCGTTCCGCCTGGTGGTACATGCGCGCCCAGCCGATCCCCCACCCCGAGTCGTGGAAGGTCGGGCAGAAGACGGGCACGCCCTCCGCGGCGCAGACGCCCACGATGCACTCGGCGGTCTTGAGCTTGAGGCCCGCCTCGCGCAGGAACTCGCGCGTCGAGAAGGGCCGCGGCTCGAGGCTGGCGGCCAGGTCGGCGATGACCGCGTCCATCTTCTGGAACGCCTTGTCGTCGGCGTAGGTGTCGTAGACGCGGTCGATGTCGTGGCGCGCCAGCTCCTCGTCGTCCACCTGCGGATGGCCGAGGTAGTGCAGCCCGCCGGTGCCCTCGTAGAGGTCGTGGTAGAGGTTGGCGCCGGTCGAGACCAGCACGTCCACGCAGCGCGCGCGCACCAGGTCCACGACCACCTTGCGCATGCCCGCCGGGACCATGGCCCCCGACAGCCCGAGGAAGATGCAGCAGTCCGGCTCGGCCAGGGCCTCGCCCCAGACCCGCATCGCCCGGTGCAGCATGCGGCTCTGGAACGAGGTCCCCCCGAAGGCCTCCACCAGGTCGGCGACCGTCTTGACCTGGGAGAGCTCGAGCGGACGGGTGGGGTGCCGCAGATAGTCTTCGCGCTTCACGCCTAAGCCCTCCTCGCCGGAACGGTTTCACGGCGCGCGGGACCGGCCGCCCACCCCTGGGGCCGGCGGTCCTCCGGCCGGCCGCCGGCGCGGCCGGGGCCACGAGCCCGGGGGGCGCGATCGCCTCCGGGCCGCTATGCTGGTTGACCCGAGGCGCCAAGCTATACTCGACCCACGCCTTCCGCTCAACTGGCATGTCGGGCTAAGGTGCACGGGCGGCGCGCGGAGCGGCGCGCAGCCAAGAGGTGCCCCGGTGATCCCCCTGCGCGACGACATCCCTTCGCGGCGGCTGCCCGTCGTCACGTGGCTGCTCATCGCGGCCAACGCCGCGGTGTTCCTCCACGAGCTGTCGCTCGGCCCGGCGGCGCGCTCTTTCATCCTCGGCCTGGGGATCGTCCCCGCCCGGTTCGCCATCGACCCCGGCGCCGGGGCGCAGACGCTGTTCAGCTCGATGTTCATCCACGGCGGCTGGGGCCACCTGCTGGGCAACATGTTGTTCTTGTGGATCTTCGGCGACAACGTCGAGGACCGCATGGGGCACGTCCCGTTCCTCTTCTTCTACCTGGCCGCCGGGCTGGCGGCGGGCCTGACGCACATCTACACCCAGGTGGGGTCGGTGGTCCCGACGGTGGGCGCCAGCGGCGCGGTGGCCGGGGTCCTGGGGGCCTACTTCGTGCTCTACCCGCGCGCCCGCGTGCTGACCCTGCTGCCCACCTTTCCCATGGCCGTGGCCGAGATCCCGGCCGTCTTCTTCCTCGGCATCTGGTTCGTCTTCCAGATCTTCTCCGGCGCTCTCCAGTTGAGCATCGCCCGCGGCGCCGGGGGCGTCGCCTTCCTCGCCCATGTCGGCGGCTTCCTCGCCGGGCTCGCCTTCGGCGCCCTGGCGGCGCGGGCGACCGGCCGTCCCACCCGGGCCGGCGGCTAGGCTCCGTCTGAAGACGCCACGCGGCGGAGTCAAAAAAAGCTAGGAAAGACGCGGTTTTCTCTTGCGTCCCTCACGCCGGACCGAGATAGTCGCCGCGTCCAGGGTTTCCACTGGTCGACGCGCTCCGGTTTGGGAGAGCACGATCGGCTCCGCTCCGGCTGCCCGGACCCGGGTTGGAGAGGAGCTTCAGCACAGGACCGGTTCCGCCCACGCGGATCCATGGAGAGGAAAGGAACCACGAATGGCTAGCAAGTCTGCGCGCGCCATGTCCAAGGCTCAGATCGCCGCCCACCTGGCGGACAAGTTCGAATTGACGAAGAAGACCGGTGCGGCCGTGATCGAGGAGATCGCCAAGCTCGCCTACAAGGAGGCGAGGAAGGGCTTCACGTTCCCCGGCCTCGGCAAGCTCGTGGTCGTCAAGCGCAAGGCCCGCAAAGGCCGCAACCCGCAGACCGGCGCCGAGATCATGATCCCGGCGAAGACGGTCCTCAAGTTCCGCATCGCCAAGGCCGCCAAGGTCGAGGCCCTGAAGAAGTAGCCGAGCTGCGATCCCGCGCGTCCTCGGGCGTCGCGCGCCTGGCGAGCCTCCTTGCGGAGGCTCGCGGCGTTTTACGGCGCGGCGCGGGCGGCGGACGAATCGCGGCCCGCCGCCCCGGCTCCCGATGCGCACCGATCTCCCGGCCCCGCCGCCGATCCTGGTCTCGGTGCTGCTCCCCGTGCGCGACGCCGAGCCCACCCTGGGCGCCGCGCTCGACTCGGTGACCGCCGAGGCCGGCGACGACCTCGAGTTCGTGGTGGTCGACGACGGCTCGCGCGACGCCTCGCTCGTCGTGGCCCGGGGCCGCGCCGCACGCGATCCGCGCGTCGTCGTGCTGGCGCGAGCCCGCGCCGGATTGGTGGACGCGCTCAACGCCGGCGCCGCCGCGTGCCGCGGCGGGCTCCTCTGCCGCCAGGACGCCGACGATCTCTCCGTGCCGGGACGGGTGCGGGCCAGCGCCGAGTTCCTGCGGGCGCACCCCGACGCCGACCTGGTCGCGGCGCGCACCGAGGTCTTCCGCGATGACGGACCGGTGGGCTCCGGCATGGCGCGCTGGGCCGCGTGGTCCAACTCGCTGACCACGCACGAGGACATCCTCCGCGAGCGCTTCGTCGAAGCCCCGTTCGCGCACGACGCGGTGACGCTGCGCGCCGCCGCCCTGCGCGCCGCCGGCGGTTACCGCGACGGCGACTTCCCGGAAGACTACGAGCTGTGGCTACGGCTCCTGGCGCGCGGGGCCCGCTTCGCGCGGCTGGCGCAGGTCGGAGTACGCGTGCGCGACCACGGGCGGCGGCTGGTGCGCAACGACCCGCGCTACCGCCCTGAGGCGTTCCGCGCGCTCAAACTCGAGCACCTGCGCCGCGAGGTGCTGCGCGGCGGCGAGCCGGTGCTGGTGTGGGGCGGCGGCCGCGTGGCCAAGACCTGGGTGCGCGAGCTGGCCGCCGCCGGCGTCGGCGTCGCGGCTCTGGTGGACGTGAGCCCGCAGCGCCTCGGGCGCGTGGTGCACGGCGTGCCTGTAGTGGCCCCGGAGGAAGCCGGGCCTGGCGGCCGATTCGGCACGCTCCTGGCATTGGGAGCGGTCGGGCAACCCGGCGGCCACGCCAGCATCCGGGCGCAGCTCGCCGCACTCGGCCGGGAGGAAAGCAAGGACTTCTACTTCGTGGCCTAGCGAGCCCGCCCCCGCCACTGGTATCCTTTACAGACTCCACGAACCCGCACAGGCAACTTGCCATGGCACCCTTTGGTTTCTGCTCTCTACTCTGTGCCTTCCTCGTCGCCGGCGCGGCGCCCGCCGCGGCGCTCACCACCCTCGTGCCGCGCGGAGCGACCTGGAGGTACTCCGCCACCGGCGCGCTTCCCGGCCCCGCCTGGGCCGGCCCCGCCTTCGCCGACGCGGCCTGGCCGGACGGACCCGGCCCCCTCGGATTCGGCGAGAGCTACATCCAGACGGCCGTCGCCTATGGCCCCGACCCGGCCAACAAGTACCGGACGACCTACTTCCGGACCCGGTTCGACTACGCCGGTGATCCGGTCGCCCTCAGCAACCTGACTCTGCTCGCCAACTACGACGACGGGTTCGTCGCCTACCTGAACGGACAGGAGGTGGCGCGGCGCGCCTTGCCGGCCGGCGCCGTGGACTACTCCACGCTCGCGACGGCGCACGAGGGCGGCGGCTACGAGGCGATCGACATCACGGCCGCCGGCGCGCTGGTGAGCGGCGCCAACATCTTGGCCGTCGAGATGCATCAGACGAACGCCTCGAGCAGCGACCTGGTCATGGATCTGGAGCTCCTGGCCACGGCGGGCGGCGGCGCCGTCATCCGCGGCCCCTACCTGCAGCGCGGCGCGCCCACGGGCGTCACCGTGCGCTGGCGCACCGACGCGCCCGTCGACAGCCGCGTCACCTACGGGACGGCCCCGGACGCGCTGGCCTGGGCCGCCGCGGACCCCGTGCTCACCCTCGAGCACGAGGTGACGCTCGCGGGCCTCGCCCCCGCCACGCGCTACTACTACGCGGTGGGCACCTCCGCCGCGGCGCTGGCCGGCGGCGATTCGAGCTTCACCTTCACGACCGCGCCGCCGCCGGGTTCTCCCGGGCCGACGCGCGTCTGGGTGATCGGCGACCCGGGTTACGTCACCGCCGGAGCGGCCGCGGTGCGCGACGCGTACCTGCGCCACACCGGCGCGCGCGGCGCCGACGCCTGCATCATCGTGGGCGACATCGCCTACACCGCCGGCACCGACGCCCAGTACCAGGCGGCGCTCTTCGACCAGTACCGCGACGTGCTCAAGCAGGTGGTGCTGTGGCCGGCCCGCGGCAACCACGACGTGCTCTATGCGGAGCCGGACAAGGACTACTACGACCACTTCACCCTGCCGACGGCCGGCGAGGCGGGCGGGGTGCCCTCGGGGACCGAGGCGTACTACTCGTTCGACCACGGCAGCGCCCACTTCGTCTGCCTCGACTCGGAGGGCTCGCCGCGCGACTCCACCGGCGTCATGGTCGCCTGGCTGCGCGCCGATCTGGCGGCCAACACCCGGCCCTGGGTCATCGCCTGCTGGCACCACCCGCCCTACACGAAGGGCTCGCACGACTCCGACAACGTCGGCGACAGCGGCGGGCGGATGCGCGACATGCGCGAGCAGGTGGTGCCGGTGCTCGAGGCGGCCGGGGTGGACCTGGTGATCGCCGGCCACAGCCACTCGTACGAGCGCTCGTTCCTGCTCGACGGGCACTACGGCCTCTCGACCACGTTCGCGCCGGGGATGCAGAAGGACCCCGGCGACGGCCGCCTCGACGGCGACGGCCCTTACGAGAAGCCGACCCTGGCGCACGGCGTGCACGAGGGAGCGGTGTACCTGGTGACGGGCAGCGCCTGCCACGTCAGCGGCGGTACCTTGAACCATCCCGCGATGGTGCTCTCCGAGAACGTCCTCGGCTCGGTGGTGCTCGACGTGAGCGGCCACCGGCTGGACGCCCTCGCCCTCGACGACGCCGGGGCGCACCGCGACAGCTTCACCATCGTCAAGGGCGGCGCCGTGGCCGCCGGGCCGGGTCCGGCCCCGCCCACTCTGCGCCTGCTGCCGGCGAGTCCGAACCCCGCGACCGCCGCGCTGCGCCTGCCCTACGTGCTGCCCGCGGCGGGGCGGGCGCGGCTGGCGATCCACGACCTGCGCGGGCGGCGCGTGGCGCTGCTGGCCGACGGCTGGCGCGAGGCCGGCCGCCACGAGGCGCGCTGGGACGGCCGCGACGCGGCTGGCCGCCCCCTGCCGGCGGGCGTATACTTCGCGGTGCTGCAGCTCGGCCGCGAGTCGCGCGCCCAGAAGCTCGTCTTGGCGCACTGACGGCCCCGGCCGATCGCGCATCCGGGTGATCAAGATCATCGCCATGTTCCTCGAGGGGATCGGGCCGAGCGGCGACCTGACGGCGAAGTTCATCCGCGTCCAAACGCCCGGCGGGGCCTGTCCGCCCGGGTATCTGAGCGCCGAGGACGCGTTCGTTCAGGTGCCCTGCCCGTAGCCGGGTCCGGTCCGCACGCGCCGCGCTACGGGGCGCGTGCCGCGGCGATCGAGTCCGCCACCGCCCAGTCCACGCGGTAGAGCGTGTAGTCCACCGGGCCGGGCTTGGTGATGCCCAGCGACTGGGTGCGCGACGTGAAGACCGGCGTCAGCGCGGGGCCGAAAGGGCTCTCGCGCAGCAGCCGCCGGGGTCCTATCCCGCGGTCCACGAGGTACGCGGGCCGCCCCGCCTCGCGGAACGCGAAGCCGCGCGCCATCGCGTCGTAGTCCATGCGGTCCATGAGCGGCACGATGCGCGGAGAGACCAGACCGCCGAGGTCCAGCACGCGCCGGTCGGAGTAGTAGCCGATGGCGCCGATGTCGGGGGCGGCCACGAGCGCGTCGGCGGGCGTGTTGGCCGCCAGCCACTCCCCCCACGGGATCAGGGAGCGATGCATCCCGAGGGTGAACTCGCGGGTGTGCTCGAGGACCTGCACGCGGTAGACCGCCAGGTTCACGCCCAGGGAAGCGCCGAGCGCGGCGGCAAGCACGGCGCGGCGCCAGCCCGTGTCGTTCGAGAGCCGGAAGTGCTCGAGCGCCCACCAGGCGTAGAGCACGAGCAGCGGCAACAGCGGCAGGAGGTAGCGCGACAGCACCGGCAGGCCGCGCACCGCGTAGCCGAGCGGGACGAGCAGGATCCATCCCCACGCCGCGGCGTGCACCGCCGTGTCGCCCTGGCGCAGGAGGGTCGCGAAGCGCGGCAGGAAGAGCAGGCAGACCAGGCACTCCACCGCGCCAACCGCGCCCACCACCTTGGCGGCG
>Ga0315284_10007994_pt1 | contig 15087 bp, 5 predicted proteins | sample YL17G09_16_MG_FD_203696 | JGI IMG/M metagenome (GOLD analysis project Ga0315284, IMG submission 203696) | Sediment microbial communities from Yellowstone Lake, YNP, Wyoming, USA - YL17G09_16 | ecosystem: Environmental > Aquatic > Freshwater > Lake > Sediment | place: USA: Wyoming | collected... | reverse complement strand
GCCGCTTTGTCCACCGGGTAGGTCTGGTTGCTCAACGTCCCGCGAAGGTTTCCCATCTTTGGATCGAGCTTTGAGAGGAACTCGGCATCTGGGTATCCGCCCCAGGCGTCGTTGAACATGGCCTTGTGCCCGGCCGCACAGCGGCAGCGGCGCAGTTTGTCCGGCGCGTCGGTGCCGGTCAACACGGCCGGCAGCCAGTCGGCATGCTCGACCCACGTGTACGCGGCGTCAAACACGACGGGGTCCACACGCAGGCAATGGAGAATCTTGCTGAAGAACCACTCGGAGGAATAGGTCCCGCCGCACTTGGCGAGGTACTGCGGGCGCTCCTCGCGGGCCAGGGCCGTGATTTCCGCCGCCTCGGCGTAGCCGGTATGGTCTTTCCACAGCCACGCGTGTGCATTGGGATTGTCCCTGAACCTGTCGAGCATCGCCAGGGGCGTGCCGTTCCTATCGACCGGCAGAGGCGTCGAGCCCGTCGTGTCCACGCCGATGCCGATGACATCCTTCGGATCGAACCGCGGGTCGGCCTTGCGGGCCTGGGCGATTGCTCCGGCAATCGTGACCTCCGCGCCTTTAAGATAGTCGGCCGGGTTCTGCCGGGCGAGGTTGTGATCGGCAGGATCGAGAATGATCCCCGCCTCACCCGTCGGGTACTCATACACGCACGTGCCCAACTCCCGCCCATCGGCGGTATCCGCAATCAAGCATCGCACGCTATTCGTGCCGTAATCCAAACCGATCGCGTATTTCATATGTCACAACCCCTTCGGCATTATCCGAATCACAACCGCATAGGCGACCTCAGCGTTTCGCCATCGGCAAGCATTCGCTTGCCGCTGCCACCCGCCACGCGTAGAGACGCAAGGTTTTGCGTCTCTACCATTTGCCGCTGCCACCCGCAGAAACACCGAAAGGTGTTCTGTGCCGGGCGACAGCCGTAGGGTGTGCCATGCACACCGTTCTCATCGTTCCTATCCACTCAGCCGGAGAAGTAGATGTAGGCGGCGATAATGATCCCCAGCACGATGCCGGAGAAAACCACATCGGCAAAGTTCCAGCTCGCCCGCGTGCGTTTGCGGTCCTCGGCTGTCCGCGTGGCGTAGGTCAGGCCCTGAATCTTCTCGTAGTTCGGCGGCGCGGTCATAAGACTGACCACGACCATCACCACGATACACACCAGGAGGATCAGCACGCTGTAGTACTGAAAATAGATATTGTTGACGATCCAGAGGAACGAGCCTTCGGCATAGGAGAAATTGGGGAAGGTGGTCTTCAGCTTCACGGGCGTATCAACGGCCAGGCGGAACAGGCCCATGGCAAAGCCGACGATGAGAGCGGCCAGACAGCCCTTGGCGTTCAGCCGTTTGATGAAGATGCCCAGGAAGAATACGACGAAGATCGGCGGGGCCAGGTACGCCTGCACTCCCTGCAGGTAGTCATAGAGCCCCTTGCCGCCCCGGATCACGGGGATCCACAACAGGCCGATGACCACCATCGCCGTGGTCGCCACGCGCCCGATCCAGACCAACTGGTGCTGCGAGGCCCCGGGCCGAAGCTTGTTGTAGAAATCCATCGTAAAGAGCGTCGAGGAGGCATTGAACACGCCGGCCAGCGAGCTCATCAACGCCGCCAGCAGACCGGCCACGACGATCCCGCGAACGCCCGCCGGCAACACCGTCATCACCAGCATGGGGAAGGCCTTCTGGGCTTGGTCGCGGACCAGGTGTCCCTGCCCGTCGAACAGGGTCTGCTGCAGGAGCTCCACCCTGCCGCTCTTGGCCAGGGCGAACGAGATCATGCCGGGGATGATGAAGATGAAGACCGGCAGCAGCTTGAGAAAGCTGGCACAGATGGACCCGCGTCGCGCCTCGCGCTCGTTCGGGGCGCCCAAGGCGCGCTGGACGATATACTGGTCCGTGCACCAGTACCACAGGCCGATGATCGGGGCGCAGAAGAGCATGCCGATCCAGGGGTAGTTGTCATTGAAGTACCACGCCATGCGGCCGCTCTCGCGGACCGGCGCCCACGTGGCGGTGACGCCGTGCGGGACCAGCGGCTTCCACAGGTTGAACATCTCCGAGCCGACGATCTGCCGCAACTGGTCCCAACCGCCCAGGGCCTTGAGACCGAAGTACGTCAGCAGGAACGAGCCGAGGACGAGAACGATCGTCTGAAGCGCGTCGGCGTACGCCACCGTGCGAAGTCCGCCGAGCACCGTATAGGCTCCCGTCAGGACGATGACGAGGATCGAGCCGATCCAGAAGCTGTCCAGCCCAAGGAACTTGATATCGGGCAGCAGGACGCTGAAGACGATCCCGCCCGCGAAAATACCCACGGCGATCTTCGTAATCACGTACGCCACGAGGGAGATCAGCGACAGGACCCAGCGGGCCGTGGGCGAGAATCGCCGCTCCAGGAACTCCGGCATAGTGAAGACCCGTGACCGCATGTAGAACGGAACCATGACCCAGGCCAGGACCAGCAGGCACCAGGCGTGCAGCTCGTAATGAGCCATCGCGACGCCATCCGTCGCGCCGGAGCCCGCCAGGCCGACCAGGTGCTCCGAGCCGATGTTCGAGGCGAAGATGGACGCCCCGACGAGGAACCATCCCAGGTTGCGGCCGGCCAGGAAGTAGTCATCCGCCGTGTCCTTGTTCTTCAGGATCACCCACCATGCCAGGCCAATGATGATGCCGAAATACGCCGCAATCGCCAGCCAGTCGAGTGCTCCAAATACCGCCTGCCCCATCACCAGTTGCATCATCTGCATACCCAAATCCCCTGTAAAACACCGATGGAATTACGCTCTCATCCCTGCCGGTTATTTCGCTGAGAAGCGATAGATCGTGGTGGTTTCGTACTTCTCGCCCGGCCGCAGAATTGTGGACGGGAAGTCCGGCTTATTGGGCGAGTCCGGATAGTGCTGCGTCTCCAGGCAGAAGCCCCAGCGATGCTTGTAGACCTTGCCTCCCTTGCCGGTGATCGTGCCGTCGAGGAAGTTGCCCGAGTAGAACTGGATGGCCGGCTCGGTGGTGCGAATCTCCATGCTGCGTCCCGTCGTCGGCTCGTAGACGCGGGCCGCCAGGATCATCTCCTTGCCGCGCTGGTTCAGGACCCAGTTGTGGTCGTATCCGCCGCCGAATTTGAGCTGCTGGTACTCGCCGGCGATCCTCGCGCCGATCTCCGTCGGCTTTGTGAAATCCATCGGCGTGCCCTTGACGGCGGGCAGCTCGCCCGTGGGGATCAGGCCCTCATCGACGGGCGTGAACCTGTCGGCATTGAGCGCGAGGACGTGGCCGAGGATGTCACGCTCTGCCCCGGTGAGGTTGAAGTAACCGTGGTGCGTCAGGTTCACCGGCGTGGCCTTGTCCGTCGTGGCCTCATAATCGATCCGCAGCTCGTTGTTGTTCGTGAGGGTATACGTGACGGCGGCCTTGAGGTTGCCCGGATAGCCTTCCTCGCCGTCCTTGCTCAGGCAACTGAGCTTGACGCCGACGGCATCGGCTTTCCACACGGGCTCATCGTCCCACACGACTTTGTCGAAGCCTTTGACCCCGCCGTGCAGGTGGTTCACGTTGTTATTGTTGGTGGCCAGGGTGTACTCGACGCCATCGAGCGTGAATTTGCCCTTGGCGATCCGGTTGCCGTATCGTCCCACGATGGCACCAAAGTAGGGGCTGTTCTTGATGTAGTCCTCCAGGTTGTCGTAGCCGAGGACGATGTCATCCATCCGTCCTTTGCGATCCGGCGTCTGGAGCGAGACGACGATGGCCCCGTAGGTCATGATGTCGGCCTTCAGCCCGTTGGCGTTGCAGAGCGAGTACAGCCGGACCTGTTGGCCGTCCGTTGTCTCGCCGAACGCCTTGATGTCGATCTTCAAGGCAGTAGGGGCGGGTTTCAAACCCGCCCGTACCGGCGCCGCGGCCGGCTTCTGGACCGCCGCCTCGGAAGTCTTGGCTTTCGGCGTCATGCGATGCTGCGGCTTCATCTCGCAACCCGAGAAGCCCGCCATCGCGGCGATAAGACCCAAAGTGATGAACTGTGACTTGATCTTGGACATTGTCTGCCTGCCTTTCCTAAGGATTGACGATCGTATCCATACAGGCCCCGGCGTCACACATTCCCCCGGGAGCGGGCAAATGCCTAATTATCCGTTTTGCCATCAGAACGCAAAGGTTATTTTGCGTTTTCTTGTCACCATAATGCGAATCACCGTCCAACAGAGTGAAGATCAGGACCGTAGGCGTGCGTACGCAAACAGGCAACTTGAGATTGGGCAGCGCCCTTCGCAAAATGGCGAAAGAAAAACGCAAAGTTGTATTGCGTCTATATGCCGACTTTCGACTATAATGGATGATTGGTGACTGGCGATGAGAATGCCGGGTCCGTTGCATCCTCGCTACCATAGTGGGTGTGAACGGAGGCCGTCAAGTGAATGCTATCGGTCTTCATGTCCGGCGACATCAGAGCCGTACCCGCCGTGAGGATGGTCGTTATGACAGCCGCAGTCGTGAGAAAGACACGAGCGTTCACCCTGATCGAGCTGCTTGTGGTGATCGCGATCATTGCGATCCTGATGGCGATTCTCATGCCGGCCCTGAGTCGAGCCCGCAACCAGGCCCGCCGGGTGACCTGCGCCAACAATCTCAAGCAGATCGGCATCAGCCTGCACATGTACGGCAACGACTACGACGGGAAGTTGCCGCTAAACGCCAACCCCGGATATTGGTGGTGGGACATCGCCTACAGCACGACCGACTATATTATCGCCACCGGCGGCGACCGCCACACGTTCTACTGCCCTTCCGACCTGAGCAAGAACGGCGACATGGCGATCGTCTGGCAGTTCGGATCGGATCCGCCTTATGGAGCCCGGATTGAGGACGTGCAAGAGCCCACGACCAATCGTGACGGCGTCTATCGCGTCACCAGCTACTTCTGGATCATGGACGCCGCCAAGCAGCCCAGGACGGACAGACCTCTGGGTATGCCGAGCGGCTGGAAATGGCCTAAGACTCTGGGCGTGAAAAACCCGGGGGGCACAGAGCTCGTCCTCGACGCGACGCTCAGTACGGGGATCGACGCGGAGACGGCGTCATTCACCGAAGTGGCCGGCGGCCTGTTCGCCCGCCACAAAATCTACGACCGCACGAACCACGTCGGCCGCGGAGATAGACCCGAAGGTGCGAACATCCTCTACGTGGATGGGCACCAGGATTCACGTAATTTCGGTCAAATGATCGTTCGTCGAACCGCACTGCCGGTCCATTGGTGGTGACAGTTTTCCCTTGAGAGAGGACGGGTTTGCGTCGATGACATTCACGTGTTCTGGTACGTCACCAAGCACGGTTTGAGGTGCTGCTTTTTTCAGGACAGGAGGCTCATTATGGGTAAGAAACTGATCTATCTGACGGGTATCCTATTACTGCTTGGCCTTTCGGCCCGGGCCCCGGCCCAGATCAACGTGGCCGAGACGCTGCTGGTCGATCTGCGAGCCGAGGACCTCGCTTACGGTCCGGCCACGACATGGTCCAATCACGGCACACTCGGCGGCTTCAAGGCCGGGGGCGCACCGGTCGTGGAGGACGTGGCCGGGCTCAAGGCCGTCACGTTCGACGGCGCGTCCTGGTTCGATGGGCCGACGTCGGTCCCCGGCATCGAGGGCAAGGGCACGCGGACCATCGAGGTCTGGGTGTTCAACCCAAGCGCCATCCCCGAGGAAACGATGGTCCACTGGAGCCATCGAGGCGGTCCCGACGGCACGAACATGTCCTTCAACTACGGCAACAACACCACCTGGGGCGCCGTGGGGCATTGGGGCAGCCCGGACATGCCCTGGGGCGGCAGTGTCGCACCGACTCCGCCAGTAGGCAGATGGTGGCACTTGGTTTACACCTACGACGGGACGACAGCCAAGCTTTATGCCAATGGTGCGGCGGCCGGCAGCAAGGCCGTAGCCTTGAACACGCATCCGGGCAATATCATCCGCATCGCCGCCCAGGGCAATGACGCCGGCACAGCACCGCAGGCTGGGTTAAGCTTCACCGGCTCGATTGCGCAGGTCCGCATCCATGACGGCGTCCTCACGCCGGCGCAGATCACTCAAAACTATAAGCAGGGCGGGCCGCGAAAGGCGACCGTCCCCGACCCGGCCAACGGCGCCATAGGCGTGATGTGGCCGATCCTGAAGTGGACGCCGGCGTCTATCGCCGTGTTCGAGGACATCTACGTGGGCGCGACGCCGGAGTTGACAACACGCTACGTGCACCAGTCGGCTATGATCAAACAAGTCTATTATGGCGTGCCCATCGTGCCCGGGCAGAAGTATTATTGGCGCGTCGATGAGGTCGCCGCGGACGGCACGGTGTACACGGGCGATGTATGGTCCTTCACCGCGTTGTCACTGACGGCATTCTTGCCAACCCCCGCCGACGGCGCCCGTTTCCAGGACCCGAACGTGGACCTCGCCTGGCAGCCGGGCAAGGACGCCAAGCAGTACGACGTTTACTTTGGAACCAACCGCAGCGAGGTCGCCGATGGCACAGGCGGCACACTTAAAGGCACTCAAGTCCCGTTGAGCTATGACCCCGGCCTGCTCGATCCGGGGACAACGTACTACTGGCGTGTGGACCTGATCGACACCGCCGACATGAAACACCCGGGGGATGTCTGGAGTTTCACGACCATCCCGAACGTCGCCGTCTCCGACCCGAATCTCGTCGGCTGGTGGAAGCTGGACGAGGGCGAGGGCACACTCGCAGTCGATTGGTCCGGCAAGGGCCAGCACGGCCAAATCTTCGGCGGCGCCACGTGGGTCGCGGGCTTTGACGGGGGCGCTCTCAAGCTCAACGGCGAGGACGCCTATGTCGCTTTGCCTATCGGATCGCTGATCGCTGCATCGAGCAGCATTACGGTCACAACCTGGGTCAATTTCTCCGGGGCGGGCGGCGCCTGGCAGCGTGTCTTCGATTTCGGCACCGGCCAGCAATTCTACATGATGATCACCCCGGCCAACGGCGCTGACGGAGGGCTGCGCTTCGTGATCACGGTTACCACCTATAACGATGAGCAGCAGTTGAACGCAGCCACCGCCCTGCCGACCGGCTGGCACCACGTGGCGGTCTCGATCAACGGCGCCACCCGGGGCATGCAGATGTTCCTCGATGGCCAGGTGGTGGCGACCGGCTCCACAACCGTTCTGCCGAAGGACCTCGGAGAGACCACGCAGAACTGGATCGGCCGCTCCCAGTACCCCGCCGATGCCTACTTCAGTGGTGCTGTGGATGACTTCCGAATCTACAACTTCGCCATGACGCTGGACCAGATTCCAGAGACCATGCGGGGCGACCCGTCGCTGGCGTGGAACCCGCAGCCGGCCCGCGACTCCGACGTGGACATCCGCCATGCGACGTCTCTGAGCTGGGAAGCGGGAGAAGGCGCGGCACAGCACGACGTGTACTTCGGAACAGATCAAAAAGCCGTGACTGACGCCGATGCCGCATCGCCGCTGTACAAGGGCCGACAGGCCGGCGCCGGCCTCTCGCTGGCGGGCCTGGTCCAATTCGGCGGCGGCACGTATTATTGGCGCATCGACGAGGTCGAGGCCGACGGCACCACCATCCACAAGGGCCGAACCTGGGCCTTCACCGTGCCCAACTTCCTCATCGTCGATGACTTCGAGAGCTACACCGACGAGGTCACGGGGCGAATCTTCCAGACCTGGATCGACGGCTGGGGCTTCACCGAGCCCGCTCCGGGCAATCCGGGCAACGGCACCGGCTCGACGGTCGGATACACCGATCCGCCGTTTGCCGAGCGCACGATCGTACACGGCGGCAAGCAGTCCATGCCATTCGGATATGACAACTCGGCCCAGCCGTACTACTCCGAGACCGAGCGGACGTTTGACACGCCTCAGGACTGGACGGTCAGTGGCGTCACCACATTGAGCCTGCAGGTTCGTGGGTATCCGCAAGTGACCACCGTAGCGGTCACCGAGACCGGCGGCAAGATGACCCTGACCGGCAGCGGCGCCGACATCTGGAACAACAGCGATGAATTCACTTACGCTTTCAAGAGCCTTAGCGGCGACGCGACCATCATTGCCCGCGTGGCCAACAACGGCACGGGCACAAACACCTGGGCCAAAGGCGGCGTGATGATTCGCGACAACATCGATGGCGGCTCCGCCCATGCCATGATGATAATCACCGGCGGCGCCGGCAATGGCGCCAGCTTCCAGTATCGGACAGCGGCCAATGGCGCCTCGGGCGGCACTGATTCCACGGCCGTGGTGGCGCCTCCGTTCTGGGTCAAGCTCGAGCGTGCCGGCGACCTGTTCACCGGCTCCGTGTCATCGGATGGCAACGCCTGGACCCCGGTGGGGATGCAGGAGATCGCCCTGGCCGCTCCTGTCTACATCGGCCTCGGTGTCACTTCGCATGCCGGCGCCGAGCAGCGGACGTTCCAGTTCGAGAGCATCAAGACCACCGGCAGTGTCACCGGCGCATGGCAGGGCACCGTGATCAACAGCCCGCGGTACAACAGCCCGCAGGATCTGTACGTCGCCATTCAGGACAGCACGAACAAGGTGGCTGTCGTGACGAACGCCACGGCGGTGAACTCCGCGACCTGGACTGAAGTGCAGGTGCCGCTGAGCAGCTTCACCGGCGTGAGCATGACCAAGGTCAAGAAGATGTTCATTGGTGTCGGCAGCCGGGGCAATCCGGTGGCGGACGGCAGCGGAATGCTGTTCATCGACGACATCCGGATCGTCAAGCCGTAGTAGTGGAATGACGATGTCGACGGATGAATGCCTCAGCGTGCTGCGGCTCGTTGAGGCGCTCATCGCAGAGACCTGTAAACTGTGGCCTGCGCCTTCGGGCGCTGGCCACGGTTGTTCCAGGAACATGACGATTGACACGCCCTTGCCCCGGTGGTATAAGATGTTATAGGTCGTTCCGCCGCCCACTTGCGCAGGCACGATGCCTTTTTGAGATGGAAGATGTGTTGATGCAGTCAGGTATAACCATCCAGTTTCAACTCTATTAGGAGGACAGCCATGTATAAGAAGCACATTCTGTTCATGCTCTCAATGGTCCTGCTCGGCATGGTGTTGACCGAGGCCGTGTGGGCACAGGACCCCAGCCTTGTCGGCTGGTGGAAACTCGATGACGGGGCCGGCAACACCGCCCAAGATTCATCCGGCAAGGCACATCACGGCACACTCCAGGGCGCCCCTCAGTGGGTGGCCGGACGCTTCGACGGAGCACTGGCATTCGGTGGCAGCGACTATGTCCAGATTAGCTACGCTGCCGACCTTGCCCTCAACGAGTTCACTGTCTGCGTATGGGTGAACCTCGCCGCCGAGCCGGGCGTTTTCGGGGTCCACGGAACTCGTGCTGGCGGCGAATATACGTTTGATTTCAAAGTCCAAGCTGCCAACATCCACGGCGACATAGGCAACGGCACGGCCTGGCTGAATACAACTTTGGACATTGCAGCCGGCGACACAGGGACCAAGGGACAGGGAGGTGATTTGGAGGTTGGAACATGGTACATGATCGCATATGTGATCGATAACGCGAAGCAGCAGGTTAGACTCTATTTGGATGGCGACCTGAAGAAAACCATAAGCATTTCCGGGAAGCCGCTTCTGATGCAAACCGGCGAGTCCATGCAAATAGGCGGTACCGGTTACTCCGGCGAGGGGATGAATGGTCTGATCGACGATGTCCGTATCTACAGTCGTGCGCTGACGACAGCGGAGATCAAAGCCTTGGTCCCGCCTAAGCTGAAGGCGCGCAAGCCCAGTCCTGCCGATGGAGCGACCGGCGTTGCGATGGGGCTTTTACAGTGGACTCCCGGCGAGACGGCCGTGTTCGACGATGTCTATCTTGGCACCAGTCCGGAACTCACGACGGCTGACCGTAAGCCGCGTCAGCCATCCATGCTGAAAATGTACTATGCGATCATGCCTCCGTTGGTGCCCGGTCAGACGTACTATTGGCGAGTGGATGCGGTGGATGCCACTCAAAAGGTGCATACGGGCGATGTCTGGAGCTTCACCATGGCTCCTGTGACAGCCTACCAGCCTGTGCCCGCCGACAGCGCCAAGTACCAGAGCGTCGATGTCGATCTGGCCTGGACGGCCGGCCAGAACGCGTTCCAGCACGAGATCTATTTCAGTACGAACAGGGATGATGTGGCCAATGCCGCTGCCGCCGCCGCCAAGGGTTCATTGAATGTCACCACGCTGGAACTGCCTCCGCTGACGATGGAGACGACGTATTACTGGCGTGTCGACGAGATTGATGCCACGGGCACCAAGCGGCCCGGTGACGTTTGGAGCTTCACCACGACGATTCCGGGCCTCGGCTTCGCCAAGCGCGAGCTGTGGATGAACAGCAACTCGGGGACGACGATCGCCGATATATACGCCGATGCCCGGTATCCGGGCTCGCCGACCGACGTGAACGACAAGATGCCGAACTTCGAATCCCCGGCCGATATCGCCGATAACTATATCGGCAAGCTGTCGGCCTGGTTGCACGTTCCGGTAGCCGGCAAGTACACCTTCTGGGTCGCCGCGGATGACCAAGCCCAGCTCTTCCTTGGTCCTGATCCGGACAGCGCTGTGGTGATCGCCTCGGTGGCTACTTGGACCAGCGCTCAGCAGTGGGACAAAGAGGGTTCCCAGAAGTCCAAGCCGATCACTTTGGAAGCAGGCCGCTACTACCTGATGGCCCTGTGGAAAGATGGCACCGGCGGCGACTCCGGCTCCGCAGCATGGCAGGGCGCGGGTATCCCCAATCGCGAGCTGATCGCCGGCAGCTACCTGATGCCGTTCGAGGCCCTCTGGGCCTATGGTCCCCGGCCGCGGAACAATGATGTCAACACTCCCCAGATTCTTGAGCTCAAATGGAACGCTGGAACCAAGGCCACAGCTCATCAGATCTATTTCAGCGACGATCCCAATGCCGTGGCTAATGGGACCGCCTCTCGCGGCCAGCAGGCCCTGGAGGACACCACGTTCGATCCCGGCCCTCTGGAGTTCGGCAAGACCTACTACTGGCGAGTGGACGAGATCAATCCTGCCGAGGCGGACAGCCCGTGGGTAGGCGCTGTCTGGAAGTTCACCACCGCCAACTACATCGTGGTCGATGACTTTGAGAGCTATGTCGATGACGTGGAAGGCCGCATCTTCCAGACCTGGATCGATGGCTGGGGCTACACCGAGCCCGCTCCGGGTAATCCGGGCAACGGCACCGGTGCAACGGTCGGGTACATCAATCCTCCGTTTGCGGAAAGGACCACTGTCCGTGGCGGCAGACAGTCCATGCCTCTGGCCTACGACAACTCTGCTCAGCCGTACTACTCGGAGGCCGAGCGGACCTGGGCGTCGCCTCAGAACTGGACGCTCAACGGCATGAACACCCTGAGTCTGCAAGTCCGAGGCTATCCGGTAGTAACCAGCGTAGCGGTCACCGAAACCGGCGGCAAGATGACCCTGACCGGCGATGGCAGGGATATCTGGGACGCCAGCGATGATTTCGTCTACGCCTTCAAGAGCCTCAACGGCGACGCCACCATCGTGGCCCGCGTGACCAACCTTGGCACAGGGACCAACACATGGGCCAAGGCCGGCGTGATGATTCGCGACAGCCTCGATGGCGGCTCCATGTTTGCCGATATGGTCATCACGGCCAACACCGACGGGACCGCCGGTAATGGCGCCAGCTTCCAGTATCGCGCACCGAGCGCCCTCACCGGTGCCAACGCCAATTCCACGGCCGTCGTAGCAGCTCCGTACTGGGTGAAGCTGGAGCGCGCGGGCGACTCGTTCACGGGCTATGTGTCCCCCGACGGCAGCGCCTGGTCCATGATCGGCTCACAAGAGGTGGTTATGACCGCTCCGGTCTATATCGGCTTGGCCGTCACCTCGCATCAGACGGGCGAGCAGCGGACGTTCCAGTTCGAGAGCATCAAGACCACCGGCAGCGTCACCGGCCAGTGGCAGGGCGCCGTGATCAACAGTCCACGGCACAACAGCTCGCAGGATCTGTACGTCGCCATTCAGGACAGCACGAACAAGGTGGCTGTCGTGACGAACGCCACGGCGGTGAACTCCGCGACCTGGACTGAGGTGCAGGTGCCGCTGAGCAGCTTCACCGGCGTGAGTATGACCAAGGTCAAGAAGATGTTCATTGGCGTCGGCAGCCGGGGCAATCCGGCGGCGGACGGCACAGGGATGCTGTTCATCGACGACATCCGCGTGATCAAGCCATAACTGTAATCACAAAGGTGAATGCCGGGACGGGGCAACCGCCCATCGAGGCGTTCATCGCGGCAAGCAGTATGAATCGGGGCCTGAATCCATCGGGATCCAGGCCCCTTTTTCATATACCTGCCTCGTTTTCTTCTTGTACGGACGCGGATAATGCGGTATTCTGTCATATTGAGGCCTGCGGTTTCTGTTTGGCACGACTTGGATTCCGCATGACGTGCTCACAGGGAGGTAGGAACGGTATGTACCGGGCAGTGGCAAAGCGGCCATACTTCATCCATAAGGGTCTTGCGCAAGCCTTTTTCTGAAGGAGGTCATCTATGTACAAGCGATCCATCTGTTTGATTTCCCTGTGTCTGGTATTGGGGCTCGCGAGCGTCGCCCCGGCGAAGCTGGTGGCGCACTGGAAGCTGGATGACGGGTCGGGCACGACGGCCAGCGACTCCAGCGGCAATGGCTTTGACGGCACGCTTATCGGCGGTCCGACCTGGGTGGCCGGCACGGACGGCGGCGCGCTGGAGTTCGACGGCCGCGACGATTACGTCAATTTCGGCAATACCACGGGCTGGCCGTCGGGTAAATCGCCGCGCACGCTGTGCGGGTGGGGCAAGACGGACAGCGTCGCCCCCGGCTACCGATGGCTGGCAGCCTACGGGTCGCCCGTGACGAGTCAGGCCATGTTCATCGGCATGAATGGAAGCGCACTGGTGGTCGGAGGCTACGGCGGGGACGACATTACGGTGAACAATACCTGGCAGGTGGGCGAGTGGTTCCACGTCGCCCTGACCTACGACGGAACCAATGCCATAGCCTATGTCAACGGCCGCCAGGTCGCCACGATGGCGAAGAACTGGAACCTGGCCCTGAGCCGTGCGCATATCGGGCGACAGGTGAACGACTATGCCGAGTTCTGGGACGGCGCTGTCGATGATGTGCGGCTCTACGACCAGGTTCTCAAGGCCGCGGAGATCAAGGCCCTGGTCCCGCCGAAAGTGAAGGCCCGCAAGCCCAGTCCCGCCGATGGCTCATCCGGCGTGGTCATGGGGCTGTTTACGTGGACCCCAGGGGAAACGGCGGTGTTTGAGGATGTCTACTTCGGCACGACCCCCGACCTGACGGCAGCCAATCGCGTGCTCACTCATCAGTCCGCGCTGTACAAGATGTACTACCGCCAGGAGCCCCTGGCGGCGGGACAGAAGTACTATTGGCGAGTGGATGCGATCGAAGCCGGCGGGACCGTGTACACGGGCGACGTGTGGAGCTTCTTCGTGACCCCGCGGACGGCTTGGGCGCCGAAGCCCGGCAATGGCTTTACGTACGTCGATCCGAACGCCGTGCTCGAATGGTCGGCGGGGCTGAACGCGACGGGACACGATGTATATTTCGGCACGGATCGTGCGGCCGTCGAGGCGGGCACAGGGGATACTCGCAAGGTAACGAACCAGCCAACGACGTCGCACGATCCCGGCCTCCTCGCTCGCGGCGACACATACTACTGGCGCGTGGACGAAGTGGCCGGCGGCAAGGTGACGGGGGAAGTCTGGAGTTTCACGGTCCGGCCGATCATCGCGAAGGCCGATCCCAACCTTGTCGGCTGGTGGAAGCTGGACGACGAGAACTCCGGCACAGCCGTGGACTACTCGGGGTCGGATGTCTATGGCGAGCTGCGAGGCGGCCCCACATGGGTCGAGGGCTATTACGGAGACGCGCTGCAGCTTGACGGCGATAATGACTACGTGGATTTCGGCAATCCGCAGGGCTGGGCCTCCGGCGCCTCTGCCCGCAGCATGTGTGGCTGGGCCAAAACCGACACCGTCGCCGTCGGCTGGCGATGGATCGCCGCCTATGGCTCGGCGGGCACGGGCCTCGCCATGTTCATCGGCATCAACGGCACGGATTTGTACGGGGGCGGCTATGGCGACGATGTGTTCAAGGCCAATTTCTGGGAGCCGGACGTCTGGCACCATATCTGCCTGACCTACGACGGGACCACCGCCCGGCTGTACGCCGACGGCGTGGAAGTGGCTTCAGCCGCCAAGAGTTGGAATCTCGCCCGCGGTCGCGCTCATATCGGGCGGCAGGTCAACGATGCTGTCGAGTTCTGGGACGGCACCGTGGACGATGTCCGCATCTATAATAAGGCGCTGACGCCGGAGGAAGTCGCCCAGGCCATGCGAGGCGATCCGCTGCTGGCATGGAATCCACAGCCGAAGACGGACGCCAACGTGGATATCCGCGATGCAACGACTCTGAGTTGGTCGCCGGGAGAGACGGCCGTACAGCACGATGTGTACTTCGGCACGGACAAAGCCGCCGTGAAAACGGCCAACGTGAGTTCGCCCGAGTACGAGGGCCGGCAAAGCGCAACGACCCTCTCCTCCGCCGGCCTGGTCGCATTCGGCGGCGGCGCGTACTTCTGGCGCATCGACGAGGTCGAGGCCGACGGGACCACCGTTCACAAAGGCACTGTCTGGGGGTTCACGGTCCCGGATTACCTGATCGTGGATGAGTTCGAGGACTACACGAACAACTCGCCAAACCGCGTCTTCCAGACCTGGATCGACGGCTGGGGCTTCTCGCAGGATGACTTTTTCCCGACCGGCAATTCGGGCAACGGCACGGGGGCCCTGGTCGGCTACGATCCCACGACGGGCGATGTCATGGAGACCCGCATCGTCCACGGCGGCAGGCAGGCGATGCCCGTGGAATACAACAACGTCGTCGCCCCGTACTACTCGGAGACCGAGCGGACCTGGACGGCGCCGCAGGACTGGACGGTCAACGGCGTGACCGATCTG
>Ga0315284_10007993_pt1 | contig 15088 bp, 15 predicted proteins | sample YL17G09_16_MG_FD_203696 | JGI IMG/M metagenome (GOLD analysis project Ga0315284, IMG submission 203696) | Sediment microbial communities from Yellowstone Lake, YNP, Wyoming, USA - YL17G09_16 | ecosystem: Environmental > Aquatic > Freshwater > Lake > Sediment | place: USA: Wyoming | collected... | reverse complement strand
GTCTGTGAGCCGAATGTATATTTTTCACCTTCGCAAATAAATATTTTAGGCATAACTGGTTTAGTTCTCTCTTTTTTCAACTACGATTGTACATTTGGTTACTAATGCGGCGATAGCGCCAATGGCTACCCACATTGGCAAAAGAGCAACGCCAACCACGCCTATGGTCAAAGGAAATTCAACCAAAACTTTATCTTCCTCGTTTTTAATGATAATTCTTCTGATATTCCCCTCTTTTATCAGTTCTTTTACTTTTTTGACAACGTCTTCTCCGGAAACTTTGAATTCTTCTTTTTTGAAATTTTCTTCAGCCATATTTTTTAAACAATTTAATAATTAAATAATCTGAGATATACCGAGAACACTTCTCGGTACCTTTCTCTTATTTTAAGAATCCTAGCAACTTGTACACCAGCAACGCTGGCCAGACGATGGCTTTGAGGAAACCGAGTACACCGGCCCAGAATGTGGTCGCGTGGCTAATGAAATATATAGCCGCTCCGACCAACCCCAGACCATAAATCGCTCCTGAAGCATTTTTTTTCATGGTTTTTTTATTAATTTATTATTAGCTGGCAACCTCGGTCTGGAACCGGCAAAAATTAATAATTTACAAAATAGCGAATCTTAGCTTGCGACTTCAGGGTAGTTATCAAGGCATCGGCCTCTGTACTCAGTTTTTGATTTCTCAGCTCATTTTTTATCTGAGCAGTAGCCGTTGCTTCCTGCCCTTCTGGGATTGAAATCGCATTATCCTTAATATACTGCGCTACTTCTTCATCCGTAACGTTTATTTTGTCTGCAACCAATTTTTCTACTTGCTTTTGGAAAAAAATCTGCTTCTTTAAATCGTCCATGCTCATGCCCTGAGCTGAAAGCGCCGCATCAAGCGTGCTGCCTTGAGCTACGATCTGATCTTCAATTTTTTTTATTTCCCCATTAATTTCGTCATTGCTTACAACAATTTTCTTTGCACTCACCTCGTTCTGAACGAGCTTTTCGGTAATAAAAGAATCTAATAAATTTTTGCCTGACGCTTTTTCAAGCTTTTGAATTATACTCAGCCGACTTATAGGGCTGCCATTGACAGTTGCCGCGATGAACAAACCTTTATAAATATAAGCTAACACGCCCAATGCTATAATAACCGCGATAAGAACGGCGGTTTTTATGGTAATTTTTGGCGAAGAGAACTCCGTTCTCTTCTTCACCTTCGCCTCCATAAGTGGAAGCTCGGTTATTGGTTTTTTATCAGCTTTTTGTTGATGCTCCTGCGCGTTCAATGATTCTGCTTGGATTGTGTTGTTGTCCATAAAATTAAGGTTAAAAATTATTAAAACTGCTTAAATGCTGCGGGGCTTGAATAAAGTTTATGCTTTGCACTGACACTTACTCTCGGCTTCACCGCATTCTTTACATCTTGCCTGTAACTTTCCGTGGCCGCTACATTTCTGCCAATGCACAGGATCGTAACGCTCCGGCGCCCGACCACATTTTGGACATTTCCAACCGTCAGCCTCACCGCCGCAACGGCTGCATATCTTGTTAGAAATTATATTTTTGATGTGTTGTTCTTTATACATAATATGTCTGGCTGTGTGCCTCGGTCTAGTACCGCCCAGTTTCAATCAGTATAAGCGTTATTTAGAGGTCGTTCTAGTGGTTGAACTGATTCGTCTCGGTCATATTTTTACAAATTATCGTCTAGAAATTTTTTCAAATTTTCTAAATCTTTTTATCGCTAACATATTTTTATCTTACTCTAACTTTTTTAATTTTTCGTCCAAAAGATTTAATTTTTCAGTTGTTAAATTTTCAAAAAATTTCAAAATGTCGTTCAATAATCCTTGTTTAAATTCTAATGTTGGAGATGTTTCTATTCGATCTAAGAGATGGTTTATAGTATCCATAGCATCTATAGTAACAATAATTTCTTCTCGTACTTCTTTTTCAGAATATATATTGCTTAGTTTTTCAAGATAAGAAAATTTGAAGCGGTTAACTGGTATACTTGGAGTAGTTTTGAATTCTTCCATATTTTGAGTAATATAATTTAGTTTTACAATGTTACCCTCTAATTCTTTCTTCGCATTTTCTAGATAAATTGAATTATTTTCTTCTTTAATTCTATCTTCTCGTTGCCAATTTTCTTGCTGAATTTTTATTGATGCTTCCAGGGATTCTTTTTGTGTTTGAATTCCATTTAGAGAAGTTGTAATACCAACGGCTATCGACAGGATAGTTAAAAAAAGAATTATTGAAGAAGCTGCTTTAATTTCGGGTTCAAATTTATTTATTATATTTTTAATAGATTGGAATTGAAAAATTAATAATACAATCGTGATTGCGAGAATTAAAATTATTTTAAGTAAAATAAAAGGAGAAGATAGAGTAAAAAAAATAAATAAACTGAAAATAAACAATAAAACCCATGTTATTAATAATTTTAAAATTTTCATGATTCTTTAATCCTCACTATTCTTCATTTTTTTAAAAAAATTTATAATATTTGTTCATTGTGGCTGCGGGAATTGGAAAACGTTAGAAATTGTTTGATGCAGAATTATTCGATGGCATTCTAAGAATGCTTACTTAGAATAAAGCCTTTGAGCCATTCTCCATCAGTAACCATAAGCTCCAAGCTGCCAGCTGGCTTATGGATTGTTTCTTTCTGATAAACCTTAATCTGTTCAGGAGAAGACGTCCAGATGCTAATCTTAGAAAGGCCAAATAACCGAGCCAATACCCCTCTAACATTTTCAACATTCTGAATCTTATCAAAGGAAATTGAATTAGAATGTTTAACTATTACCCCAGAATTTATTGTTATTTTGTCGTTCTCGACAACAAAGGTTAAAAACTTAAAATAAAGAAGGAAATATACAAACATCGGCAAACCAATGAATACAAGCAATGAGAAAAAAACGCCATACCAAACGCCCTTACTAAAGAGTAAAAATGGCAGAGATATTAAGAAAAACAAAAAAATGATTTTCGTTAAAACATACCACTTAACTACAGACGGCAATTTAGTGGGAGTATTTTGATTTATCATATTTTTATTTTACTAAAAAATTATTATTTTGGCGACTTACGACTTTTGTTCGTCGCCTTTATTGGTTCTTTTTTGGAAGCTTCACGCTCAATTAGGTCTGGCGCATAAACAGCTCTGTAAAGATTAAGCAATCTCGTGGCTTTATCAAGTGCCACCTGATCCGAAAGTTCCTCGCCAAATTCTTTCTTATAAAGTTCCTTAAATTTTTCTAACGATTCTTTAGATATCATTTTGATTTTGAATATTACTCTTCATCATCTACGGCAGGCAAATCAACAACATTTAATGCAAAACCATACTGAGAATCTTTAATTTTCCATTCGAACTTTTCGTATATATTGATTAAGGTTTTTTGGCATAAATAGCCAGCTTTATCTTGGTATTGTTGCAACCAGGCAGGATTTTCATTAATAATTTTTTGTCTACGTTCTTCGTCCTCATTCAGATCAGTAACCTTGATAAAGAAAATATCTTCCAAGTATTTTGTATCTTCTGATTTATCAATCGGAGAATATTGATTCAGCTGACCAAAATTCTTAAGGTCAACGATTAAAACCTTATTTTTTAATTCAGCTTTACCTACAAAAATATCAACCACTGGAATCTCATAATCAGCAAACTTTAAGACCCCCATATAACCATGTTGCATATAATCTAATTTTGTCTTGGGGCAATCCTGATTGTATCTTGAAATAAAAGCTTCCGAGCGTCTAATCTGCTCATATTCATATAAATGGTCGAGTGTTTGTAATATTATTGGACTCTCAAAACTCTTTTCTTTCAGGCTTTTTTCAATTTCAGAAATAATATCTTCTTTTTTGACACTCTGCTGATTTTTAACCTCATTCAACATCTGCTCAAAAATTAATCTATCTTCCGAATTTGCTAACCCCCTACCATAGTTCTCTCCCCATCCAGAATAGTGAACATGCCAATCTTTTATAAATGCTGCCTTTTCGTCAATTTGATTATAACCCCACGAAGGAACTTTAGTACCTGGTGATTGAGAAATCAGATTATTATAAACTCCATATGTTTTTATAACTGGACGAACAAAACCAGACCCGTAGAAGGATTCAATAACCTTAGACTTAAATTCTTTTAATTTATCTCCATCGATTTTTACGGTTTTAAGATAATCTTCTTCTGATTTTTCTTGGTTTTCCTTGGCTTTATGCAATAACTTTTTTAATGCCTCCGATTTATTAACGGCTTCTTGCGACAGAACAAAGCTCCATTGCTCATAGTTACTAACCATTTCGTTCAAAATACGGAGCAGATTTGGTATATCTGATTTGTCTTCGGCTAAATATGCCAACTCTCTTGAATGGGGCAATGTTATGGCTTCAATTTGATCTTCAGACATATTTTGCACGATCAAAAGACTTTTAACGCAATACAGCCTGTCGAGCTTGCTATTAAAATCGATAGAATGAACTCTACCGTCTGAAATCATTTCCCAATTATCCCAGTCCCAGAATCGTTCTGCTTCAAATTGACGAGAGGAAACAAAAAGCTCAGTTAATTCGGGGAGTTGTCCTGGGAGACGATTGATAATGTCATTATAAAATTTCGCCAGTTCTACGTTTTCTCTTTTATTTCGATACTGCTCAAAAATCCAGGCAGAAAGACCGAGAACGACTTGATGTTTTTTTAACTGGATGTCTTTAGCAGCTGCTTCTTTTTCTTTCTGAACTTCAATTTTACAACGAATTATCTCCTGTTCGGCAACATCTTTAACCCAAGCTAAACTATGCTCAAGATATTCTGCATTTGGGTGATCGTGCTGTGGCTCAAAATCATGATACAAATCCAAAAATTGATTTAAGAAAGATTGAAAGCTATCAAAATCTCGCTTATCAAAGGCTGTCTTTAGTAAGTTTTGAAAGGCAAAGAAAATGGGTATAGTAAAATCTTTATATTTCTTTACAGATTCTACATCAATAATCTTATGCTTTAGCTGATACTCAATGTAAAAATCCGACATTTCTTTAAGATGACGCCAAGACCTATCAACCATAAATTCACGCACATCAGCATTATTTTCTTTAAGAGCTTGCCAGTATAAAAAACTCGGAAACCCTAAAAATTCTTGATATACATATTGATCTCCTGCTTTTATGGCTCTTATGGCTATGCCTACAGGAACATATGCTATGTTTCTGATTATCTCTTGATCGTGAGTTTGTGTAGCTTTGACGAGTATTTCTCGAATACTATCTGATAGCCACCTGACCTCATTCCAACCACCAACTAAAGCGCCCCTTTCTTTTCGAGCTTGCTCATACGAATAGCCACCCCCACAGGCATTTAAGGCATCCAAGAAAGATTCAGAGAGACTAAAATAGGTTTTCATTAATTCCTCAATTTTCCCGAGTTTCTTAGCCTCAATGGCGACAATGAATTGATCTTTTAATCCATCTATTTCAAGCTTTATCTCTTCGGAAAAATTATCTTGTTTTTTTATGATAAATGCTTCTTTCGCTAATCGGCCTAACTCTTTCAATATATCTGAGTTTTTAACAACGTTTTTTTCAATAGAAATTAATAACTGATTCTCGGTATCAATTTCATCCCTAAATTTCTTATGCAAAAATTGTCTGTTAGCTAATTGAAATTTTGTTGCATTTGTTTCCGTTACAATCGTATCACTCGATGCTTCTGATTTCTCTTGTTTTGCCTTATCCTTATAAAAACTGAAGTCATTTTTATTTGCTTCGGATTCAAGCAGCTTGGCGAATTCATTCAATTTATCAAATCTAATATCTGTAATAATCCCCGTTTTGTCAGCGTAAAAAGATTGGCGATTAATATTATCGTCCGCATCAAGGGAAAAAGGATTATAATCTAACTCAATTTTTCCTTCTCCAAGAGCATGGAGTAGAATTGTGTTTCCAAATCTTTCTGAAATTGCTAAATCAATACTTCTTTTGATGCGATCTTTCAGTAGCTGCAACCGTTTTTGTGCAAAACGAGATTTACTCAACAAAACCAGCAAAAGACGCCATAAAGAAGCGATTGTTAATAATGCTACTATAAACGGCACTAAGATTGCCCAGATGTTGATGTTACCCCAAACAAATATAAAAAAACCGAGAAGTTCAGCTACCGTCAAAGGAAACAGAAAACTCTCCCTGAGTAAAACCCTTGCTCTGTCTTTTGTCTCGTCATCTCTTAAACTCTCAGCTATAAAAATTAACAACGCAAAAATTATAGCTCCAATACCAGCATGTATGGCGATTAAATTCTGGTAGTGATTACTCTCGTCAAATTTTAACGGCAGAGAAATTATAGCCAGCTTTTCAATGTGAGCTATTAGAAAAATAATAATTACCGCAATGATAACAGAAAGAACTGAATACCATGATGGCAAGTATAATTGTTCCAAATAAGTTTTAATTATCGACCCTCTTTTCTGTTTACAAGATTTTTCTAGTTCTCTCTTCAGTTTGAAGGTCAACAGATTTTCTCGATGCCTTTTATAGCGCTTCCATACAAAATAGATAAAAAATAAAGCCACTATTCCTAATATGAGTATCCATGTTAGCCGTAAAGAAAAAATAAAGAACAAAAAATTTCCCACTGAAATAATTATTTCTTTTAGGAGTTCAAATTGATTCAATAGATTTATAGAAGAATTATTATCAGACATATACTCATATTTCGTTTTTCCCTTTATTAATACCTGCTAAATCATTTCTAAAATTTGGGAAACCGTCTTCTAGCAAGCCAAAGCAAACCCTATAATCCAAACCCAAATCTTGAAAGATATTTTTAATTCTCCTTTGTGGCGGCGTTATTGGATGTTTTTTCTTTTTCCTACAAAAAGGAGTGCACGATATTATTGGTTTTTTAACCTCAACAAAAACATACTCTTTTTTCCCCCTCGGCCCACGATAAAAACAAAAGTCAGGCCATCCCCTTCTTATAGAAATGTATCCTAAAGAATGGAAGTAGCGTTGCACTATTCTTTCTGTTTCATTATTACTTTCTTTGTTTAAATATTTCATACTTTCTATGTGTATTTAATCGGATCTTCCGCTATCTTTATTTCTTATTTGGTTAGCACCCCCTAAGTTATCCACAGTTGACTACTACTCTGCGTTCTAAAAACGTTCTATAATGTAATTGTAGCATGTAAAGCTTACCAGTCAATAACTATGCTTACAAAAAGGCAAAAACAAATTCTCGATTATATAAAGAAGTTTATAAAAGATAAAAACTACTCTCCTTCTTTTGAAGAAATAAGAAAGCATTTTGGATTTGTTTCAAAATCTACCGTCCACCACCACATAGAAACGCTAAAAGAAAAAGGTTATTTAAATAACCAAGCTCGTACCATAGAAGTGATAAAAAACAAAAAACCCTCTAGTCTAGTAAATATTCTCTTACGTGGCACAATAGCCGCGGGCCAACCTATAGAAGCGATTGAAAATAAAGAAACAATTGCAGTCCCCAAAGATAAACTTCCGAAGTCCGGAGAATTTTACGCTCTCAGAGTAATTGGCAATAGTATGATTGATGAAAATATTAATGACGGAGACATTGTTTTAGTAAAGCAGCAGAGTGTTGCTGAAAATGGTCAAAAAGTTGTTGCACTTATAGATAATTGTGAAGCGACATTAAAAAAATTATATAGAGAAAGGGGTTATTATAGATTACAACCAGCAAATAAAACAATTGAACCAATTATTATTAAAAGAGACAGGGAACTCACCATACAAGGTATCGTCATCGATGTAATTAAAAACGAAGAGGATTTACAGACAAAAGAAATTTTAAGCCCAAAAGAAATCAAGAGAAGTAAAACATTGCCACTTAATAAGATAATTTTGGGGGATGCCGTAAAGGAATTAAGAAAATTACCAAATGAAAGTTGCGATATAATTATTGCTGATCCTCCCTACAATATTGGTAAAGATTTTGGAAATAATCTTGATAAAAGAGAACTTGGGGAATACGTTAGGTGGTGCAAAAGTTGGATTAATGAATGTGTAAGGGTAATGAAGCCAACCGCAACGATGTTTATTTACGGCTTTAGTGAAATCTTGGCCCATCTTTCAATTGAAATTCCAATAAACAAAAGGTGGCTTATATGGCACTATACTAACAAAAATGTTGCTTCGGTGAATTTTTGGCAAAGAAGCCACGAAGCAATCATTTGTGCGTGGAAAAATGGGCGTCTTTTTAATAGAGATGAGGTTAGGGAACCATATACAGAGGGATTTTTAAATGGTGCTGCCGGCAAGGTCAGAAACGGAACTTTGGGAAGATTTAGTAAAGAAGGTGTAAAAACAATATACAAAGCTCACAAGGCCGGAGCGCTGCCAAGAGATGTAATAAAAATCCCCGCTCTTGCTGGCGGGGCTGGAATGATTGAAAGATGGTTTTTATGTAAAACTTGTAATGATGTTTTTGAACCACAACAACTTAAAAAACATTTAAAACATGGAATAATAAAACATCCTACACAAAAACCGCTTGAATTAAGTAGAAAATTGATCAAATCCGCTATGCCAAAAAAAGACGGCGTTGTATTGGTGCCGTTTGTTGGCACGGGATCGGAGTGCGCTGCGGCAAAAGAATTGGGACAATCTTATGTTGGTTTTGAAATCAATCCTAACTATATCAGGATTGCCGAAAAATTCTTAAAGGATACGAGATTTATCCAAAAATTACTTTAAAGATTCGTCTATTTCTTTTTTCTTTCCTTCAAAAGCGTAGGGGGCAAAGACTACAAAACCATTTTCAAAGGCCGTTGTTCTCTTATCTTCCAAAAATCTTAAATAAGGCAATCTAAATTCTCCCTTCTTTGTTTTTGGGTCTGACAAGCATGTAGGCACTTCATATTTAATATCAATCACCTCGCCTTTTAGTTTGCTTTTTCTTGGTAATGGTCTTCTACTCATTACTCCACTATGGCTTGTCTTTTTAACCTGATAATTTAAAAAGTGCCCTTTATATTCTACTCTTATATCAGCACCCTTACGATCTAGTTCCTCTGACATTAAAACAGTTCCTTCGCCAAAAACAGATTCAGCGACATATCCAGCATGTATTTGTGTTATTAAACCCGCCCAAGTTCTATAAATTCTTGCCCTTAATCCACGATCAAAACAATCATCACACATGGTTGTTTTTATTTTGAATTTTTCAATTGCCTCCCTTTTCTCTTTTAGATATCTTTTATAAAAGCTATCAAAAGATATAAATTTTTTCTCATCCCAATATACTTTATATAAAAGTTCAATAGCCTGAATATCTTTACTTAAATCCATTTCTACAATTTTAATATGACTATATTTTTTTCTATAGTCTTTTAAGTTCACTGTTTTTAAAAATTTTTCAAATTTTTGTGCCAAATACATAGTTTTTCTTATAATCACCTTAATTCTGCCACTTTGGCAGAATCTTGTCCATCTATGGAATAAATAGAACAAAAGTTATCAACTGATGGGGTCTGGACTCACTAGGGCCGTTGCGGCTATAAACTAAAGCAGCCCCAGCGAGGGGCGTTTTTGATGCGTCTCGGTCTCTCGACACTACGAGCTGACTGCTGTGTCCCCCGGTCTGGAACCAAGGTTTTAAAAGATAATTCGAGGCTTTTAGTGGTGTCTCATTGACGCGTCTCGGTCAGGGCGTTTTTAATTATTGTTTTTATGTCTAAAAAAAGCTGAGGCGAAGGCGCTACCAGTTGCAACAATTCCTAAATAACTAATAACTCTTAACCAAATCTCTTTATCATTCATAATTAGACCAATAATAAATAAAGAAATAATACCTAAAATAGTATTAAACGCGAGAACATCCCATGCATTTCTTTTTCTACATAAAAACAAGATTACTCCAGCGGTCGCCAAAATGATAATTAAAAAAATAATTTCCATAAATTTAATAAACAATCTTTAATTGGGACATCAAAAATTAACAAAATAAATATAATTATTACCAATGACAAAATGATACTAAATACCCAGGGGAGATATGCGAGTATTGATGATTTTTTCCTTTCTATTTCAGCACGGGGGTCTTCAGGTATTTTTTTTATCATTTTTGCGCTATATTCTTCAACGTTTTTTAGCTCAATAAACCAACACAATAAGCTGCTAGGAATTAAAAGTAAAAGAATCGCTAGCAAAATCTTAACAAGACTATCCTCTATATCAATAATTTTCCCACCGAAAGTAGCAACAATCAAAAGCATAGTTGCTAATGAAGCAATTGTAGATAGTGTTTTATATCTTTCTCTTACTGCAAAATTAAGCGAATCAGAATAAATCTTAATTCTTTCTAATGCTAATGATTTTTCTTCTTCTGGCGATAATTGAGAAGATGCTGCCATAAATATTTAAAATTATGTGGCTCGGTCTCTCGAGCCACGCTCAAGGTGGCTGCGGGGCTTGGACGACGTTAGAACCTGTTTGATAGATTTATATTGCCAAATTCCTTCTAAAAGTTTTGGTTAATATAAATCTTAGCTTGACGCATAGCATATTCATCTGCCTCTTTTTTTGTGTCGAATTCTTTACTCCATTTTAAAGTTCGTCCTGTTGTTTTATAACCTTTAGTTTCAGTAAAGCCAAAAGAAACTATCGGTTTGTATTTACCGTTTGGTAATTCTTTGGAGCAACAATCTATTTTGAACTTTGTGTTTTGCATATATTTGCTGCGGGGCCTGGATTCGAACCAAGATAGACAGATCCAAAATCTGTTGTCCTACCATTAGACGACCCCGCAAGATTCAATTATTGCTAATTCCAGAGGTAGCTGGGGTATTGAAGAATATTTCATTTTGTTTTCGGCTTCCAGAAAAAGGTTTAAAATTCGGCGAAGCTCTTCTTCTTTAAAGTTCAGGGTTTGCGCCTGGAGCCGCTTTAATTCTTCTTTGGTCAAACCGGTAATTATAGGGTTTGCCACTTCTCCGCCGCTTATTTTCAAAATTAATGCCTGTCTTAAATAATTAATCAGAGCTTTCGCGAATTCCTGAAGGTCAGAGCCTTTATCAGCTATCTCGTTTAAAAAATTAACCGCCTCTGGAGCCTTTTTCTGACAAAGAAAATCGGTAAGTTTGCTTATTGTGTTGAGCTCAACCAAGCCCAGCAAATCTTTAATGTCTTCAGTTTTTATTTCTTTTTTTTCGCCCAAAACGCCGGAAAACGTTAAAACCTGATCCAAAAGGCTTTCGGCATCCCGGATTGAACCTCCGGAATTTACGGCAATCAATTCAAGAACCGCTTTTTCAATTACCCGAGCGTTAGCGAAGGGTGGAGATGAAGCGCCAGCTTCAGCGACTTTGATTTTTTCTTTTTCAGAAACTATTTCCAACCTTTTGATAATCTCCGGCAAGGTTAATTTTCGGAAATCAAATCTCTGGCATCTGGAAATAATCGTTGGAATCATTTTGTGAATTTCAGTGGTGGCTAAAATAAAAATGGCGTGAGAAGGCGGTTCTTCCAAGGTTTTCAAAAGGGCATTGGCTGCCTCCTTTGTCAATTGATGGGATTCATCAATGATAAAAACCTTGTATTTTGATTTTGAAGGAGCAAATTTTATTCCGTCTCTTAACTCTCTTATTTCGTCAATTCCCCTGTGAGAGGCGGCGTCAATTTCAAGTAAGTCCAAAGACCTGTTTTCCATAATTTCCATGCAGGAAGAACACTTGTTGCAAGGTTCAACCTCGTTCTCTTTTCGATTCTGGCAATTCACAGCTTTAGCCAAAAGGCGGGCTATGGTTGTTTTGCCTGAACCCCGAGGGCCTGCAAACAAATAAGCATGGGAAACCATCCCGCTTGATATTGCATTGGCTAAGGTCTGAACAACATGCTCTTGGCCAATGATTTCAGCAAAGGTCTGAGGCCTGTATTTGCGATAAAGCACCAAGTTCATAAATTGGCAGAGGACGGGCCTCTGTTACTTCTTGAATACGATGAATTTATAACCGATAAAATTCCAGGCAGAAGCCACAGTGATACCGGCAATCTTTCCCACGTTCGCCCAAATTAAAGGAGAAGCGCCAAATTTAGGACCAATTGTATTAACCACTAAAGAGGCAACCAACGTCTGAATCACGCCGCTGATTAAAGTGATAATGAAAAACCGAACAAATTCCGTTCCCATTTTCTCTTTCTCGGTTTTCTCAAAAGCCCAATATTTGTCGCCGACATATTTTACAGAAGTAACAACCACAAAAGAGGTCGCGACAATAACTGAATATGCAGTCCCGGCAGTGATCCCAAAAATCTTCAGCAAAACGTCCAGAACCGCAATGTCTATCAATGCAAAGAATACGCCGATTAAAAGAAACTTGCCCAGCTGAAAAACAAAGAGATATCTCTTTCCAATCAAATAGCAAATCCAGACGCCAAACACCGCCAAAATGGGCAGAAAAACAACTAAAATCAGGGGCAAATACCTGATATGTATTCCAAACCCGCTTGCCAGCCACGAAAACAAAATAGCCAAACCTAACCCCGAAATTACGGCTAAAATGATGTCTATTTTCTTCATTAGTTTAAATCCGTTAATTAATTATTAAAGTATCCTATCACAAATTTCCCAAAAAATCAAAAAGTTTTCATAAAAATAAAAGGCCCTTGGATTTTTATCGTTGATTGACAAATTTCCTAAGGACCTATGGAGACAATATAAGAGAGAAATCAAGGCCTGGCTTTCTCGTAGTTTTCTAAGGAAACATCCTTAGCCAGCCTGAGTAGATCGATTAAGATTTGGACTTCTTCTGGCTCCATCCAAACCACACGATCTGCCACCTGGAAACGAACGAATTGATCTTCCCAAGACTCCTCTTTCATCTCTTCTACGGATACTGGAGAAACGTCAATCGTGTGAAGCGAGCCATTAACGGCTCCGATTTGCATACGAACGATACCTCCTCCGATTTGGGACTTCTCACCAGTCTCCTCATTCGTGTCAATAAGTTTGTGCACTCGCCACTTTTCCATCTTTTCCTCCTTGCCCGATTTTTTTTCGGGACTTTTTGATTTTATTCTGCCCAAAGGACAGTGCGGCAATTACCTAGATCATTAGACAATCTCCACACTGCCCTCTGGAATTTTTGAAAAGTGCTTAACTGGTTTCTTTTAAGCCCACGGGCGGCTCTCGGAGAGAGCCGTCTATGTATTATCAAAATTATTACTCTTTCCTAACAGTGGTATTATATCATATCTAACAATTTTGTCAAGCCTTTTGTGTTGTCTTTGTAGTTTTCAAAAAATCAAAAAAGGAAACCGAGAAATAAATGGTCTCCTTTGAAATTTAATTCTGGCTCCCCCACCACAACGGACGAAACCATATGGTCCCTAGCTACGGCGTGGCCTTTTTGCGTAGGTATGTAGCCTTCCCTATACCAGAATGCCGACATCAGGCAAGGAAGGAGCCAGAAATTTTATTTCAAAGAGCAAATAAAATAAATAGTAGGGTGGCGTGGCCCGGTGTTGGACTCTCTTCCCGAGACTTTTCCAGTATTGTATTACAAACGGTTAGGTTATGAGTCCTTCCCCGAAACAAACTTCTAAAACAAGTTTATCCGAAACAAGTCGGAGACCTGTATCAGAACGCTCGTAACGAGGCTTCCTCTTCATGCGACACGACCTGTGCCTCACGCCACCCTACTTCTAAAATTGCTTTGATACAGTATCTTACTAAAATGGAAAAAAATGTCAAGTGTGGTATAATAATTTAATTATGCTAAAACTCTACAATACCTTATCGCGGAAAAAGGAGATTCTTAGACCACGGAAAGATAAAAAAATCAATCTTTTTGTTTGCGGTCCGACAACTTACGACCTTTCTCATCTGGGGCACGCCAGAACCTATATTGTTTTTGATATGATTGTAAGGTATCTCAGGAAATCAGGATACAATGTTTTTTATTTGCAAAACATCACCGATATTGATGATAAAATTATAAAGAGAGCCAAAGAACAACATATTCATTGGAGAAATTTATCAAGGAAGTTTGAAAAGAAATATTTCAAAGATATGACAGCCCTGAACATAGCTAGCTGCAACAAATATGCGCCAGCCACGAAACACATCAAACAAATAATCAGTCAGGTAAAAAGGCTTTTGAAAAAAGGTTATGCCTATCAAATAGAAGACGGGATTTATTATGATATTTCAAAATTCAAAGATTACGGAAAATTATCAAGAAGAACGGTATTACAAGCTGAAGACGCGGTATCAAAAATTGATACAGCTAAAGGAAAAAGAAACAAGGGAGACTTTTGTCTCTGGAAAAAATCTAAACCTGGGGAACCGTATTGGGCGAGCCCTTGGTTTTTGGGCCGGCCCGGCTGGCACATTGAAGATACCGCCATTACGGAAAAATATTTCGGACCCCAATATGATATTCACGGCGGAGCCAGAGATTTAATTTTTCCCCATCACGAAGCTGAAATTGCTCAAATGGAAGCTATTTCTGATAAGTCCCCCTTGGTCAAATACTGGCTCCATCCAGGATTTTTAACCGTAAAAGGACGAAAAATGGCCAAATCCCTCGGCAATTTCATTACGATTAAAGATTTCCTCAAAAGAAATCCCAACTGGCTGCTCAGATTCTTTGTCATTAAAACCCATTACCGCTCCCCTATTGATTACAATGAAAAATCTATTTTACAGACCAAAGAAGAAAGTGAGAGAATTGCTGAATTTGTCGGCAAACTAAAAGATATTATTTCCTCAAGTAAACCGGACTCAAAGATAATTAATAACTCAAAGAACATTCGTTCTTCACCACCCTTCGCTTCGCTCGGGTATTTGATTTCAGAAACTAAAAAAAGCTTTGAAAAAGCGATGGAAGACGACTTTAACACGCCGAAAGCCATAGCTTTAATTTTCAAATTGGTTAATAGAGGGAATGTCTTAATTTCTGAAGATAAAATTGGCGCGACTAACGCTAAAGAGATTTTAGATTTACTTAAAAAATTAGAGCAGATTTTAGGAATTGGGCTAACAAGAGCACATTATAAAATTACCCAGAATGAAAAATTAAAACTAAAAGATATGATAGAAAAA
>Ga0315284_10007992_pt1 | contig 15090 bp, 11 predicted proteins | sample YL17G09_16_MG_FD_203696 | JGI IMG/M metagenome (GOLD analysis project Ga0315284, IMG submission 203696) | Sediment microbial communities from Yellowstone Lake, YNP, Wyoming, USA - YL17G09_16 | ecosystem: Environmental > Aquatic > Freshwater > Lake > Sediment | place: USA: Wyoming | collected... | reverse complement strand
AAAACTGCTGCGCAGGGGAAGAGATCTCGCTTTAGCCAAAGGGTCCCGGACCCAGATTCAAGCCGCTCGGTGCACGTCAAATGCCGCAGGTTCCGGCATTCTGTCTTCTGTCTTCAAACTTCTGCTTTCTGACTTCTCGCTCCTTCCATCGAGAAATGATTTCGCGCACTATAGTACAATCCCGAAAGGACGCGGAATTATGAAGATATTGACGGCAAAGCAGATGGGGGAAGTCGACCGGCTGACAAGCGAACGGTATGGGATCCCGTCGCTGCTTTTGATGGAGAATGCCGGACGATCGGTCACTGATGAACTGGAACGTGCATGTCCGGATCTTGCGCGGAAGCACATTCTGATCCTGTGCGGCACAGGCAACAATGGAGGCGATGGCCTGGTAGTTGCCCGGCACCTGGTCGCGCGCGGTGTGCGGCCGGAAGTTTGGATTCTTGGCGATGCGTCCAGGTACCGCGGCGAGGCGCTCGAGAACTGGAAGATGCTTCAGAATCTGGACTTGCTTGTTCATGTTCTTCCTGAATCGAGAGATCGCACGGCATTATTGAAGCGCACCCCCCGCCCTGATGTTATAGTGGATGCCCTGTTCGGTACCGGACTTTCGAAACCGATCGGGCCCGATTTTCGCAACACTATCCAATGGATTAACCAGGCTCGCCCGCATGCTTTTGTCGCAAGTGTGGATATTCCATCAGGAGTTTTTGCGGACCGTTCCTACATTGAAGGAACTGCAGTACAGGCCGATCTGACCGTGACATTTACTGCGCTGAAGGCCGCCCTCGTATTTCCACCTGCGGCGGAGAAGGCAGGGCGAGTCATGGTTGCCCCGATTGGTTCTCCTGCAGTGCTGCTCGGAAACCCCGAATACCGGAGCGAGCTCATTGAAAGCGACCACGTCAGACGTGTTCTGCCGGCAAGGCCTCGCAACAGCCATAAGGGCACATTCGGCCACGTATTCATACTTGCGGGATCCAGGGATAAGAGCGGTGCAGCGCTGATGACCGGTTTGGCTGCGATGCGCTCCGGAGCCGGCCTCGTCACACTGATGCTTCCGAAAAACCTCCGCGGCAGGATATTCGGTCAGGTTCCGGAGCTGATGACTTTTTGGCTTCCTGAGACGGGGGAGGGAACTGTCGACGCTTCATCGGTGGAGATGGTCATCGAGCAGTTATCTCAAGCGGATGCCGTGGTGATTGGCCCCGGATTATCGACCCATCCATCGACCCAGAAATTCGTGCGCGAGATTGTTCAAAAGGCGCCGGTACCGGTAATCCTGGATGCAGACGGCATTAATGCTTTCACCGGCATGAGCGCAAGCCTGTGCAATGAAGCCGGGCATCCAATCGTGATCACACCTCATCCCGGAGAGATGGCGCGTTTGCTGGGTGTAACGATTGCGGGCATTCAGCGCCGCAGGCTGGAGTACGCCGAGGGATGCTCACGAAAACACAACGTGTATACGGTACTCAAGGGATTTCAAACACTGGTAGCAACTCCCTCCGGTCACATTTTGGTCAACACCACGGGCAATCCGGGAATGGCGACCGGCGGCACCGGCGATATCCTGTCGGGAATGATGGGACGCTTCGTCGCCGGATGGAGACGCAAGTTTGGCGCGGGAAATAAGGAAACGCTTGCGGATTTTGTTGCCGCGGCCGTATATCTGCACGGCAGGGCAGGTGATCTTGCGGCTGCGGCCATGGGAGAAGAATCACTGATGGCGACAGACCTTCTCGCGCAGCTTCCGGCAGCTTTCCAAGGGGTGTGCCGGAAATGAGGGCTCATGAAGAGCAAACTGAAAAGCGTGAACCATCCGTCCGAATCGTACGCAGCGGTTCTCCCGAACAGACGCAGGACCTTGGACGGAAGCTTGCCGCGGCGCTTACTGTTCCCGGCGTAGTCTTATTGTGCGGAGCGCTGGGGACCGGCAAGACGACACTGACCCGCGGGCTGGCCGAAGGGTTGGGCATCGGGGATCCCGCTTCAGTTCACAGTCCGTCGTTCACGATTGTGAACGTGTACAAGGGACGCTGTCCGATCTATCATGTGGATCTTTATCGCCTGCACGGGAAACGCGATCTGCATTCGATCGGCCTGGAGGATTTTTTGGGCCGGGACGGCATTACGGTTGTTGAATGGGGCGAGCAACTGCCTTACGATGGCGAAGTGGCTCTCCTGATTGAAATCGAAGATGCAGGTGGAGATGCGCGCATGCTGCGTATCCAGCGGCCAGGCAAACCGCGCAGACGGGCGTAAGCTGATATCGGATGTTCACGCAACAGGCATGCACATAATGTCAACGCCGTGATGGCAAGAGAGGCAAAATATATGAACAAATCCTTGTCCGGAATCTTTCCCCCGATTACCTCGCCTTTTAATACCGATGGAGAACTGCTCATCGATAAATTTAAAGAGAATCTGGCGCGGTGGGCGGCAGCGCCGTTAGCGGGACTGACGGTTCTGGGCTCAAATGGCGAGGCTCACTTTCTCTCTGATCACGAGAGACTCCAGCTTGTGCGGGAAGCCCGTCTGACGGTTGACTCAAGCAGAACGATGATCGTTGGCGCAGGGAAGGAGTCAACACGGCTAACCTTGGAGTTCGCGCGCAAGGTCGCGGACCTGGGGGCTGATTATGCCTTGGTGGGCATACCTTGTTACTATAGGGCTCGCATGGTGGACGACGCTCTTTTTGCCCACTTCTGGAGTATTGCCGATGAATCCCCAATCCCGATTCTGATATATAACGCGCCGCAATTCACCGCGCTCAGTGCTAGCGCCGCCCTCATCGAAAGACTCGCCGCCCACGAAAACATTGCGGGCATGAAGGAGAGCGCTGGAAATCTGCCCCTGCAGGCGGAAGTGCGTCGGCGCGTGCCTGAACGCTTTCAGATCCTGGTTGGATCAGCTCCGACCTTGTTTCCCAGTCTTGTTCAAGGAGCATGCGGAGGCATTGTTGCAGTTGCCTGTGCTCTGCCTGCATTTACCGCCGGTGTCTATGAATCCTTCCGCGCCGGCAAATGGCAAGAAGCGGCTGAACTGCAGCGCAGGCTGACCCCTCCAGCAGAAGCGGTTACAGCCATGTTCGGCATCCCTGGTCTCAAATATGCAATGTCCCTCAAGGGCTTTTACGGCGGTGAAGCGCGCCTGCCCCTATTGCCGCTGAAGGAAGATCAGCGCGCAAAGATACGATCGATATTCGAGGCAGCCGGAGTGCTCGCGGCCACGGAAAATTCATAGCAGTGAAATTCCGGGATTTACCAGGATTTCCATCGCTGTTTACAGATTTCGCCGAAGGCGCAGAGCCCGCAAGGTCGTTTTTCCCCTGCGTGCCGGACGCGGCGAGGCTGCGTCAACGTGCCGAATATGTGCAAGATCCTATCTTGCCGCGCCAGGTCCTGTGTGACTGGTTGATCGAACAGGCCGCTCAATTCAAGAGCGGGGCTCCGGCACTGACCAACATTCAGCGACTCCGTATGCCGCAAACGGTCGCCATCGTGGCAACCTTGCGGCCCTCACTGTTTGGAGGCCCGCTCTGCAGTTTTTTGAAAGTTGTGACGGCGGCAAAACTGGCGTCATGGCTTACCGGGCTTGGGCTGCCTGCGATACCGATCTGTTGGATTGATGGCAAAATACAACGGGCTGACTTGAGCATTGGACTGCCTTCAACTCACGGTCCGTGCAGATTTGAACTCGCGCTCCGGCCTGAGGCTATCGACGGCATTCCAGGCTCGATCAGCGACCTGCTCCAGGATACAGCCACGGCGCTCGAGACCACGATTCAGGAATCAGAGGTCCTGCAGCTGCTGGAATCAGCCTATGAACCAGGTTTGAGCTTCGTAATGGCGTGGGCTCGCCTGATTTCGAAAATTATCGAGCCCCTCGGGATTGTCCTTTTTGACCCCCAATATCCCGGTATTGAGATTCAAGATCTGCTCCGAAAAGCATCTGTGGAACGGGCGGGAATCAACGCCGCATGGGTCGAGCAGGAGAGGCGTCTGCAAGAGGCCGGGTATGATTTCGAGGCGACCGGTATCGCTTCATCTATCGATGGCCCGCATCGCGCCGAGATTGAGGCAGCGCAGATTCTCACACCGTTCCTGATGCAAAATCTCGTGTTGCCGGCTGCTGCCTGTGTAATGGGGGAATACGAGGCAGGCAGCTTTGCCCGCGACCAGGTTGTTTTTGCCAAGCTGCTGCGTAAACCTCCAGTCATCTGGCCCCGGATCAGCGCCACCCTCCTGGACGAACGCAGCCGAAAGGTAATGTCTCGCTATAGCTTGGGGCTTGATGAACTAGGCTCCGGACCTGAAAGTGTGACTTCAAAATTGATGCAGCGAGGGACTTGCGCGGATGGTCTGAATCGCCTCGGTGGTCTGAAAGCCAAAGTTGACGTTGGATTATCGCAATTAGCAGGCCTCGTCAATCCGGAAGACAAGCTCAGTGCGTGCATAAAGAGTGCACGGCGCCGGATGTTTTACCAGATTGAGAAGCTGCGGGATGATGCAACCAAGTCGGAACTACGGCGCATGGATGTCATCCGCGGAAGGGTAGCGCGCCTCTGCAACAACCTCATGCCCAATGGCGAACTTCAGGAGAGAGCAGTTGCCGGCTTTGTCTTCTTCCATCGCTATTCATCTCTCCTGGCACTGCGTCTGTACGAGGGTGTTGATCCCTGGAAATTTGAACATCAGCTCATTTTTCTGTAAATTGTGGTTTCCGGCAGGCGAACTCCAGCTGTTCCAATAGGACGATAGTTACAGAAATGGAAGTTAGCGCCTGGGGTGCGGTTTTGAGGTGAGGTAACTCATGGAACTGGACATACTGGCCTTTGGTGCACACCCCGACGATGTCGAACTGCATATCGGCGGTACTTTAGCCAAGATGGCTGCCCTCGGTTACGCGATCGGCGTGGTAGACCTGACACGCGGTGAACTTGGGACACGCGGCACACCCGCAATCCGTGCTCGCGAGGCCAAGAAGGCCGCCGGCATTCTCGGCTTGAAAGTAAGGGAGAATCTGGGGCTTCCCGATGGCGAAGTCCTGGTTGCCCCGGACTCCCGGTTGAAGGTGATTCGAGCGCTGCGCAAGCACCGTCCCATGATGGTTTTAGCTCCTCATTGGGACGAGGCACATCCGGATCATGCCAATGCCGGGAGGCTGGCAGCGGAAGCATCTCATCATGCAGGCTTGGCGAAGATCAAGACGGGACAGGAAAAATTCCGGCCGAAGGCCATACTTTACTATATGTTACCGCCTTATGTCCGACCAACATTTGTTGTGGATATCTCCGGCCACATCGAGCAGCGGGAAGCGGCAATCCGAGCACATCAATCGCAGCTGTTTGATCCCGGACGGGAACCGGACACATACCTGAGCCAGCCGGATTTCCTGTACCGTGTCAATGCCGTCGTTTCGTATTATGGGACACTGATCGGTCGTGCGAAGGGCGAAGCCTTTTTCATGAAAATGCCCCCCGAAATCCCTGATCTTGTCGATTTCTTCCGCCAGCAGGGGGCCAGACGCCTCCGCTAGGTTGGTTCCTGTCGCGAGACTCAATTGGGAGCCAAGGCATTCCATCTCGCGATAGGCCCCGGGAGGGGCCGTGAGACAATAGCCGGGGGCAAGCGCGAAGCGCGCCGCCCCCGGTCAACAGAACAATCCAAAGAGCCCCGGCAGGGGCGAAAGGTATTTGTTCGCAACATTTTTCTATCGCCCGGGGCTGCGCACTGCTTTCCGATCCAACGCCGGGCTTGCGCCCGGGGCTATTCTCTTTCCGGGGCTATTCTCTTTCCGGGGCTTGATAAAAGAAAGTTGTTATATTTCGCTGTTAGCTTCGTCCTTATCCGAGGATGGAGGAAACTCTTGCGTGATCGAAAGTCGTGCCTTTCGGCCCTGATCATTTGTCTGATTTTCTCCTGGACCGTCGGCGCACAGACATTCCGGAGATTGTCGTTTGATGCGCTGGTTCAGAGTTCGGATTACATAATCTATGGCCGGGTGATCCAGAGTCATTCGCTCTATGATTCATCAACGCGGATGAACTGGACTCAGACAGAAATTCAGGTGCTGGATGGCCCCAAAGGCCAAATCGGATCCACAGTTGTTGTCACGGAACCGGGGGGCATAGTAAACGGTGTCGGTGAGCTTTATCCGGGATCTCCGCAATTTCATGCGGACCAGGAAATTGTCGTCTTCCTGTACCGTGCTTCAGGAAACCGTTTGCGCGTAACGGGAGCTGTGCAGGGAATTTACGCCGTGACTTTGGACCGGCAGACCGGTGAGCGATGGGTGCAGCCTTCGGCGCCACCGCAAGAAGTCATCTATGAGGAAGGCTCGCCATACGAGAAGAATGTCAGGGCGCAGGCTCCCGGCGTGGACAGGTTGAATCGGTTTCTTTACAGCATCCGGCAGAAGGCATCCAACCGATGAAGACCGGAAATCGCAAGAACATTCTGGCGACATCGCTGCTCTGTTTGTTCGTCATGGCAACGTCCGCGATCTCTGTCAGGGCTTATGTGCCTCTGAGGTGGGGAAGCAGTGGTGTCAGAGGCGCATGGGCGCCCTCGCGATTTCCACTTACGTTTTATCTTAACGATGCCTTTGCCAATGGGGGGGCAAATATCGCTTCCGGAAGTGATACGATAGCCGCCGTTCGTGCTGCCATGTCTTCCTGGCAGGACATCCAGACGGCAAATATTCGATTTGCCAAGATCAAAACCAGATCCTCTGAATCCACAAGCAAAGATGGGATCAACCTGATTACCATGGCAGATACACCGGCGAATCGTGAGATCCTGGGTTGGAGTTCGACCGATCCCGGCGCAGTGGCGCAGACGCGCATTTTTTTCGACATAAACACAGGCGAGATTACCGAGACAGACATCATTCTCAATCCGAGATACCAGTTTTCAACCAACCTGGCGTTTGGTACCTACGATCTGCAATCGATCCTGACGCACGAAATTGGGCATGCGCTCGGCTGCGATCATTCTTCGGTCCAAAGTGATACGATGTATTATTCGATGGCCGCGGGCGAGTTTTATCAGCGTAACCTCTCAGCAGACGCGATTGCTTTTGCCGGTAATACCTATCCCAATCAATCCCGGATGGCTGTGTTGGGCACGATTACGGGTCGAATTGCCTCCGGCAGCACGGGAATCTTCGGTGCTTCCGTTACCGCTGTCAATTTGGACCGCAATCTGATTTATGCGGTCCTGTCGGAGCCAAACGGTACGTTCTCGATCAAAGGCGCAATCGCAGGGCGATACTCAGTTTATGCGGAGCCACTCGATGGCGCGGCGACGCCGGACCAGCTGCTGATACAGGGCACGGATGCCTACTACACGAACTTGAATACATCATTCCGCACTGTTTTTATAGATAGCCAGAATCTGGTCCTGGACGCAGCGACCAGAAATCTCGAAGTTAATCTCGCAGTGCCTGCCGGGTCGCCAACGCTCAATATTGATCAAATGGGGAGAGGTGATCTGGATACTGGATTGGGATACCTTTCGCCGGGCCCGGTTAGCGCAAATCCGGGGGAAACGGTGAACCTTTGGATGGGCGGACTGAATACCTGGAAGGTCGCAAACATCAGTGACGTAAAGATCCTTGGAACGGGCGTGACTCTGGATAACTCCCGCGGCATAAAGATCCTGAAAGATGGCAGCGGAGCCTCAGTAGGCATTTCGGTTTTAGTGCATATCGCTTCGGATGCCGCGGCCGGACCGCGGACTGTGGTGATTGGCGCAATCAATCAGCGGGCAGCAAGCACCGGTGGGCTGGTCGTTTCCGCTCGGGCGCTGCCGCAAACAACGTTATATTTCCCTTACTTGAAAGCATCATCCGATCAATATACGGGAATTGCGCTTGCCAATCCCACGCCGGACACTCCGGCGGTAATCCGCATGTCGGGCCGTGACCCGCAGGGGGCCCTACTTTGGAGTGAAGATGCTACCGTGCCGGCCGATTTCACGCTTGCGGGGGGCTCGCAATTGGCGTTGCTGGATCGGCAGATTTTCAATCTCCCCTTCAACATCGATTATGCCGGCTCGATGACGGTGCAGGCGGATATCCCGAATCTACAGGGATTTTTCCTTAGCGGTGATTTTGCCTGCACATATCTGGATGGCGCTGAAGCCTTCACGCAGGGATACCGGCAGCTTTTCTTTGTCGATATGATGCAGAACGCTGAGACGTCGAGCGAAATTCACTTGATGAACATAAGGGACTACCCGGTATCCGTGGACCTGAAGCTTGTGGGCCGGAATGGCAGTTCCCTGACGGTGCCGATCCAGACAATCGTTCCCTCAGGCGGCAAGATCAGCGGCTCGATATCGAGCCTCTTTGGAATTGGTGGTGAACTGCACTCGGCACATGTGAGCGCGTCCTCTTCGGAGGATGCATTAGCTGGTTTTGGACTGATCAGGCAGCCGGAGGCGCTGGCCGGCCTCAATGCGCTGCCGATGGAGAATGCCGGCTCGCTTCTTTACTCGCCGCAGTTCGCGGTCGGTGATTTGGGTCTTCCGATGAACACCAGGCTCAATATAGTCAACGTGGGCGATAGCCGGGCTCTAATCTCCGTTGAACTGCTTGATGAGGGTGGGAAACCGCTCGTGCCCGATACGAAGGTCAGCGTTGAATCCGGCGGGCAGTTCAGCCTTGATGTGGGCAGCACGCTCGGGCTGGAACGGAGCCAAGGGTATATCCGGGTTTCTGCCCCCGAGGGGGCAAAGTTGCTCGGCAATGTCCTCTTCGGCAGCGGCGATCCAACCATAAGCAGGCTCAATTTTGAGGCAGCCGTCCCGCTGTTTTCGTCGGGGACACGAAATTTTATTTTTTCCCATATCGCTCAGGGTTTGGGGTATTACACTGGCCTGGCTTTTCTGGCGCCGGACGGCGCCAGGATTACCGTGGAGGCGTTTGATCGCGATGGGGCAGCCAGGGGATGTGCAGCTACGCTTGATCTTGCCGCCGGCCAGCGCATGGTCTCACTGTTGAGCCAACTGATTCCTGAAACCGATGGGCTGGTAGGCGGATATGTGAAGGTTACGGCGGACCGGGCGATTATGGGCTTTGAATTGTTCGGAAGCACCAACGGCCAGGTCCTTTCCGCGGTTCCGCCGCAGCGCTTGTTGAACTAGACTGAATCAGGGTAGGAAAGAAAAATGTTTCGCCAGCATGCCAGGCTGTTCTTGATGCTACAGTTCATATCGGATGTTGCACTGACCTGCCTGGCATTCGTCTTTGCCTATTGGGCTCGTATCCATATCAGCGTTGTGACTCCGGAACAACTGCGATACCTCCTGAATCCGGAGTTGTACCCGCTTCCGGCCTACTGGTGGGTGGTCGGACTCTCGATTGCCTGGTGGACCGTGGCGGCCTCTTCCTTGGGCCTTTACCGGCTTGCCGCGCGCCGATCGGACTGGGAGAAGGTCCGAACCATCTTTGAGAGCGCAGTGCTGTTGGGCCTGTTTCTAGGTTTCCTCTCCTTCTTGCTGAAGCTTGACCTCAGCCGGCCGCTGACGGCGATCTTCGTATTCTCACAGGCCGCTTTTCTCTCCCTGGCCCGTCTGGCGCTGACCCTGCGTGGACGTGTGCGCGCGCATCCGGCGCAGAGCCGACGCAACATGCTGATCGTCGGCAGCGGAGACAAAGCAAGGGAGATGGGGGATCTGGTTGCTCGCTATTCTGATTGGGGATTGAAAATCCTTGGCTATATCGAGCGCGACCACGACGATTATGTGTGTCCCGGCCTGAATGTCCTGGGTACCATCGACGATATCCCACAGATTGTTGAAGAAAACGTGGTTGATGAGATCATTTTCGTCGGCAGCAAGCCCAGCGATCTGGACAGCCTGGACGGCATCCTCGAGATCTGCAAGGAGCAGGGTATACGCACGAGTGTTGCCGTGGACCTGTTTCCCTCCAAAGTGTCCAACGTCAGCATGGAGTTTCTTGAAAACGTCCCACTGCTTACCTTCAGCACGACTCCCGATCACGCATTTGAGCTGTTGGTCAAGCGCGTGATGGACATCGTTCTGTCGGCGATTCTTTTGGCGGTGCTGTTTCCATTCATGGCCCTGGTCGGCATTTTGATCAAGCTCACCTCGAAGGGGCCGATGATCTACAAGCAGATCCGCTGCGGTCTGTATGGGCGCAGGTTCGTGCTCTACAAATTTCGCAGCATGAACGACGGCGCCGAAGACGTGCTTTGGGAAATCAAACATCTCAACGAGATGGATGGACCGGTTTTCAAGATGCGCAATGACCCGCGCGTAACCCCGCTGGGACGGTTTCTGCGCAAGAGTTCCATTGATGAATTGCCCCAATTCTGGAACGTTTTGAAAGGCGACATGAGCCTGGTCGGGCCGCGCGCGCCATTGCCTGAGGAGGTCAGAGAATACTCGCGCTGGCAAAGGCGCAGGTTATCCGTCAAGCCGGGAATTACATGCCTGTGGCAGGTCTCGGGGCGCAATGAGATCGATTTCCACGAATGGATGAAACTCGACCTGCATTATATCGACAATTGGTCGCTGCTTCTCGACCTCAAAATCCTGCTTCGCACTTTCCCCGTTGTTCTCCTTGGCAAAGGAGCCCGCTGATACAAGTACTGAGTGCTGAGTACTGAATATCGAGACTGCTGCCATCCGGCCGAATTCCGGCGTACCGCGATTGCCACATGGGTTCGATGCGATTTCACCCAGTACTCAGTACTTCAATTTGTGGCCATCAATTGATCTTTGTATTGGAGTTGGTAGAGCCTCCAATAGAGGCCTTTCTGCTTGAGCAACTCCTGATGTGTGCCCATTTCACGCACACGTCCGCGATGGAGGACCAGGATGCGGTCGGCCTTTTGGATGGTGGAGAGGCGGTGGGCAATAATGATGCAGGTTCTTCCCGCGAGCAGCTTTTCGAGTGCGTCCCGGATCAGGAGTTCCGTTTCGGTGTCGATACTGGAGGTCGCTTCGTCGAGGACCAGGATTTTCGGATCATAGGCCAGAGCTCGCGCAAAGGCGAGCAGTTGCTTCTGGCCTACCGAGAGCGAAGAGCCGCGCTCACCGATTTCCGTGCGGTACTGTCTGGTAAGGCGGCGGATGAAACCGGCTGCATGGACAGTCTCGGCAGCCTTTTCCACCTCCTCATCTGTGATCTTATGATTCCCAAGTCGGATGTTTTCAGCGACGCTTCCGGAGAAAAGAAACAGATCCTGAAGAACCACCCCGATCGACCGGCGCAAACCCTGGAGCGCATAATCTTTCACGTCGATGCCGTCGACAAGAATCTGTCCTTGTTGAACTTCGTAGAATCTGCTCAGCAGCGAAATGATCGTAGTCTTTCCAGCGCCGGTCGCTCCAACGAGCGCGAGTTTTTCACCGGGTTCCACTTCAAAGGAAACGTCCTTGAGAACGGGTTCCCCGGGCTGGTAGGAAAACGTCACGTTCCGGAAGGCGATGGATCCACTATCCACCGAGGCTGCGATTGGCTCCCGAGGAGATGCAATCGCGGGGGGCGTATCCAAAAGCTTGAAGATGCGCTCGGAAGAGGCCATCGCCGATTGCAAGATCGTATATTTCTCGCTCAAGTCGGAAATAGGTCGGAAGAACCGGTCCGAGTATTGCACAAAGGCCACCAGGGCACCCAGCGTCAGGCTTCCCGAAAAAACCTTGAGCCCTCCGTACCAAACGACAAGGGCAACGGCCAGGGCACCGACCAGCTCGAGGAGCGGATAAAAGAGCGCATAGTAGAAAATCGACTGCAGGTTGGCATCGAGGTGCTCGCGGTTGATCTCCGCAAATCTCAGATATTGCCGTTTTTCCTGCGCGAAACTCTGAACCACGGCGGTTCCCGTGATGTTCTCCTGCAGAAAGGAGTTGATGCGCGCAATGGCCGTGCGGACGCGCCGGTAGGATTCTCTCACCTTGATTTTGAAAAGGATGCTTACCAGGAACAAAAGCGGAATGACGGAGAAAATGGCCAGCGCAAGTTGGTAGTTGAGCGAGAAGAGAATGACGATAATCCCGGCCAGTGTAAAAATGTCGCCGAAAACCGAGATCACCCCGGCTGTGAACAGCTCGTTCAACGCGTCCACGTCCGTGGTAACGCGCGTCATCAGACGTCCCACCGGGTTTTTGTCGAAGAAAGCGACGTCAAGCTTTTGCAGCTGGTCGAAGATCTCCTTGCGGAGGTCGTACATGATTCTCTGGCCCATAAGGTTCAGCACCCAGGTTTGGCCGTAGGAGAATGCAAAAGTTCCCAGCAGTGACAGGACGTAAAGCAGGGCAATCTCGTTCAATCCCGCGAGATTGGCGGTGCTGATATAGCGGTCGATGGCGAGCTTTGTGAGCCATGGAGGCAGGACCGAGAGCGCCGAGCCGGCGATAATGTAAAAGAATGCCAAAACTGCGGCGCCGCGGTACGGACGGATGTAGCGCAGGAGGCGTCGCATCAGCTGCGCATCATAGGCTTTCCCCAATACCTGTTCTTCGTGAAGATCTGCCGCCATGTTGTAAACGCTCAGGATCCGGTTTTGCAGGTGCGATAACCTCTATGCGGAAGCCAGTTCTTCTTCGAGCAACTGCTTCTGGTACAGCCCTGCGTATATGCCTTCCTTTTCCATCAATGTCGCGTGAGTACCCTGCTCGGCGATAGCGCCGTTCTCAAGCACGAGGATCTGGTGCGCATCCTTTACAGTCGAAATTCGGTGGCTGACCAGGATGGTGGTGCGATCTTTCATGACCTCCCTGAGACCCTGCAGGATGCGTTCCTCCGTGTAGGTATCCACGCTGGCGAGCGAGTCGTCCAGAATCAGGATCTTTGGGGATTTTACGACGGCGCGACTGATGGCAACCCTTTGTTTCTGGCCTCCCGACAAGGTGATTCCTCGTTCCCCCAAAACCGTCAGCTGCCCCTGAGGAAAGTTCCCGATGTCACTGTCGATCGCGGCAATCCTGGTGGCCCACTCCGCTTTCTGATCGGAAATCCCTTCAGGAACGCTGAAGGCAATGTTTGCACGGATGGTGTCAGAAAACAGGAACGTCTCCTGCGGCACATATCCCACCGTGCGGCGAAGCTCTACAAGCGGCCAGAGGCGCGCGTCGCGGCCGTCAATAAAGATCGTTCCCTCCGGGGGATCGAAGAGGCGCAGAATGAGATTCACGAGCGTGGATTTGCCGCTGCCGGTCCGACCCACGATTGCCAAAGTTTGACCTGCCGGCACCTTGAAGCTTATCCCTCTCAACACCGTGCTCTCGGATTGCGGGTAATGGAAAGAGAGCTTGCGAATCTCGAGAGCGCCCTGGACCGGAGTTGGGACCGAACAGGCAGGGGCATCCTGGATCTCCGGTGCCGTGTGAAGTATGCGCAGGATACGATCCATGGATGCTGCGCCGCGCTGGAAGATGTTGATGACCCACCCGGTTGCAATCGTGGGCCACGTCAGCATCGATAGGTAGCCCAGGAACGCCACAAACTCGCCCAACGTCAACTGCCCGTTGACCACCTGGCGGCCGCCGTACCAGAGCAAAGCCACAGAGGACAATCCGATGAGAGCCGTCATGAGAGGATAGAAGATCCCCCAGAGCCGAATGAGGGAAACGCTGCGGCGGAAGTAGTCTTCGTTGAGCCTCTTGAAGACCTCGATTTCAGAGTCTTCGCGCGCGAACGCCTTCACGACACGAATGCCGGCGAGGTTTTCCTGGACCCTGGTGCTGATCTGCGCAAACTGTTCCTGGATGCTTTCGAACCGATCATGGATCTGTCGGCCGAATTGTTTCACCCCAATCGAAGCTAATGCCAGCGGAATGTAGGCCAGCAGAGTGAGCTTCCAATTCAAGCGGAAGAGGATTGCCGTGGCAATAATGACGGTCACGAAGGTGGTCACCGAGTACATGATCCCGGGGCCCAGCACCGAACGAACTGCGTTGAGATCATTCGTGGCCCGGGACATGACATCGCCCGTGCTGTGAGTCTGGAAAAACGACAGCGACATTCTCTGCAGGTGGGCGAAAAAATCGTTGCGCAAGTCGTATTCAATGTCCCGGCTGACCCCGATCAAAATCCTGCGCATCCAAAAACGGAAGAATCCCTCGATGACGGAGATGCCTAGGATCAGGGCGGCGTAACGGGGCATCTTTTCCGGCGCAAATGCGGCCTGAATGTCATCCACCACATATTTCAGTACCCATGGAGAGATCATGCTGGCGGTGACTGTGCAGACGACCATGAGGAAGCCAAGCGCCAGTTTAGTGCGGTACCTGCGCAAGTAGGGTATCAGGTGTTGAAGGCTGTAACTACCTTGCATAGAGAGGAGTTTGGCGGCACTCAGCTGCCGTGACGCACGTCTTTATAGGACATGGCTTCGCCTTGGCGAAGCTTGAAATCAACCGCATAGCTTCCGAACTGCCCGGCATATTCGGGGAAGGTCAGATGAAAAGAGGAAGTCGCATCGGGCGCTATGAGTTCCGTTTCCATGCGCACGACCGCGGTCTCCAGCAAGCTCCCATCCACGGCGTACAAGCGTACGGTGGCATCGAGTTTTTCGATCGGCTGAGTTGATATGTTGCGGACAACGCCCCGGATATGAAACTCCTTTCCCTTGGTCTCATCACCCAGATAGAGCAGCGAAATTCGTTCTTGAGGAGGAAGCCGGCCGCTCCGGAGACGGAGAGTCTGCGCCATCCGGTCGATTGCCCCATCAGGAAGGAGAATCAATCCCAAGCTGATGGTAATCCAAACGGCGAGCAGGATAAGGACAGCGCGCATTATTTCGCTTGCGACAGAAGAGCCGGGGCGAACGGTGTGTTCAAACAGCTGCTGTCCTCCCGCCGTCGCTGTTGCGCCCGCGGAGGCTGCGCTCGCACGCGCCTTGCGCACGCGGTGAGAGTGATAGAAAAGGTATGCGGCCACCAAAACAAGGGCCAGTACTATCAATCCTATGCGGGCAAAAAGTGGATTATAGGTCAGTAGCAGATTTGGCATTAGACTAGGAGACGGGCTGCTTCTTGATAGGGGTTGGTGGGGCGGCCGGCTTCTTCTCCCAAAAATTCTTGTTGTCTTTGAATTCCGGCTCGGTTCCCA
>Ga0315284_10007991_pt1 | contig 15090 bp, 6 predicted proteins | sample YL17G09_16_MG_FD_203696 | JGI IMG/M metagenome (GOLD analysis project Ga0315284, IMG submission 203696) | Sediment microbial communities from Yellowstone Lake, YNP, Wyoming, USA - YL17G09_16 | ecosystem: Environmental > Aquatic > Freshwater > Lake > Sediment | place: USA: Wyoming | collected... | reverse complement strand
CGCCCCGCACGCGGCACAGTTGTCGATCAGCTTGCGCAGGCCCTCGATGGCCGCTTCGAGTGACTTCTCGACCGGAATCCCCCCGCCATAGACGGATGCGACCTTCAGCCCTCGCTTCTTGACCTCCTCACCCACGCGGGCCGCCTCCTCGGGCGAGGTCTCCACGGAAATCACGAGGTTGGTCTTTGACTTCGTCGTCATCAGGCCGACGTACTTGTAGCCCGCCTCGGCAATCGCATCGAGCGCGACGCGGTAGTCCTGCTTGTCCCACGGCCGCGTGTAGCACCCGATCTGCCATACATCCGGCGCGGGCGCCATGCCTGCGCTTGCGCAGGCATGTTCTGATTGCGAGAGACAGCATGTCCACGCAAGCGTGGACATGGCACCCAGACCGGCTCCCTTCTTCACCGTTTCGTTGAGAAACTCACGCCGTGTAAGGTGCTTCTTTGCGTCCATTCTCGTCTTCCCTCATACCTTGCATTGGCACTGCCACCCGAACATCAGTGCCGTACTACCCTTCGCGGATTTCACGTTTGGCCGCGTCGTAGATCGTGCGTTTGCCGGTATCGAACGAGCGAACGGCCATCAGGCAGGCGACGGCGTGCTGATAGCCGGCATCGATGGACGCATTTGGCGTCCCGCGAGAGCGCAGGCACTGGAGCCAATCGAGGAAATGCTCCGCCCGAGGCACGTCCTTCACGGGGTTCCTGCCCCGAATCTGGCCCATGCGCTTGGCACCGCCCTCGGCGCTCAGGACCGGCTTGGTCCACTCGACCATGTCGAGCACGCCCTGGTCGCCGAAGATTTTGAAGCTGTTGCCGCTGCCGTTGCCGCAGAGGGTCGAGTAGCTCACCATGAACCCTTCCGGATAGATCCAGAGGGCCTGCACGTGGTCGGGACAGGTGAACTTTCGCTCGTCCTTGTAGGTGAACGTTCCGCCCAGGCACACGCAACTGGTGGGGAACTTGGCGCCGGTGATGTAGTGAACGAGGTCGAGGAAGTGGCTGCCGTAGCCGCAGACGGGGCCGTCGGAGAACTCGCGGTAGCCGTACCAGCCGGAGTACTTCACCGGATCGAACGGCTGTGAGGGCGCGTCCCCCAGGAATTCCTTCCAGTCCACGTCCTCCGGTTTGACATCCTTCACGTACGAGTACCAGTACGGCTGCTCGTTGTTGCGGCACTGCTCGATCCGGGCCACCGTGCCGAGAATTCCCGTCTTGTACAACTCCCGGCAACCCGTGAAGCTCGGCAGGCTGCGCAACTGCGTCCCGATCTGGACAATGATATTCGCCTTTTTCACAGCATCGCACGCCTCCTTGAGCTTCTCCATATCCATTGCCAGGGGCTTCTCGCAATAGGCGTCCTTGCCGGCCTCAGCGGCCGCCTTGAGGTGCGTCGTGTGCATGTGGTCGGGCGAGGCGATCATCACGGCGTCGATATCCTTGAGCGAGAGCAGGTCGCGGTAGGAGACGAACTGCCTGGCGGGCCGGCCGTAGGTTTCGTTCACCTTGGCCGAAGCCTCTTCGCGCCGCAGCCGCCACGGGTCGCATACCGCCGTGACCTCGATGTTCTGCTCCTTGGCGTAGGGCGCCACCCCCGCCATATGGGCGCCAACTCCCCGGCTGCCGCAGCCGATCTGCCCGATCGAAATCCGATCGTTCGCGCCGATGACCCGCGCGTAGCTGGCCGCCGAAAACGCCAACGCGGCCCCACCCCCCACACCAGCCTTCAACACTGCTCGACGAGATAGCGAACCCTGCATGCCAGTTCCTCCTTCAAAGGGACTTCAAAAATCAAAGACCACGACGCTCGATTATAGCACGGCCAGTGTACAACCCACAATCGGCTGTTTCAATGCCGGCAAGCGAGTCTTTTCCGGATGCGCGCCAATCGCGCCATGCGCCACGCATGCGATGACTGGATTCTTTGTAACAAGACGGGCATTCATACGTCTATTGTTCAGTGGCTCCCGTTGCCCAAATGGGGCCCATACGTTATAATAGAATGATCTTGCGGCCTCTTCCCCTGGCGTCGGGACCGGCTCGATAGGAGGGCGTGTCCTGCTCCGCGAGAGAGTCTCAGTGAGGAAGGATGTATGATGCGCATGTCCGGTAGTTGCTGTGTTCTCGTATCGTTGGTTGCCCTGTTGATCTTTTGCCCGCTCGGGCCGGATGGAGGCATGAAGGCTTGGGCGCAAGACTTGGGGGACGACGACGAGCCCAATGTCCCCGTGTGCATCAATGAGATCATGGCCTCGAACAGCACGGCCGTGATGGACCCCCAGGGGCAATATGACGATTGGATTGAGATCCGCAACGGATCGAACTCGCCTTTCGACATCGGGGGGCTGTATCTGACGGATGATATCGAGATGCCCGCCAAGTGGCAGGTCCCTGCCAACAAGGCGACCCTGACGACCATCGCGGCCGGAGGGTTCCTCGTGATCTGGGCGGATGGCGACACGGCGGACCCCGGACTCCACGCCAATTTCAGATTGGACGCCGCCGGCGGCGCGATATACCTCTTCGAGTCCGACGGACGCACGCTTGTGGACAGCATCGAGCACGGGGAGCAGATGCCCAACGTCTCGTACGGCCGTTATCCGGACGGCACGGGCGATTGGCAATTCCTGAGTGCCTTCACGCCGGGGACGGCGAACGTTCAGACCTACGATGGCGTCGTCGGCAACGTCGAGATCAGCCCGGAACACGGCTTTTACGATCAGCCGCTTCAAATCACTATCACATGCGAGACTCCGGACGTTGCCATCTACTACTCTACCGACGGCAGTGAGCCGGCCAAGGAAGGCAGCCGCTTCCCGACGGGCAGACTCTATACGGCGCCTTTTCAGATCAGCAAGACCACCTGCCTGCGCGCCAAGGCGATGAAGCAGGGGTGGAAGTCCGGCAACGCAGCCACACAGACGTATATCTTCCTCGATCAGGTGATCCGCCAGTCGAACAGCATCTCGGGCTATCCAACCACGTGGGGCGGGGCCCAAGCCGATTACGCTATGGACACCCGGGTCGTCAATCCCAACATGCAGGAGATCAAGGAGGACCTGAAGTCAGTCCCGACGATGTGCATAGTCACGACAGTGGACGACATGTTCGGGACGACGAAAGGCATTTATTCGCACGCCGTCTCCCGCGGTTCGGCCTGGGAGCGGGCGGCGTCGCTCGAACTCATCCGGCCCGACGGACAGGAAGGATTCCACGCCAACTGCGGCGTCCGTATGTACGGGGACGTCGGACGGCAGGACTCCTACCGGAAGAAGAGCTTCCGCCTGCTTTTCAAAGGCGTCTATGGGCAAACGAGCCTTCGCTACCCGCTGTTTGGAGAGAATGCCGCACAAGAATTTGACATGCTGGTCCTGCGAGCCAACTTCAACGACGGCTACGTCTTTGGCAGGGAGAAATCCCAGTACATGCGCGACGAGTACTCGCGCAGGCTTCAGGCGGCCCTCGGCCAAGCTGCCTCGCACGGCACGTACGTGCATCTGTACATCAACGGCGTGTATTGGGGGCTCTACAACCCCGTGGAGCGGCCGGACGCGTCCTTCGCCGCCTCCTACTTCGGCGGCGATAAGGAGGATTGGGACAGTTACAAGTCAGCGGTACCCGTCGGGGACAGTGCGGGCGACTCCTGGAACGGCATGTTGAACGCCGTCCGCCAGGGCGTCCAAACGAACACGGCCTACCAACGCATCCAAGGCAACAATCCTGACGGCACGCGCAACCCGAACTACAAGGACTATATCGACATCGACAACTACATCGACTACCTGATCGTCAACTTCTTCGTCGGCAATACGGACTGGCCTCATAAGAACTGGTATGCCGCAATGAATTGCGTCGATACCTCGGGCTTCAAGTTCTTCTGCTGGGATACGGAGTGGGTGATCGACCTTGTCCTCGGGTGGGGAGGCCTGGACTCTGACCTTTATGACAACGTGGTAGGCGTGGGCAACGGCGTCGCCGAGCCTTATGGGCAGCTTCGCAACAACGCCGACTTCCGTCTGCTGTTCGCCGACCACGTTCACCGCGCGTTCTTCAACGGCGGTCCCTTGTACGCCGATCCAAGCCGGCCCCAATGGGACCCCGCGCAGCCGCAGCGCAACAGGGCTGCCGCCGCATACGCGCAGTTGGCCGGCTTCATCGAAAAGGCCATGGTGGCGGAATCGGCACGCTGGGGCGACGTCGTCAGCGCCACGCCGTACAATATGAGCCAGTGGCGGGCCGAGCGGGACTACATCCTGAACACCTACATGGTCCAGCGCCCGGGAATCGTGCTGGGCCAGCTCCGCAGCGCCGGCCTGTATCCGAACGTCGAAACGCCCACGTATTACATCAACAACAACTACCAGCACGGCGGCTACATCAGTTCCGCCGACAGCCTCTCGATAAAGAGCAGCGGTCCCGCCATGTACTACACCCTCGATGGCAGCGACCCGCGATTCTCGGGCCAAGCCACTGCTCCGGGCGGCGGCAGCTCAACGACCGTCATTGCGGAGAATGCCGCCAAACGAGTCCTCGTCCCGACGGGTCCCATCAGCGACGCATGGCGAGGCGGCCAGCCCTTCGACGATTCCGCCTGGAACCTCGTCTCAGGCGCGCCCGGCGGCGTGGGCTATGAACGCAGCACCGGCTACGAGCAATTCATCTCGCTCGACACGGCCGCACAGATGTACAACAAACAGCAAAGCTGTTACATCCGCATCCCCTTCACGCTCGACCGCGACCTTGGCGCGTCCGACACCGTGCAACTGCGGGCCCGGTACGATGATGGATTCATCGCGTATCTCAACGGGGTCGAGATCGCCCGGCTCAACTTCACCGGCGAGCCGCTGTGGAATTCAGGAGCGAGCACCCAGAACCCCGACACCGACGCCGTGACTCTGGCGGACATCAATGCCCCGAATGCGAAGAACGCAATCAAACGGGGACAGAACATCCTGGCAATTCAGGCCCTGAACGCCGGGACGTCAAGCTCGGACTTCCTGTTCAGCGTCACCCTCACCGTCACCGGGGGCAGTGCCGGCGGCGAGAACTCCGCCGGCGGGGCTGCCAAGTACAGCGGGCCGATCAAGCTCAGCCGCAGTGCCCGAGTCAAGGCCCGCACCTTGAGCGGGGCCACTTGGAGCGCTTTGAACGAGGCGGTTTTCGCCGTCGGGCCGGTCGCCCAGAGTTTGCGGATCAGCGAGATCATGTACCATCCCGCCGACACTGGAAAGCCCGCCGATCCGAACACGGAATTCATCGAGCTCACGAACGTCGGCAGCGAGACGATCAACCTGAATCTCGTCAGGTTCGCCAATGGCGTCGATTTCACCTTCCCGATCTTCGAGCTGGCTCCAGGCCGGTACTGCCTCATCGTCCGGGACACGGCAGCATTTGAGGCCAGGTACGGCTCAGGCTTGCCCGTTGCCGGCCGGTATGCGGGCAGCTTGAACAACGCAGGCGAGCGACTTGAATTGGTCGATGCCGTGGGCACGATCATCAGCAACTTCCGTTTCCGGGATGACTGGTTCAGTATCACCGATGGTCAAGGCTTCTCCCTCACGGTGAAAGACCCCCGGGCGGACCCGAATGCCCTTGGAGACAAAAGCGCGTGGCGGCCCAGTGCCAACGTGGGCGGCTCGCCCGGCGCAGACGACAGCGGCCAGGTGCCTCCGCTCGGCACGGCGGTCATCAATGAGCTTCTGGCCAACTCCCAGGGCGCCGGCCCCGATTGGATCGAGCTGCACAACACGACCAGCCAGGCCATCAGTATCGCCGGCTGGTTCCTCAGCGACGACGCGAACAACCTGACCAAGTACCGGATCGCCGCGGGAACCAGCATTCCTGCCGGCGGATACGTGGTGTTCTACGAGAATCGCCACTTCGGCAATAAGTCCGATCCGGGGTGCAAGGAGCCGTTTGCCCTCAGCGCCAATGGCGAGACGGTGTATCTGCATTCAGGCGATAATGGGGTGCTCACGGGCTACAGTGAGCAGGAGAAATTCGACGCCTCCGAGCCAGGCGTGTCGCTGGGCCGATATGAAAAGAGCACCGGGTCCTACAACTTCGTGGCCCTGAGCAAGCCTACGCCGGGCGCAACCAACGCCGCTCCGAAGATCGGTCCGGTCGTCATCAACGAGATCATGTACCACTCGGATGCGCCGATCGATGTGGAATACGTGGAGCTGCTCAATATCAGCGGCGCCCCCGTAACGCTATACGATGTTGAGAGCCATACCCCCTGGCGATTCACAGATGATCCGGACAACCCCGCCATCGACCTGCTAATGTCCACGGATGTGCCGGTAGTCGTGGCGGCGGGCGAATACCTGGTCCTGGCCAAAGATGAGAGCCTGCTGCGCAGCAAGTACAATGTCCCAGCGAATGTGAAGGTCCTCTCGTGGGGTGCAGGCAATCTGGCCGACGGCGGCGAGAAGATTCAGCTCAGCAAGCCCGGCGACACCGACGGACAGGATAACCGTGTCTGGCTGCGTGTGGATCGCGTGGTGTACAGTGATGGCTCGCACCCATCCGATTTCCCCGGCGGCGTCGATCCGTGGCCCGTGCAGGCGGATGGCCAGGGCTCGTCTCTCAGCCGGATCGATCCAGCCGCCTACGGCAACGATCCCACGACCTGGCGTGCGGCGGTCCCCTCGCCCGGCCGTGCAAATCCTTGATCAATGACTAGGCGAGTACCCGAGGCTTCCCCAACAACCTCGCTGCATCTGGTAGAGTTCCCTGAACCCCTCCTCCGACGTGGGCTTCCAAGTTGTGTCGGGGTTCAAATTTTCGTACTGTCTGGCGTGCGCAATCGTATCGGTGCCTTTCCACTTCCAGTGCTCCACGTGACCATCCGCGTAAGATACGGTCGTTCCATCCCCGTGACGGACTGGCGGATTGTCGAACCACGCCTCTTGGCGATACCAAACGGCGTACGCATCCGGAGTCATATACCCTTCATCGATGAACGCGAGTCTCGTAGCGGTGTTCGGCTTGATCTCGGTCATCTTCTTGACGTGCGCACCTTTCACTCCCTGGACCCACGTATGGTCGACGGCGTTCATGGAGAACATGAGGGAATAGGTCAGGGCCTGACCTCGCCGCCCCGTTGGACACTGGTAAAGGTTCTCCTTCTTCACGTAAGGGAACAAGGCGCCGCGCCGCACATCTTGTCTCTGGGCATCGTAGTCGGTCGGGTGGAAACCATCGACCCAGGCAAGCTCATTGGTGTGATTTCCCCACGCCTGGTTGCTGTTGCTGAAACCCGTGGCGCCGTTGACGAGCTTGCCGTCGTTCTCGTCGGCGTACATGATCCAGGCGAGCGTCAACTGCTTGAGATTGCTCAGGCAGGCGGCCCGCTTGCCCTGTTCTCTCGCACGACCCAGCGCGGGCATGAGGATCGCCATGAGGATCGCGATGATCGCGATGACAACCAGCAACTCGATCAGCGTGAAAGCTCTTCGCGTACTCATAACCGTGCTCCTCTCAAGGCCATGTGTTCCCAGGTCCGGCACGTGTTTCCCTGGTTAGGTATAAGATGCCCGGAGCTGGGTACGTGTTCCCATATTCCTTCACTATTCTACCAGAGGGAGGTGGAAACCGCAACGTCCGAGAAATGCAGCGTCAGCGATTTTGTGACAGGTCCGCCGAGAGGCCGCCATCCGGGCGGATTTTGACGGTGTCCGCGCGACCATCAAGCTGCACGGCAACCGTCAGCCCGTCAGGGGTTTCATCGAGATGAACACCCGCAACCCGCGGCTGATCGCCCGTCCGCACCGGCTCCAGGACCGCCGCGAAACGCAGATTCCGGCCGTTTCTGCCAATCGTGACCATTGGCACGCGGTCGTCCACTGAAGCACCCACCCCATCGCCGGTCGTCACGGCCGTGCCCGGCGAGCCGGCCATGGTCAGGTACGTCGTCACGTTTCCATCCTCAAACCGCACGCGAACCGGCTCATCGGTCGTACCTCGCTTCGCATCTTGGATGTATTCGCCGCCCGGATAGTCCGCCGCCGGAGTCACCTTGTCCGGAGCCTGGTCACAGATGACCTGTGTACCTTTGTTGTGGTACAGCCAGTCGAACCGGTGATCCACATCCGAGTGCAGCTCATCGAGGACGAGCAGGTAGGCGCTGGTTATGAAGAGCAGACGTTTGTGCCCCACGCCCGGATAAGCCTACCGGCAGCTTGCCGCCACGGCGGTGTAACCATCCTTGCGATCGAAGAACTCCAGTTTGCCGGCGGCCGGCTTTTGACTTCGCCCATCCACCAGCACTGCATTGTGCGAGATTGTGGCCTTGTACCAGTTCGTATGGATGGGTAGACGGTATGCCTGGCTGGCGGCCCGGCCCGGATCGACGCCAAGCTCTTTGCCAAAGCCGAAGAGGACGAAGCTCAGTTTGTCGAAATGCCCGTGAAAGCCGCCATAGGGACCGAATGTCATCGCGGCCGTGAGGCCCGCCGGACCCTGCCCTCTGAGAATCGCGTGGCCGGCGTCCTCAAAGACCATGCTCTGCAGCACAGGCAGCTCGGCCGATGTGTGGATGGGCCGTCCCAGGAGAATGCTCTCGAAACTCGGTCTGATGCCCAGGAGCGGCAGGAGTTGCGGGTCCCGATAGGCATGGTAGGCGGGCTCGAACATGCGGCCGACCCGCTTGACGGACGAATTGACGTCGTCCCCGAACCGCGGGAGCATCCCATCGGCCATCGCGTAATAGACGGGCAATGTGAACATTTTCTTGAGCCGCTCGTGGCCCCACAGGTCCAGGCCCAGCCGCCGGGCCGTCTCGGCCATGTCGATCAGCGCACTGAGCGTATAGAAGTGATAGCCCCAACTGTTCTCGTACCACATCCCCTCCTTCGAGACGGAGACTTCCATCTGATAGTAGAACCCGTTCCGCTCATCCGTGATCGCCTTTTGAACCCAGTTCGGGTCGTGAACCAGGGCGCCGCCCCAGAGCATCGCGGCGTTGTGCCAGGTCTGCCAGTTGCTCTTGCCCGCCTTGTTGCGATCGATGTTTCTGAGCATGGGCAGCAGCAGACCCTCGCGGATCTTCCGATGGTCGGCCGTCGAGAGCACATTGCAGTCGCGGATCAGGTCGTACGCCGGGCCGACGCAGCTCGCCATGCTCGCCGCCTCGTTCAACGTCTGCTCGAACAGGTGTCCGCCCGCTCTGCTTGCCCCGGTCGCGTCCGTCTTCAACGAGTTGTCGTGATAAGGGTACTGCGAGTACCGTTCCGCATAGCCGAGCAAGACCCGGGCGGGATACTCGGCGAATTTCCTGTCGTCCGAGACTGCATACGCCCATGCGGCCATCACCATGCGCTGGAGATTACGGTTATGTTCGTGCGCGAAGATCACATCATCGTACGGCGGCCCGGAATAGACCTTCTTGCACTTGGGACACTGATGGTGAGTCGCGTCAATCGTGCGCAGCGCGACCTGGCATGCATCGCACTGGTACCATTGATTATGCTGGCCGCCTCGCGGCGGGAAGTTGATCGGATCCGTGATGAATCGCTCGGCATCCGTCACATAAGAGGCGACGGCATCGTGCTCGGCGCCCTGGCCGCGATACGCCTGCCGCAACCGCCCCAATTCTTCAGCCGTACACGCCAGATGCGGATGTCCGCATTCCGGCAGGACGACCTTCAAGCCGGACTGGGCGGCGACCGTTCGCCCTGCACAGAGCAGGCCGAGTGCCGTCAGCAGGATGATCGCGTGGATTCTGAATCGTAGGGACATGCTGTGCCGCGTTTGCAGGTTCATTGGTTTCTCCGAAACGTCCGAGCCATAGTTGAGTCCAAGCATACCCGCCAAGTTGCGGAATATCAAACGCCTTTCCATCCCCGGAAATCGCCATGTTTCGGTACGCCTCATAGTGAACATCCACCCGGTTGCGACTTCTCGCCCTCGGTTCTACAATGACGTGCAAAGATCGCAACACATTGAGCGTAGCCAAGCTGGCTGGGGAATCGAAATGGCAGATAGCCTGAACATAAGCTCGAATCCTTTCAAGAATAGTGGGTTTGTCACCACGCATTGGAGCGTCGTGATGGCGGCGGGAAAGGGCCACTCGGCCCAGGCTGCCGATGCCTTGGGGCAATTGTGCACAACGTACTGGTATCCTCTGTACGCCTTTGTCCGGCGACAGGGTCACGAAGCCCACGATGCGGAGGACCTGACCCAGGAGTTCTTCACGCGTTTCCTGACAAAGGAGTATTTTGGGCGGGCGGACCCAACACTGGGACGGTTTCGCAGTTTTCTGCTGGCCTGCCTGAAGAATTTTCTCGCGGAGCAACAGCGACAAGCTCGGCGGCTCAAACGCGGCGGTGCGCAAGCCACCATTTCCTGGGACAGTCAGACGGCGGAGGAGCGGTATCGGCTGGAGCCAGCGGACCCGGTGACGCCGGAGCAGGTCTATGACCGTCGCTGGGCCCTGACCCTGCTGGAGACGGTATTGAACCGGCTCGCCGAAGAGCAGTCCGCTGCCGGCAAGGAGCGGGTCTTTGCCCAATTGAAAGACTACCTGTGGGGGGAAACTCGCGAGACGAGCTACGCCGAGATGGCACAACGCCTGGGCATGACCGAAGGGGCTGTGAAGGTAACGGTGCATCGATTGCGGCGGCGTCTCCGCGACCTGCTGCGCGAGGAGGTGGCACACACGGTGGCTGCCGGCGAAGAAATCGACGACGAACTGCGGCATCTGATCGGAGTGATCCGGGGCTGAGACTTGCGGTAGTGCGTTTTCGCCTTCGGATCCCGTGTAACCTTTTGCCGGTTCTGTCATAGAATATATAGTGCTGATGAGGGGGGGCTCGAGGCAAGGAGTTGTGTATGGCCGGCAATCGCGTCTGCGGCAAATGCGGGGCGGAATTGACAGATGTGGGCACGGAACGGCTCTGTCCGGCCTGCCTGCTGGAAGGCGGACTGAACGAAGGCTCGGCGGTCACGGGCCAGCCTACCCTGGCGGCTCCTTCCGTTTCGGATTCCGCACCGGCGACAGCCGTGACTTCCTTTGGCGACTATGAACTGCTGGAGGAGATCGGGCGGGGCGGCATGGGCATCGTCTACAAAGCGCGGCAGGTGAGCCTGGACCGGATCGTCGCGGTGAAGGTGCTGCTGTCCGGGCGGTTGGCCGGCCCGGAGTTCGTGCAGCGGTTCCGCACCGAGGCGGCGGCCGCCGCCAGCCTTCAGCATCCGAACATCGTGGCGATCCACGAAGTCGGATTCCGGGAGGGGCAGCATTTCTTCGCGATGGACTACGTGGCGGGGCGTAGCCTGGCCCAGATCACGCGGGATGGGCCGCTGCCGGCGAGACGGGCGGCAGGCTATGTGAAGACCACCGCCGAGGCGATTCAGTATGCGCACGAGCGGAGCATCCTGCACCGAGACCTGACGCCGGCGAACGTGTTGATCGACGAGAACGACCAGCCGAAGGTGACGGACTTCGGTCTGGCCAAGCGGCTGGAGAAGGATACCGAGCTGACCTTGAGCGGACAGGTGCTGGGCTCGCCGAACTACATGCCGCCGGAGCAGGCGGCGGCCCGCCGGGGCCTGGTGGGCAAACGCAGCGACGTCTATTCGCTGGGCGCGATCTTATACCACCTGCTCACGGGACGGGCGCCGTTTGCGGGCGACACGGTGGCCAAGACGCTGCAGCAGGTGGAGAACATCGAGCCGGTATCGCCGCAGTTGTTGAATCCGGGCGTGCCGCGAGATTTGGAGACGATTTGCCTGAAGTGCCTGGAGAAGGAGCCGGCCCGCCGTTACGCCAGTGCGCAGGAATTGGCGGACGAACTCGGCCGGTTCCTGGATCGCAAACCGATTCTGGCTCGACCGGTCGGCCGTCCGGAAAAGCTCTGGCGCTGGTGCCGGCGCAACCCGGTCATCGCCACATTGGCGGCGGCAGCGGTATTCATCTTCCTTCTCGGCTTTGCCGGAGTCACATGGGAGGGGCGGCAGGCGAAAAAGGCCCGCGACCTTGCCCAAGACAGGCTCTACGCCGCACAGATGAAGCTCGCCGTTCAGGCGTGGGAGAGTGGCAGTCTCGATCATGCCCGCCAACTGTTGGCAGGGCACCGTCCTGCGTTTGGTCACAAGGACCTGCGTGGCTTCGAGTGGCGGTTGCTCGCGTACTTGTGTCAAGAGGAGAGCCTGTACACGTTTCCTGAAGATGGAAGAACAGGTGGCCTCCAGGGAATCACGGATTGGGCCGTCGCCTTTTCGCCCAGAGGGGACACCCTCGCGGCGGCAGGAGACGACGGTATCATTCGTCTTTGGGATGTCGCCACACGCCGGTCGGTGAAGAATCTCATGGGGCACCAGGATTTCGTCAGTTGCATCGCCTTTTCTCCCGATGGTCGGCGGTTCGCCTCCGGAACAGGCGGCCTCTTTTCGGGGAACCGACCGATGGAACTGAAGCTCTGGGACGCGAAGACATGGGCCTTCATCGGCGACCTGCCGGGCCATTCCTTCTGGATCACCTCAGTGGCGTTTTCACCGGACAACCAGACCCTCGCATCCGCCAGTGCGGACAAGTCGGTTCGACTCTGGGACGTCGCCTCCCGAACGCTTCGGGCCGAACTGCAGGGACATGCGGAGATGGTAACCTGCGTGGCCTACTCGCCCGATGGGAACACACTGGCCACCGCAAGTCTCGATAGGACGGTGAGACTATGGGACGCCGCCACGGCGCGAGAATTGTCGACCCTGAATGGGCATACGCTGGGGGTCTGGTCTGTTGCCTTTTCTCCCGATGGGAAGACTCTGGCCTCGGCCAGCGACGACTGGACCGTGCGCCTGTGGGACGTAAGGACGGGGCGCCAGACGGCGGCCCTGAACAACCGAAGTTTTGTCGAGGCGGTGGCCTTTGCGCCGAACGCTCGGATCCTTGCGAGCGGCGGGATCACGGTCACGTTTTGGGATGTTGACAGGCGAGAGGAACTCGATCAATTGAAAGGGTTCACCGGGGCTGTCCAGAGCATGGCTTTTTCTCCCGACGGTGAGACTCTGGCCACGGGGTGCGAGTTCAGCACGGCCCAACTGTGGGAAGCGAAGCCGCACTCCAAGGTCTTCCAATTCACGCCCCATGCCGACGGCGCGCTGAGCGCCGCCCTGTCCAGCAACGGAAAGGTGCTCGCCACCGGCAGCGGCAACTTCAACCAACCGCTTCGTCCCACTGAGATCAAGCTCTGGGACGTTGACTCGGGGCATTTGCTGAGAGTCCTCCCCGGACACCGCGGCGATGTGATGTCGCTGGCCTTTTCACCTGACGACAAGATACTGGCTTCGGGCAGCATCGACAAGACGGTGCGCTTGTGGGACGTGACGTCCGGAGAGGAACTGGCGATCTTCGAAGGGCAGACAGACGACGTCTGGTCCGTAGCCATCTCGCCCGATGGCAGGACCTTGGCTGCCGCGCGTGGATGCAACAACACGGTGGCCCTCTGGGATATTCCTTCCCGGCAGCCGTTAGCTCCGCTGCAAGGTACGGCGATGATGGAGCGAGTCGCCTTCTCCCCTGAGGGGTGTCTGCTGGCCGCAGGAGATTTCACAGGTTTGATCCGTGTGTGGGACACGGCCGACTGGCGGGAGAATCGCCCCCTGAGACACGAGGCGGGCAATATCACCGCCCTGGCGTTCTGCCCCGATGGAACGCGCATCGCGGCCGGCAGTGCGAACAAGCTCATCCGTCTTTGGGATGTGAGAACGGGGCGAGAACTGGCCACACTTCAAGGCCACCAGCACGTGGTGCATTCCATCGCATTTTCACGGGACGGCAGGACGTTGGCTTCGGGCGGTATCGACATCGCCTGCAAACTGTGGAATCTTGTCACCTTCCAGGAAGTGGCTTCGCTCACCGGTCACAAAGATGCCATTTTTGCAGTCGTGTTCTCGCCGGACGGCAACGTACTCGTCACTGCCAGCCGTGACCGGACCGTCCGGTTCTGGCGTGCTCTTTCGTTTGAACAGATCGAGGCCCGGAGCCTTGGCGGAAGTGCCGGTCTCCGGAAAGAGCAAACGCCCTGACAAAAGGGAGCCTGAATCGATACCTCAGTCCGAAGCGTGGGGGAGACCGCTGGCTGGAATCCGGCGAGAACAGTGGTTGGATGCCTGGCTCAAGCCCGTTTGCCAATCCGCTGGCTTTTTCTGCGTCCCGGAAGATTCCCTGTAACCTTTCATTCGGTTTGTCATAGGAAAGGGCAGAAGACGCCCTGGTAGGGTGGCAGAAACCGAAAGGAAGAACAGGAAAGGGAAGGGCAAAACCATGAAAGCAACGACCAAGAACTACATGGCCCGGAGACAGGGGGATGAAACTCAGACCGGTGGGACGGGTACGCCCAGGAAAACGGCAACCCACATGACTGCTGTCGTATCACTTGTCATCCTTTGCTTCGCATGCGCCGCCCGGGCTGGTGCCTACGCGATCACCGTTGGGAACGAAGAGCTTCGTTTTGCCCCTCAGCCGGAGCGAGGGTACATGGTCAAGCTTGCCGAGAGGACCGGCGGTATTACCGCGTTGAGTGATATCTCAGTCCTCGATCCGGACCATAGGAAGCCGGTCGGCGGGCCGGACCGACACTCTGTCTACGCCGTGCAGAACACCGGTCCGGCGGCCGAGAATGAACGGGCCATCACAAGACTCAGACAGCAGGGACGGGTCGCTTTTGCGGCTCCCTTGTTCTCGTCCAACGGGCAAACGGTGGCGATTATCGCAGAGATCGTCGTACGAATGGTGCCGGGCACGGAGATGGAACGGCTTCAGGTACTTTGCGAGAAAGCGGCTTGCCGGATCAGAAAGCGGATGGAGTTCACGGAGCAGGAGTATCTGGTGGAGGTCCTGGGGCCGGACGCCGAGGCTGTCTTTGCCGCCGTGGGGCAACTCAGCCAAGCTGCCTGTGTCGAGTGGGCGTGCCCGAATACTGCATTCCAGCCGGAACCCTGTGGCCAAGCATTGACGGGCGACCTCACTTTTGCCGGGCCATGGCAAATCACTGCGGCGGGACAAGACGCCAACACTCCCGGCGTGTTCCCGAACGACGAATACTTCCCCAGGCAATGGCATCTGTACAACACGGGTCAAACAGGC
>Ga0315284_10007990_pt1 | contig 15092 bp, 12 predicted proteins | sample YL17G09_16_MG_FD_203696 | JGI IMG/M metagenome (GOLD analysis project Ga0315284, IMG submission 203696) | Sediment microbial communities from Yellowstone Lake, YNP, Wyoming, USA - YL17G09_16 | ecosystem: Environmental > Aquatic > Freshwater > Lake > Sediment | place: USA: Wyoming | collected... | reverse complement strand
AGAAGGTCAGCCTTGCTGCCTGTGCTGGCACGGGGAATCTTCTTGGGTGCGGCAAAGACCTCCATCGCCACCAAGTAGCCTGTCAGGTGGCACCCGCCTCTGTTCGAGGTGGCATAGCCTAGTGCATGGCCAATCGCCCCGCGAGGATCATACGCCGGGAGTTCCATTCCTTTGACATGTACCGCCGCATCAGGCATACCGTGTTTTGCTGCCAGCCGGGCAGACCCGGACGCCAGCTCTTCTCCAATGCCCCGTCTGTAAGCAATGTCTTCTATCAAAGGAATCAGGATGTCTTTGTTTCCAAACTGAATCATATCGTCATTCAGGGCTCCCTTCTCACGGAGCTCCATCGCGCAGCTGATAGTTCCTGCAGTTGAAACAGTGTCCAAGCCGAGAAGGTTGCAGTGATAGTTCGCTTCAGCGACAGTCACCAGATCGAATATGTTGGTCAATGTCCCAAGCAGTAGGGATTCGAACTCAGGGCCCTTACCATTCATTGACTGGGTCTTTGTCATCCGACCACAACGAATGGGACAGGCATGACACCCCTCATCCTTCTCGAATATCTGTTCACGGATTGTCTCTCCGCTGAGGTTCTCAGCTTCATGCGAATAGCCTATCTGGAAGTTCCTGATTCCGAGCATTCCTAGTTCGTTGATCACGTTTAGGAGGCCTGCGGTCCCAAACATGGGGAGAGATGAGTTCGTGATGGGGGCGACCTTCATCTTGTCCCTCGCGGACTTCACATACGTGGTGAGCAGTTCCGAGTTGTCAATATCCGGCTTCGCCTTCCCGACCTTGATGACAATAGCTTTGAGATTCTCCGCTCCCATGACGGCTCCTGACCCACCTCGGCCAAAAGCGCGGTGGTTGCCATCGTTCATGATAGACGCATAGAGGACTCCATTCTCCCCGGCTGGCCCAATCATCAGAGAGTGGAACCTGCCAAGGCCTAGAGATTCAAGTATGTTCTGAGTTTCCAGAGTGTCCAGACCCCAGAGGTTTCCACATGGCACAATCTGGGGGCTTTGGCCCTCTGAGATCAGCACGTAGCTAGGTTCGTCAAGACGCCCGCTCACTATCAGACAATCATAGCCTGTGCTCTTCAAAGCAGGCCCAACACTGCCACCTGTGTTGGAGTAGAGGATCAGCCCCGTCAGTGGGGACTTTGTGACAAGTGAGAAGCGACCACTCGTTGGAACGATTGACCCGGTCAGAGGACCTGTTGCGAAAACAAGGCAGTTGTCTGGAGACAGTGGGTCTGTTCGGGGATTGACCAGAGACGTGAAGAGCTTGACGCCCAGCCCACGACCACCTAAGTAGTCTGTGAGTGTTTCGGAATCTATTGCGGATTCCTCTGATGATTGGGCCGACAGATCAACTGACAGCAGCTTGTTGTGCATTCCTTTCATGGTTTCCAAGTTTCCCGCAACTGGCGCACTCATCTCGGACCAGTACTAGTCCCAAAGTAGATGCAATCGCTATCACTTGACTGCTCTATTTTAGTGCTTTCTTTCGCAGGCAGGAACCAGTTGGTTCACCTCCAGCGACATCAGTGCCTTCATTGCATGGTCTTCAGTTTCTGTGGGCACTCTATGTTGGTCGAGTCTGCACTAAGAGATAGTAAAATGTGCCTCTTGTCCTCCACTCCCAGTGAGGAGATTCGATGGATGAGAACAAAGCATCCGACTTGATCGAGTTGGCTCTCCAGAAATCAGACTGGTGAACCTTCATCTACTAGCTGGATACGATGAACCGAAACCTTATCTGTACTACCGCGAATCTCGCTTTGGGACTCATGTTGAAAGGCATGAAGGGGATAGGGCTAGTGATTGCTGTCATGCTTACAGTAGTCATCGGTGTGTTGGTGATTCAGCCTTCGACATGGCAACCTTCGGCTTCTCTGAGATGGGGTGTTGACGTCGGCGACGAATTCGCCTATCGGGTTGTCGTCATTGGTCACCGAGTAGTGCAGGACCCCTTGAACCAGTCCAATGTTACCTATGGACCCTCCTTCTACGCTCCCATGAACAACACTGTGGTCAGAGCCGCGGTGGCCGACTTGCCTGCTCTTGCAGCTTGGTACAGCAGTTCATCTTTTGCCAATGAGGTCATCAGTCAAACCAAAGTGAACTGCACTTTTGAGAACGGAACGCCAATACAGGAAGAGTTCCGTAGTGTCATTGCAGCCATCGTGTCGAACTGCATACTTCCAGTGGGGGACTGGCCTTTTCTTGACTCGCTTTTCTCTGACTCTCCGACAGACGCGTTCTTCACTGGGTACCTTTCCAGAGCCCACACGAATTGTTTCAGTATCTCCCATCGGGCTTGGTTCGTGGACGGCCTGTTCTTGTGGACTGGAAACGTTTCACTCACCGTTGGTATGCCGATGATAGCCGAGGACATGACAGACACTCCCAGCACTGGAGCCTACGACCTAATCAGACTGGTTCTGCTGTAGCAAAGCTGGCGGACTGAATCAAACCAAGCTACTCTCGTGGCTTTCCTCGTAGGGCCTGTTTCTCCTTCTCAGACACCATCTCGCCTGTGACGTCTGTTCTGCCCGCTGCCCTCAGTCTTACAAGTGCATGAGGATAGGGATCGAGGTACTCCTCTTCGACGTTCCTCCGAATTGACTGATCTATGTCACGGAGTCGTCGATAGATTGTGTCCTTCTCATCCTTCGAGGTGAATCGAGGGTCAACGACTACGGCCACATGAAAGGAAACCCCCGCATCCCATAGACGCTCTGCGGCAATGAAAGGCAGGTCACCAAACTCACGACTGCACCCAGTCTTTTCCTCAAAGGGCTTAGGGAGGCCGCCTCTGATGGATAGTCGAACATGTCCTACGGTGCCATCTGATGGACTTCTTGACGCATACTGTGCCAAGCGAGGAGCCAAATCTGGTTCCATCGCAAGCACTACTCCATTCGTTTCAATCACGAACAGGTCGAAGGCACTCGACTCCTGATGAACTAGGTCCAGTATGGCACAGAGATGGTCTGGACACAGTGTTGGCTCAGCTCCACTCACTCTGGCCCTTCTGAAACCCCTGTCGCGCATCACGTTTCGCAAACGTACATAGACTTCTTCAGGTGAGTAGAAAACGCCATGGCCCTCGGGCCAGTCGCGGGACCAGTCCACCCAGCAGAAGACACAGCGGAAGTTGCACCCGACCGAGTATGCGGTGGCTATACCCCCGTACACACCCACAGCATAGAAGCTGGTGTACTTCCTGAGTGGCACCCCATCAACTACTTTGCATACGATTCTTCTGGTATTGACCGTCAGCTGCTTTGGGTCCGTTGGGAAGGGAAACTCGAACTCTCCATCTGGGCCACGCGTTGCGAAGCGCACAGGACCTTGTTCAGACTGCGGCATGGGAACTTCCCTGGGACTCCTATGGCTTGAAACTTGTGGAACAATCGAGGAGGTGTTTCGGTTCCTGACAACAACTGCTGCCAGCCGAGTCCCGTCTTTCGTTTCGTCGTGTACCTACACAGGAAAAAAGAGGTGAGAAGGGATGCCGCTAAGCACTCCTCCTCACGATTCGAGTAATGGCTTGCTCCTAAGAGGACTGCTTCGGGGCAGAATCACCCGACCGCCTGCCGAACAGTCTTCTTGACCACTTTGTCCAACCTGAGTGGAGTCCGGACCCCCAAGTCCCTTGCCACCACCAGCCCTTCCCAGCTTTCATGTACATAGAGATCTTCATCCCGGAGATCACAAGCTGCCACGAGTTGGTGACAGCGACGATGAAGACTATGAACGTCCAGACACCATTGAACAGGAGAGGCAGGAAGGAAATCTCACTGTACAGGCTTGACAGGTCGAAGAGCCACCACACACCATTGGTATTATTCCAGACATAGAGTACAGGCCAGCCGGTAGTGACCAGCACCATGCACGCGACAATCCATGCGGCTGAGAGGATGGCTTCGAGCAGCAGATTCGCATTGTTCTCTCCTGCCTTGAAGAAGAGGCAGCCCTTCGCCGCGCTCACTGCCATCAGAAACGCCATGACACCCAAGACCGGTAGAAATGCAGGGATGATGCAGAGCTGTATCTGTGGCAGCAAAAGGATCACTGCGAAGAACAGTCCGAACACAATGTCGGCGACCGCATCAAGCCTGGACTTGGGTGTGAAGACATCACTTCCAGCGCCCAAGACTCCCTCAAGGACTGTCTTCTCAGTTGGCGCCTTGTACCTGTCAAGGAATGACAGCACTCCGATTACGAGGACGGCCAGCCCTACCCAAAACACGACCATGACAGGGATGCTGAATGGCCAGTTCTCGATAGTCGGGAAACCCCACGTGGACAAGGAGATTCCCACGAAGTACGCGCCGATGCCGAACGCAATCGCAAGAGCTACAAGCGCCATCACCATCCGACCGGCAGGCAGCATGTACTCAGCGGGTATGATGCCCACCTTCTTGCCAGTCCCAGCATAGGCGTTGGCAGCTTCCTTCGGATCGCCGAATCGTTCAATGGCCAGCATCACTGAGCCGCGGGTGAGCTTCCCTTGGCCCAAGGACTGGGCCTCCTCAATCAAGTGCGTTCTAATCTCGGTCAGTGTGTCCTGACTGTCAATGGGCAGGTATATCCTGACCCGTTCGAGATACTTCTCAATCATTTCCAATGGTTCTTCACTCATTGTGCGTTAACTCTCCCGAGTAGTTCTTTCATTTCATTCGTTAGCACAGACCATGTTTCGGTCATCATCTTGAGGGCTCTCTTGCCCTCGTCCTCAAGGCGGTAGTACTTCTTCGGTTTGGTTGGGTCCGCATAGTCCCACTCGCTGCTCAGCAGTTTCCGCTCCTTCTCCAGACGACGAAGCAGCGGGTATACTGTCCCCTGTTCAAGCTGAAGGAATGTCACTTTGTCGCTCAGACGCTTTACAATCTCATAACCGTAGGCAGGACCTTCCTCCAGCACTGCCAAGATTGCGAGGGCCGCAGCACCTTTCTTCACCTCAGTGGACCATCTCACGAATTCCTCTCGTGCAGGACCAGATCCACCGCTCACGGCTCAGTACTCGCCTCCCTGTGGGCTGTTTTGTACATTATTATGTTACACCTTTTACTGTGTATTACATAGTGGTGTACTACGTTTATATATAAAGCTTGCTCAGTACGCAGTCAGATTCACCCGTTGTCTCTGAGCAGCTCCAGCACAGGCCGACATTGCGGTCCCTATGGCGCTCAACTATACCACGACCCGTTTCATGTGAGGGCAAGTGAATTCAGGCAAACCATTGCCGCATCTACTTTCGGCACATTTCGTTTCTGCTGTTGTTTGGATCCATTCCTTCGATGGAGTAGACTAGAGAGATGTACATAAGTGTACGTTAATGTACGATTATGAGCAATCTTTATAAGATGACTACCACGACCGCCTGACCCTAAGCCTGAGGTGAAAAATCGCGATGAGCGTGCGTTCCTACCAATGGGGCGGGGGTCTGAAGCGATCCTCACAGCTCGTTTTGTAGACACCGCTCTCGCGCCATACTCTTCCACGACGTCCTTCTTTCACAAGCCAGTCGTACGAAGACTCGACCAATGCAATGTCATAGCACCTGGTGCAGACGAGAGACCGCACGCCGTCCTCGGGAAGCAAGAATGTGAGGAATCATAGATGACAAGACAACAAATCAGAATCGTGCTAGGTCTCGATGATACGCCAAAGAGCTACGTGAACATAGTCCCCTATTTGCGGAGCCCACTTCCTCCTCCAATCGACCCGACAACGGACGCGCCAGTGAGGCCCGAAGCACTGACGAGAATATTCGCGAAAGAGTGCGTGCGACAAGAGGTCTCCCAACAAAAGACGATACCTATCCCTGACGAGGTGAGAGAGGCAATGATACGTTTCGGAAGGCCAACGCCACTTCAGAGAGCGTACGGACTTGAGAAGATGCTAAAGACCCCGGCCAGAATCTACTACAAGAGAGAGGATGTTTCGCCAACTGGCAGTCACAAGACGAACACAGCGCTGGCGCAGTGCTACTATGCTATGAAAGAAGGTGTGGAACGATACACGACCGAAACAGGTGCTGGTCAATGGGGCAGTGCTGTCGCTCTCGCCTGTTCATACTTTGGTCTCGAAGCAATGATATACATGGTAAGGATCAGCTACGAACAGAAGGCATATCGTGGAACTCTTATGAGACTCTACGGAGCGAAAGTCGTTCCTAGCCCTTCGCAAAACACCGAGTTTGGGAGAAGACTCAATCGAGAACAGCCAGGACACCCCGGATCTCTGGGAATCGCAATCAGCGAAGCGCTTGAAGATGCACTTGGCAGCCAGAACACGAAGTACACTCTCGGATCTGTCCTGAACCACGTCCTACTTCATCAGACAGTCATAGGTCAGGAAGCAAAGCAGCAACTGAATCTAATCGACACGAAGCCAGACTACGTGGTTGGCTGCGTCGGTGGGGGCAGCAACTTCGCGGGCCTGTCATATCCCTTCATCGCCGACCCCAGATTCAAGGACACCGAGTTCATCGCTGCCGAATCAGACGCCTGCCCCAAGCTCACTCACGGCGAATATCGCTATGACTTCGGGGACACTGCAGGGCTGACGCCGAAACTCAAGATGTACACTCTCGGCGCGAACTTCATTCCGCCGAAGATACATGCAGGCGGGCTGCGATATCACGGCTCGGCTCCAACACTAAGCGCACTGATACAGGAGGGCAGGGTCAGACCACTGGCCTATAACCAGGTCGATGCCTTGAACGCGGGGGCCCTCTTCGCAAGGACAGAAGGCATCGTCCCGGCTCCGGAGTCGTCGCACGCAATAAAGGCAGTCGTCGACCTCGCTCTCGAGGCAAAGGAAAGAGGCGAAGAGAGATCGATTCTCTTCAATCTGTCAGGCCACGGGCATTTCGATATGACAGCCTATGACTCTTTGATGGATGGCACGCTAAGCGGAGAGAGCATGGCAACATAGGGTTCAATCACGGCACGTGCTGTTGCCAAATGGCAGAACCTTCTCGTAGAATGCTCCCATACATGTAGTCAGGAAGAGCAAGAACATCTGCCAAAGAATGACAGGCACAAGACTCGCATAGAATGCCACAATCGTTCACCGTGCGTTCAGCTGAGTAATGCAGTGTACATGGATTGCGATTTCCTTCGCATTGATCAAGTGTCAAAATGACAGAGGGACCGTGGTTTCGGTCTGTTCCGCTCCGCACCCAAACCTCTCAATCCTTAAGATGCAGAGTGCGCCTTAATGTGTCCCGTGCCGACTCTAGGAATCTGCAGTGAGCAAAATCCCAAGCATATGTATTCTTGGGGCAGGAACGGAGCGCAACGACCCCGTACGAACATGACCAAAGATGTGATGAATGCATGTCTAACAAAAGCATCGGAGTAGCTATTGCAGGACTAGGTTTCGTGGGAGCTCGTGCTCATGTTCCCGCGTTCAGAAAGATACCGGGGGCGGAAGTGGTGGGTGTCATTGGCCGACCTGGTGGCAGTAGCGAGCGCGTGGCCAAGGATTTGTCCGAGAAGTATGGTTTCAACTACTATCTCGACTATGGAGCAGCCCTGGATGATTCCCGGGTTCATGCAGTCGTGCTGGCAGTGCCAACACCATATCACTTCGAGATGGCAACCCGGGCCATGTCAAGGGGAAAGCATGTTCTATGCGAGATGCCTATGGCAACCACGATTGCTCAAGCAAGGAAGCTGGAACGACAGGCATTGAAGGAGGGAGTGCTACTTATGCCTGTCCTCAACTTCCGTTTCACTCCCAACTTCGTGAAAGCAAAGGAACTGATTGACCAGGGAGCTATCGGGAAGCCACTCGCAGTGACTTTCAAGGAGCTTATCGCAGCGAGGGATCTTGCGGCACAATGGCCGCTCACTTCGTGGGCTTGGGATGTGAGAAAGAGTGGCGGGTTTCCGGATTTCACACTCTCGGTCTGGTCGATAGACTTGATTAGATGGCTCTTCAGTACCGAGTACAAGAGTGTGCAGTGGGTGGCAGACTATTCCCCCGTGGAAGAGGCTGTCGACTTCAAGGGATACCAGACGATGGGTGTTGTGAAACTCGTGAACGGCATGGTTGGAAGCTTGCAGTACGGTTCAACAGTTGCACCCGGGCTAGGTACAAGTAGGCTGGAGGTCTATGGGAGCAACGGCAAGATCCTTGTAGCAAGCCAGAACGATGCCTTGGCATTGATCGGAAAGAACTCAGAGAAACAGGAATGGACATTCGAGGAGAAAGGAACCAGAGTCTGGGGTCACTATCAGCTTGACTCCTATTTCGTAGATTGCATACTCGAGAGGAAGAAGCCATCATTCGGAGTGCAGGATGCCATCAAGGCTCAAATGATTGCCCAGAAGATGGTTCGAAGATCGTCAGAAACGAGAGCCTAACACGCCATCAGGCTTTCGCCCCGCAGACAATCGGATCTACAATCACAGTTTCGACGGCTGCGGGATGTGGAGCGATTGAAGCAAGCAGTTTGCCACATGGGCGGGACGACCGAAAGACGCATAGTAGTAATTCGGAACCTTAGCTGACCAGCTTCAGAAGATGCTTTGGAGACAAGTAGTAGTAACTCAGCAGTCTGCCGTTGAAGACCATATTGAAAGTCCCGTATGCAGAAGGAGCCAAGGCTCGCACTTCTTCGGTGTCTCTCAGCTCGACACCCTTGGCTTCGATTCCATTCTCTTTTGCCGCCTTCAGCACTCCGGCAACGGCCTTCGCGACATACGGACATTGTGGTGTATAGACCACCGTCATCCCAGAACCGTACACCTTGAGCCTATTGTCCCAATCCCTAGGGAAGCTCGGAGGAGGTGCCTGTCTGAATCTCAACACCGGTAGTTCGAAGCTCGGTGGGGCTGTGTCGGCAACCTCAAACCCACACTTCAGAAACAGATTCTTGCTTGGCAGCCATGGCCTGCTGCTTGTGACCACTGCGACACCTGCCTTCTTCAGCTTCTTTGCATCATCAATGCACATCTGAATGAGCTTGGTGCCAAAGCCTTTGCTCTTCCATCTGCCGACGACCCAGAGACAGTGAATGACCAGATAGTCCTCTGCATTTATAGCACGCCACGTGCGGTTGCCGGGGACATACTCAACGAAGCCTCTTGATGTGAGACCTCTTGCTTCTCGGACACGCAGAAGCTTGATGTGCAGACCTTCTTTGAACCGTTCTCTGATCCAGCTCACTTTGTTCTGGTAGCCCTCTCCCCTCTTGTCGGACTTCTTGCAGAGAAAGTCGTAGTCATCTAAGTTGCTCTCATTCACATCGACGATCTCATAGTCCGTTCCGGTCATTTCGAACCGTTCATTGTAAGTTGGACAAAGTTGGACACAGGAGTCTTTGTCCTCCCAGAAACGGCACTGGGGTCGTACTCCTTGAGGCTGGATTGTGTCGAGTCAGCCTCAAAGAGATGTATGGTTCGAGCTATTTAAGCCCCTACTCGAAAATGTCCAAGATTGTCCAACTTCTACGCAGCTGTTGCATACCCTGCAAGCATCATAGGGGATTGCTTCCGGTAGCAGAACAGCCTTCTCATGAACTGTGCGGTGTCTGACACACCCTGGTCAGGAGGGTTTTCAATTGTCGGCATGATTACGACATCCGCGACATTGATGATACCGAACCTGCATCCATGAGTAATATCACAATAGCGCTTGACAGAAGGCTTCTTCAGGCAGCGAAGTCAGGCGACCTGAGGAGCTTAGAACAGACTCTTGGCAAAGGAGGGGATCTGAATGTGCGAAGCGCCGATTTCAAGCAGACAGCCCTCCACATCGCTAAAGCACTCCAATGCCGATTGCACACGACAAACGCCGTGAGAGATTCCTGGCGCAGGGCGTGTGCAGCTCTATGCTAATCGACAGACCAATACATGGGTGTTCAGTACTTCTGGCTTCAAGCCGTTTTGGACCCTTCTTTGACGATCTTGACTTCCTTCGAATAGCCTTTAAGCAAATCAGGACGAGTCAGCTGTGGAGTTTTCGTTGCTCTTTCGAGCACACTGGCCTGAGGGCCTAGTGAAGGTGTAAAATATGAGCACAGAATTGAACGTGAAGTCCCTAGTCATCTATCTCTCAGGGATCGCATTGGCTATGTTCTTTCTGAACTATATGCCATGGACATCACTGTCTGCCTTTACGACTACGATGAACCCGGCCTTTCAGTGGGTCTACTACTTCGCCATAGTGATAGGACTGCTGTTCCCGTTGTTCTATTCGATGGGTGAAGATGAGTTGGCATGGTATTGCCTTGGCCTCTCGATCTTGGTCAGCGCAATCGTCTGGATGGTGGTTCAGCCCGCACAGATTGCTGCGGCTCTTATGACCCTTCTTCTGGGTGTGTTCTTCTTCATCACGCCCATTGTTCAGAAGAAGGTGAAGAACTGGGACCTAGTGAAGAACATCTTCCACATTCTGGAGGGCCTGTTCATCCTCCTTGCCACAGGATTCTACGCCAACTGGATCCTAGATGCTTTCGTGGGCTATACAAGCTACAATCACGTCATGCCCCAATTCCTGTTCATCGGTGGCGGCCTGACGGTGATGTTCGGAGGCATCCTTCTGGTGTATGGCCTGTTCAACATCCTGACCATGAAGACCAGCGGAGTATTCAACAACTACTTCGGCAGGATAGCGAAAGGATTCTACATGCTGATGGTCGTAGTGTTCCTGCTTGGTATCCTCTACAACGAAGTAGTCTATGCGGTCGCAGCAGGTGTTGTCAATCCGTGGCCTCAGTACACGCCGCCATTCCCAACATCCATCGGCTTCTTCACCGGCTTGTCTGGACTTGGTCTGACAAACCTCGGAGCATTCCTGATGATCATGCTGTTTGTCTATGGCATGAGCAAGATTGTTGAGAAGCAGAAGTAGAAGACGAAGAATCTTAGCTTGAATGGAAAGGGAGGATTCTCCTCCTTTTCCTTCCCTTGTTTTTGAAGCGCATTGCTGGTGTGAAACAACTAACTGACGTGTTTCGAGCTCGCGAATCTGTTAGGGAACATCTCTTCCCGATTCCAGCTATCAGGATTGCCATGTAGGTCTGCTGTCTATTGTCAGTGCGTTCTCTGGTCTTCCTCTTCTGCTGCTCAAAGAAGAAGACTCCTCCGCAGGTAGATACAACACATTCGGCACAGCATACACTCCGGGTAGAAATCCCCACTCAGGTCTCAGAATCCTATCCTGATGCCCGCTTTACCTCTCTCAGAGGAGGCCCGGAACATAGTCAGAACCAAAAAAGGAAACATGATTCAGGGCTTTCCACCCTGAATCCGTAGAAGTCCTGCAGTCACTACTTTGGCAGTATGACGGCGTCAATCACGTGGATCACGCCGTTGCTCGCCTCTATGTCTGTCTTGACAACCTTTGCGTTGTCCACCTTCACGCCGGCCTTAGTGTCAATCGTGATCTCCTGGCCCTGCACAGTCTTGGCCTTCTTCAGTTTCACAACGTCCTTGGCCATGACTTTGCCGGGTACCACATGGTAGTTCAATATGGCAGCGAGCTTCTTCTTGTCCTTGAGCAGGCTATCCAGAGTGCCAGCAGGCAGCTTTGCGAATGCTTCGTCACTTGGTGCGAACACTGTGAAAGGTCCTCCCTTCGACAATGTGTCCACAAGTCCTGCGGCCTGAGCCGCTTTCAGCAGAGTCTTGAAGCTTCCCGCTTCGGTAGCTATCTCAACAATGTTCTTCATCTTGTCACATCCATTCGGAAGTTACTCAGGATTAACGATTGTTACCTTATATGGGTTTGTATATAACACAATCCGCGTTTGGTTCACTCAGTGGAGGATCCTGTTGAAGCGTCAGGTGGCCAGTCCAAAGATAGTTGTGGGCGCTGCAGCCAATGGTATCCTTTCTACCAAAGGAATTCCTCAGCAGAACAATAGCTCTTTGCCCAGGCTTAGCACATGAATCACTCCGAAAACAGGTTTAGCTTCTCTCCAGTCGACTGCCACAAAACATACTATGAGCGCAGCCGGACTGCTCCACGGATGACAGCAAGTCCACTCCGACCAACTATCTCTCAGATCCCGTGCCAGCGCCGCCCGGCAGTAATGATGGCGGCGACTGCTATGACTGCGATTGAACCTGCGATTCCCAGATACATGTAAGGAATGTCGATCGTCGAGTCGGTATCAGAAGCAGATGGCCAACCCAGACACTCCATACATGAACTCTTGCAGTGGTGACCTCCGACAGATACAGCTCATCATATTGCTTCCAATCCAAAGAAATGACTGAGGGAGAGTAGTACGCTCTCCCTCTGCATCCGAACCCCCAGCTAAGGTTCGCTGATATGGCACCTGTCGCAGCCTGCGCCACGATTGTGAGCGTGGTTTCGGCGGTATCGTAGTTGTCGGTTTCGTAGTGTCTCGTTGTTATCTGATTCCATCCGACCTGAGTCACGGTGACTGGGCCGACCGTGGTTGAGGCCTCGAAGCTCCCACCTACTCCTACTGGGAGGTCCAGGTTCACAGAGATTGCCCCGGCAGAGGTTTCAAGGTCAAACATGGAATCGCCCAGAATCTGCACGATGTCGCCCATGATGACAGAGATAGCGCCGGCTGTCGTGGTCATCGACATGTTGCCAATGTGCGCTCCATGGTCTAGTGTGATGGATACCGCCCCGGCGGACGTAGTCACGTCAATCGTGTAGTTGACACCTGTGCCTAGGGTCAGATTCACCCCTGCAGCTGTATAGTTCAAACCAATCACGTTGGAAGCCAAGACGACCACAGGCGCCCCGTGCGTTTCAAGTGTAGAGTTCTGAACCTCGACAGTCATCCTGTACAAAAGGGTCGTGTTCTCCTCGAACCTAATGACAACACCACCTGCGCCTAGGTTCACGTCCAAAGTTACTGTACCCGTTGTGTTGCCGACCTCGTGCTCAAACGGAAAGACTGTCTTAGCAGTGTTCCAACCCGGGAACCACGACCAGCCTGTGGAGCCAAAGTAGGTCAAGGCGCCGACTGTGAGGGCACCTCCAGCTATGACAGCGATTATGCATGCAACCATTCCCTTGTTTCTTCGATATTCACTCATTCTTGATTCCACCTGTTCGATGAGAACGGAGGAAGTCGTGCCACTTCTCTCGCAGGTCTCGATACTGCAGATCTTCTTCCAGAGCAAACCGACGCATGATCCGCGACACGTCGCCTCTGACCGATGGCGGAAGTCTGTTGTAGCTCTCCGCATCTAGTACTGGAATCTTTGAGCTGACCGCATTCTCGCGCTCGATCAGATTCCTCAGTAACTCCGTTGCCTGCTCCGCCTGAGACTCTGGTATCTCCAAGCCATAGACTGACAGACTTGATACCATGGACTTGAAGCGGTCCTTTGCGAAACGAGCGATGCCTCCGTCGGCCTGGATCATCTCACTGATGCCCAAGCATAACTCCCTGGCAGTCGCTCGATAGTATCGCTGCACTATTCCAGTAGATGTGAGCTGAGTGCGCTCCTGAACCACAAGACCAGCTTTCTTCAGCGCATCAATGTGATGAAGTATGGTTCCCGGGTTCTTGCCAAGAGCGTCAGCCAGCTGTTTCACTGTCATTGAGCCATTCACGAGGTACTTGAATACAATATCAGATCTGACTGGCTCAAGGAGGATCCTGATGACTTTGGGGTCTGTTACCACCTCAAGGTCCTTCATGGGCTCAACTCGCACTGGCTCTGTCACGTCCTACACACCTCCGACGAATCTTACGTCAGGACCTTCATCTTCTGTCGTTTCCGTCGCTTCGGGATTGCCTGTCAGTATCAAGTAGACCCTGGTCAGTCCAATCGTCATAGCTGGCAGACCTAGAAACACAAGCGCCAGACTGGCAATCACTCCAATGGGAATCAGGACAACCGTCAACGCAGACAAGAGGATGAACACAGCGATGTATGACAACCAAGTGCCAAACACTCGGTCGAAGTAGTGCCGGCTGAGTCGTACAGACTGCTTGACGGCACCCAGAACAGAGAGCCCGTCTATTATCCCCGGAAAGAGCATTGATAGCATTCCAGTCGTCATTACGAACCAGACAACTGCGAACGCTGCCGTTGCCGCCATTGGCAATCCCAACATCCAGCCTCCCGTGACAGTTAAGGCCCAAATACTCATGAGGGCGATTGGCATCACGCACACCAGAAAGAGGACAACACCGCCTCCGGCCAGAGATAGGAACTTCTTTCTGTACCAGACGAACACGCCCTCGGCAGTGGTGCCGTCACTCTCGACTATCTCGCGAGCCATACCGAACAGGGCACCAAGGGCCACGAAGAATGGACCAAGTAGAGGGATCGCCAGAAACATGACCCAACCGAATAGTGCCGCTCCTTGGAGTGTTGACCAGTTCTGACCAAGAGAAACGAAGAACTGGGTCATTGGTTCTATTCCCCATGCGAGGATAACAGGAACCATGATGGCGGCTGCCACGATGGCCATCAGAATGCCTGCGACTATCAAGACACCAATCATTGCCAAGACATAAGAGATGACGTTCTTAGAAGCGAACCTGAAACTGATTTTCAGATCCTGCAGAAGAGTTTCAAAGCTTGAGTTTTTCATTTTTCAACCATCCAGTAGAGATAGTTTGAGAGCACGCCCCTCTTGCTGCGAGGGGAGCACTCTCTCATCTTGGTTGCGCTCACACGATAGGCACGTCGGGGTCTTGCTTCGGTGCGACCTTTCCATCTGTGATCTCATGGTAGACCTTCACAAATGCAATGACCACCATTGGGAACAGCAGGAGTATCCACAGAAGACCTGCGATAGCAGTCCAGCCTGCTAGTACGCCGAACACGGGAATGAGCATCGACTCAGGTGGCATCATTGTCCAGTCGACGGCGAGCCCCAAGATCATGGCGGGCACGAACATTGCCACTGCCAAGAGGACTATGCCAGTCCACAGCCCAAAGACACGATCGAAGTGCTTGATGGCCAGCCTGATAGACTCACGGACTGCCGTCTGCACTCCCTTTCCGTTGACAACAGCCGGGAGGACCATCGAAGTCAGACCAATTGTGACGAAGGTCCAGACGAAGGAGAAAGCCACCAGAGCCTGTGCAAGCAGACCGACGACTGTGTACC
>Ga0315284_10007987_pt1 | contig 15093 bp, 13 predicted proteins | sample YL17G09_16_MG_FD_203696 | JGI IMG/M metagenome (GOLD analysis project Ga0315284, IMG submission 203696) | Sediment microbial communities from Yellowstone Lake, YNP, Wyoming, USA - YL17G09_16 | ecosystem: Environmental > Aquatic > Freshwater > Lake > Sediment | place: USA: Wyoming | collected... | reverse complement strand
CGTCTTCCTGGTATGTTTGTGATTGCTTCTTCAAAGCAATCCAAAACAGACTTCACGGAGCGTTTGATTAAGCAGGCGCAGAAGGAGCAGGACGCTGGTATCTTTGTTCGCGACTATGCGCTTTGGGATATGAAGCCCGCCAACTACAGTCCTAAGAAGTTCTGGGTGTTGTGCGGGACGGATCAGCTACCTTCGCGTATCCTGACAGACGCAGAGGCAGATCGGCTTAAGAACGACCCTAACCTTCCAGACGGTGCCGTGATTATCCCGGTACCCGAGGACTTACGGGACCCGTTTCAGAAGGACTTGGAAGGCTCGATCAAAGATCTCGCGGGGATCTCGGTCAGCTCGAACTCCCCTTTCTTCAAGCAGCGTGGGAAGATCTATGCTGCGATGGACAACTCCCGGAAGCACCCCTTTACGACCGAACTCTACGACATGGGCAATCCGGGCCAGTTCATCTGGTCCGAGCTGGTAAAGGGGGGCGGGCGTCGTGGGTCGGCGGATGTTCCGATCCACTACCCGACTGCCCTGCGGCACATCCACATGGATCTTTCACAGAAGAAGGATTCGACGGGTTTGACGATGGGTTGTATCTCGGGCTGGACCACGGTGGAGCGGGTAGCTCCCGACGGACGCCAGTACGCGGAGCACGCCCCGGTCTACCACATCGACTTCATGTTGGAGGTCAGGCCCCCGATGGGAGGAGAGATTGATCAGGGCAGCATCATCGCGCTGGTGCGAGATCTCTCCGCGCACGGGATGCCGATCGCCTCGATCTCTGCTGACCGTTGGCAGAGCGCGTTCATCTTACAGTCCTTGGCCCAGCAGGGCTACACGACTGAAGTGGTCTCCGTAGACGTCACGATGGAGCCTTACGAGACCTTGCGCTGGGCGTTATATGAGGACCGGCTTAAGATGTACCCCTACGCTCCGGTGGTAGAGGAGTTGAAGTCTGTCGAGGTAGACTGGACCCGGATGAAGATCGACCATCCCATCGGGGGAAAGAAGGACGTCGCGGACAGCTTGGCGGGCGTGGTTTTTGCGCTGGCGAAGAACAAGTACTCCCGTCCGGTCCTGCCGATACGGAGTGGCTCTACCACCCCAGATGAGAGTGAGTGGCTCTCGGATCCCTCCTTATTAGGAGACCCGAACTTCCTGCGGATGACCAAAGGTGCGTCTGGTTTCCCGGTACTTCCAGGATCGATGGAGCTACCCTTTGATCCGATGGCCGAGCCGTTAGGTCAGCCTAGGGTTAAACCTCCAGGTGTACCGACCGCTACAAGCGTGCCTACGGCCACTCACAGTACGATCCCGGGGTATACACAACCTGCTGCGACGTATATGTCTCCCAGCCAGTTAATGTTTGGCAACCACACGCAGAATGGGCATACTCCTCAGGCATACGAAGACGACTTCGAGTATTAACATTTCACGGAAACTACTTTTCCGGTTGAGGCTAGCTTATGGGTGTCTGGGATACAATTTCGGAAGGGTTTGTCGCGTCTGTCGCCGACAGACTGCAGAAATACTACGATGGCCGTCCCGAGAAAGCCGCCCAGCAGCTAGCCCGTGGCAACAAATATCCATTTCCTGGCCCCAGCAACTACAGCCTTTTCAGTGAATACGGCTACACCGTCCTCGAAGACTTCCTGCGACACGAGACCGACCTCCTAGCCCGCTACGCCGACTACGAAGCAATGGAGGATGTAGGAGAGTTGTCTACAGCTCTCGACATCTACAGTGATGACACCTGCGTCACGGCAGACACCGAAGTTCCTTTCTTGGACGGTACGATTCGGACGGTGGGCGAGTTGTACGAGAAGCAGATTAAGGGGGAATGGGTCTACGGTTTCGACGCAGAGGCCATGCGAACGGTTGCTTGTCTCTTTGAGGGGGTAGCGAAGATCTCGGAGGGGTTGCCTGTACTGAAAGTAACCTTTCAGGACAAACAGGGGCATGTGGGCTGGTTGAAGGTAACGGCGGGCCACAAGTTCCTCATGTCCTCGGGGCACTACCGAGAGGCTGGGGAACTCAAGGTGGGGGACAGTCTGATGGCTTTGTTCAAAGCTCCCTTCGGGGAGTTGAACAAGTACGAGGGTGTGTTGACTTCGCCCTTCAAGCGTCAGTGGCAGTACGCCCATCGAATGGTTCTAGAAAGTTTGGGTGTCCTTATTCCAAAGGGGTATGCGGTTCATCACAAGGATCACAACGGCCTTAACAATCATCCGGACAATCTGTTGCTGATGCCTGCGGAGGAGCATCGGAAACTTCATGCACGTCCAGGTGCGCTAAATCACAAGTTCAACTCTGAGGCCCGGCTTCAGAGTCTGTTTGACGTACTTCAAGACGGTTATATCTCTAAAAAGGAGGCAGGGCGTCGCATGGGGGTGGGGTACCGAGTGGTGGAGCGCTTAGCTTGCGAGGCTGGATTCGAGTCTTGGGGTGATATTAAGAAGGCGTGGTTTGGATTGGATCGACGAAGTCGAGGACATGCGTCTAAACCAGAGACGCTAGAGAAGCGGCGTGAGTTGTTGGGGCGTGCTTCTAGTTACTTGGTAGTAAATCCAGATACCAGTTGGTGCCGGATGTGCGAAGTTCTGGAGTGTACCCAAGGTACGCTGGAAGAGGCATTGAAGGGCATTGGGAAACGCTGGAGTGTCTTTAAGACGGACGCTACACAGGGCAAAGCTCGGGTTCTTCACAACGATGTGGTTATCTCTATAGAACCTGCCGGGGTGGAGCCGATCTACGATCTTGTGAATTCCATGCCTACCCACAACTTCGCAGCGGGGCACGACGGGCGCTGGGTCTTCATCAAGAACACCCAGCCGGACCTCCAGCGCAAGAAATCCGTGTGGGTGGAGTCTAAGGATAAGAAGGTCGTAGACATCATCAACGACATGTTCAAGAACCTGTCGTTAGAAGACAAACTGCCTGGGATGGCCCGCATATTATGCAAATATGGAAGTGATTTCACGGAATTGTTGATCACTGAGAATGGAGTCATTGGTCTCAATCCGTTAGATCCTCCTAACATGCGTCGGATCGAGGGACCGAAGAGCGAGCTGATGGGGTTCATCCAGGATCTCAAAGGCAGGGTGGGCTACACGACCCAGGACTTCAGGGCTGTCTTGGAGAAGAGACAGCTCGCGATGATGAGCGGGCAGAACGCGGTGGACTCTGCGCTTACCCCCTTCGAGCCGTTTGATGTGATTCACAACCGCATCCAGTTAAAGAGCCGCCGGTCAGTCTACGGACAATCCGTACTAGAAGCTTCAAGATTTATCTGGAAACGCTTGTTTTTATTGGAAGATTCTGCACTTTACTATCGGCTTCGGACAGCGCCAGAGCGTTACGCTTTTTACGTGGATGTGGGTAACCTGCCACCGAACGAAGCGAGAGCGGAGCTGGCTAGATTCAGGCAGGAGTTCTCGAAGCGGAAGTTCGTGAATCCAGCTAATGGCAAGATGGACATGCGATTTGAAGCGCTGGTTCAGGACGAGCACTTCTACCTGCCGGTGAGGAATGGCGCAGAGGCCGTGCGAGTGGAGACGTTGGGGTCTCCGTCTTGGCAGTGTCTGACCGGGGACACTCAGATACCCTTACTAGATGGAACTTCACCCACCATAAAAGAGTTGTCTACTCGCAACGAGGACTTCTGGGTGTACAGCGTGACGCCAGAGGGTCGGATGGTTCCCGGTCGAGGGCACTCTGCCCGAGTGACCCACCAGGCTGCGGAGATCTGGGAAGTGGAACTGGACAACGGGCGGGTGGTTCGCTGTACAGACAACCATCCTTTTATGAAGAGGGACGGGGCTTGGAGTCGGGCCGATGCACTACAGGTTGGCGATTCTTTGATGCCCCTATATCGCAAGTTATCTTCTAAAGAGGATGGGGACTATTTGCATGGGTACGAGCGGGTGTACGACCCAGAGACCTCCAAATTTGTGTATACGCATCACCGGGTTTACCAAGAGTGGAACCAGAGCGAGAGTCGTCGTCAGCAGATGAGTGGGGATAAGCACCCTCGTTATCGGGCGCTGACTGTGGCCGATCTGGGTAGGAAGGTACAGGAGACTGGCGCGAGTACTAAACAGGAATTCTGTGAAAAGACAGGGGTGTCTACCAACCTGATTACACGGATTTTGCGAGAAGCCGCCATTTCATGGAAAGTCTTCGCGGCGTACTACATCCCAGGCTGGGTAGCGAAGGGTCGTGCAGCAGGACCAAACAATCATAAGGTAGTGGCGGTCCGAAAGACTGGCGTAACCGAGCCGGTCTACGACCTAACCGTAGAGGGACATCATAACTTCGCTGTAGGGGCGGGAGTCATTGTCCACAACTCAGTAGACGATATTGAAATGTTTAGGGATAAGCTGTTTGCTGCCCTAAAGATACCCAAGTCCTATTTTGGACAAGAGGACGCGGCGAGACAGGTTCTGTCCAGCCAAGACGTTAGGTTTGCCAGAACGATTTTACGCATTCAGAAGGAGATGAAGCGGGGCTTGTACCAGCTCTGTGACACGCATCTAGCAGCGCTTGGTTATGATCCTGTGAAGGTGAAGTATGAGCTTCACATGACGACACCCAGCTCTATCTACGAGTTGGCGCAGCTGGAGGTGTGGAACGCGAGAGCGGATTTAGCCCAACGTGCGGACGGCTTTGTTTCCAAGCACTGGATCCTCTCCGACATCTTCCGTTTCACGGATTCGGAGATCAAGGACATCTTCAAGCAGCGGGGCGAAGATACGGACCGACAAGCGGAGGATCAGGCCAGGTCGGAGGCGATCGTGCAGCAGTCTGCAGCCGAGGTTTCAGCCGCGACTCAACAAGCCTTCCCCCCTCCTCCTGAGGAAGGGGGCGCACCTCCGGCCGAGATACAGCCGACAGAGTCAAGGCTCATTCTGCCCAAGTCGATCCGGCAACGTATGAACAACCGTCCGGTGCGGGGCGCTACTGATCAGGAGTTGATGGAGGGCTCTCGTCCTCTTGAACGGAAGCTGAATGCTCAACTGGAAACCATCTTAGCGAATGACAAGAAGTTAAGTAACAGGATGGGACAGCTCTTTGGGTTACTGCAGGATCTTCGGGCCTCTACCGCTAACGATTTACGGGACCTTCGTAGGAACAAGCCACGATAGAGCATTGCAAGCCCTCTGGTGATCTGGTACGGTAGGGACATTCAAAAGGGGCGAGAGAGAAAAAAACAGTCAACTTCTTTTTTCCCTTGCCTTCTTTTCGGACTTAAAGATAGATATGTACCAAGATATTCGTTTCAAGGAGAACTTCATGCGGCCCACTGACATTCTAACTTCGTTGCAGGAAGATTTCGCGGCTATCGGTGAGACCTACGATCTTGAGGATGAGTCTGACCTCGAAGTTGGGGACGAGTTGGAGTTCTCGGAAGCGGAAGAGGGAGACGAGGACGAGTATCTCGCCGACGGGGAGGAGGAGTACGAGGACGCCGAAGAAGGCGACGAGTACCAGCTCTCAGCGGAAGAGGTGGCTCAGGTCCAGTCAGTGACCTTGAAGTCCCAATCCTTGAACGAGAAGATGGGATCCCGTGGGGGCAAAGGTCGTATGCACGCCCGCATGGGTATGCAGAAGACCCATCGCGTTGGTGCTGCCGAGAAGATGTCCCGCCATCGGGACTACATGCACAATAAGGCGCACGTCTTGTCGCAACAGCGCAAACGCATGAAGACAGGCCACGCGATAAGGCTGGCGAAGATCCATCATGACAAGTTAGCGCAGAAGGGCGGTGCTCGTCACGGGTTCCGTCTTCGCACCGCGCCGATGTCTTCTGGTCTGGACCAGATCTCTACCTTAGCTGAAGAGGTGAAGAGCCTCGCGATGGAGAATGCCCAGTTGGAGCAGACCTCGGTCTTACGCTCCTTCGCTGAGATGGCTTTGATCTCCGACCAACTCTGCCGGGCTTTCACGTTATTCGGGGAGCGCCTGGAGGACCAGGAGCTGGTAGACCTTTCCGTGAAATTCGGGGAGATGGCCGAAGATAACTCGGACATCGTCGAGGCACTGCAGCGCGCCAACTTCTCCATCAGCCGTGAAGACTTGACCTCGTCTTTCAACGCCGACATGGACTGTCTACAGGATGGTCTGAATGTGTACGACGAGTTGAAGGGCCTCCTCTCTGAAGACTCCGAAGAGGAGGTCCAAGAGAGTGGTGGCCGTTTTTTGTCGGGCAAGCGCGCGATGAGCGGCAAAGAGAACCAAGCGACCGACGCGACCGGGAGTGGCTCGCTCAACCCGAGAGGGGGGCACAGCCTCTCGTTCCCCAATCGGAAGAAGGACGCGGCGGGAAACTTCGTGAAGACCTACGGCGGGAAGCCGAGAGGGGCTCAGAGGAATTCAACCTCCGATGCGACAGGGAGTCGGTCCCTGGACGCGACGAGCACTCGCAGTGGTGGACTCAAATTTACAGACAGGAAGAAGGATGCGAAGGGCAACTTCGTGAGGACCTACGGCGGGAAGCCGAGACCTTAGTCGAAGATTGGCACCGCGCCCGAAGCCTCTTGCGGTCCCAGAGATTAAGAACCATAGGGGCTGAACACATACATCTTCACCCGTTTCGTAGTGAATATACGAAGCGTAAGGTGAAGAAACCAACGAAGGGCCTTCTGCGCTTAACCGCGCTTAAGGCCCACAGGTTTTGATAATGCCCAGCGCGAAGAGACTACTCACCGACGCAATCTTCATCCGGCCGACGCTCCACGAGGACGCCGATCGCCCGGGTAAGTTTATTGTCCGGGGGGAGTTTGGTCACGCGGGGCGTCCGACCCAAAACAAACGTCTATACGGTCCTAGCGCCTGGACACCTAACATCCTTCGCATGGAAGATGCGATGCGGGATCGAAAGGTACACGGGGAGCTGGATCATCCGGATGACGGAAAGACCAAGCTAGCGCGTACGTCGCATTTCGTCACAAATCTGAAGCTGCAAGAGGACGGGGTCTTGATCGGGGAAGCCGAGATCCTGGATACTCCTGCAGGTAAGACATTAAAAGCCATCATTCAAGCGGGTGGGATGTGCGGGGTCAGTTCTCGAGGTTGGGGCTCGACGACACCGACGGACAAGGGCTATGAGATTGTAGAGGACTACAATCTCGTAACCTTTGACTTTGTCGCGGATCCAGCAGACTCTTCAGCCTACCCCTCGCCTGTCTTCGAGGGGCTGGTGCTACAAACAAGTAGCCCAGCGCTCCGTGAGACAGTAGATAAAAAGGTGCAATCTATGGATCCAATTCTGTTCGAGGCCCGTCTCCAGCAAGAAAAAGAGAAGATTAAGGCTGAGTTAGCTGAGCGGTTCGCCGCTGAGTTGAAGACCCAGCTTGGGGTGCTCCGCAAGCAGATGGCCGAGGAGTACCGCTCGGAGGTTGATCCGGCGAAGTTCTCTTCCGACGTCGTCTCCGGGATCAACAAGGCGATGCAGGCCTCGACGCCTTTAGATGAGGCGACGAAGGCTGTGGTCAGCGCCAAGAACGAAGAGATCGACCAGCTCAAGGGGTTGATCTTCGCGAAGGACGCGCTCCTGCGAGAGAGCACTGACGAGAAGAGCCTCCTGGAGGGTGAGCTGAAGACAGCCAATACCGAAAACGTGAAATTAGGGCGCCTCGCGATCGTCACTGGGCTTCGCTTCTACGCGGAGCAACAGCTGGCTGGCGACCCAGATGCCTCTACCGTTCGGAGCCTCGTGGGTGACATCTCGTCCTACCCGACGATCGCTTCTTTACAAGGCAAGCTAAAAGAGATCCGTGAGGGTCTCGAGGACCAGCGCCGCATTCGTGCGGGGATCGAGTCCAGATTCACTAAGCAACTGACCGAGATGCAAGAGGCTCACGCCGCTGAGCGTCGGCGCTCGACTGCAGAGTTACAGCGCACCCAGGCCCAGACGCAAAAGCTGGAAGACTTGGTGAAGCAAGCTCTCGAAGGCCAGAAGGCCCTGCTCGGAGAGAACAAGAAGCTTCAGATGCAGCTTCACGCCGAGAGCCGCCTGGCTTCGATGCCACAGAAGAGCAGCAATGCTCGGATGGTGTTGGCAAAGGCGAACCCAGCGACCCCCGAGGACATGGACGAGATCCTGGAGGAGCTAAAGCCCCAGGTGCCCCGTCACGATCTGGCCGAGCAAACTGCGCTGCGTAATCGGTTACGCGCTACTTTCTCGGGCAGAGGCTCTTCTCCAGAAGGCGAGGAGGCAGTGGTGCCCAATCCTCGTCTGCAGATGACGAGTCAACGGGGACTCGAAGAGGACGTCAACGGGACGGGGCTTTCAACGGACGAGTTTGCCAGATTGTCTGGCCTGCGGTAAAAAAAAGGGCGCTACTTTAAGACAATAATATCTTAATATAGCAACATCTTAACGGATTCTAGGAGGATTCTCATGACTCAAGGTGCTCGACGGATTTTGGAAGAGCGTATCCCAATGGCCCCGCAGCAGGTGAGCGACGCAGACATGTCGCTTGCGATGGAGCGAAAATGGGATCGCTACCTGGAGGGTTTGCCCAAGCGGACCCAGCGTGATCAGGAGGTCCGTTCGACGCTCTCGAAGCTCTATGAGAACGAGATGCGCTACGTCAAGAAGCTCCACGAGAGCACCTTGGCGGCGAACGTCGGCCCGTACCAGAAGCAAGTCTTCCCGGTGCTGCGCCGTGCGATCCCTAACCTGATTATGCACGACATCGCCAGCGTGCAGCCACTGTCAGCGCCAGTTGGAGTCGTGTTTTATTACGACCTCGTGTACGATACCAACAAGGGTCGTACCACGGCAGGCAACATCTTCCCGAGGGACTTCGACCGCAACTACTCTTCGGAGTTGGTTGAGGACGAGTTGCTCGCAAGTGGCAACGCTGTGGATTACGGCGGTGCGGGTGTGGTGGCGACCATCTCAGCGACCACGATGTACAACCCGGTTCGGGCATACAACACCTCGCTAGGCTACAGCGTGACCATCACCGAGTTCGATGCGGTGGGTACGGTCGTGCAGCAGGCGATCGACACCCCGGGAACTGGTGGGTTCACCTTCGTCCCAGCGGGTGCCAACGCGGGCGGCAGCATCAACTACTCGAACGGTGCGATCATCTCGTTCAAGTTCCAGAACGTGCCTGCGCTTGGAAACAAGATTCGGGTCACCTACTGGTACGACAACGAAGCTTCGAGCAAGGTCGCTCAGAACAAGTTCGACATCAAGCTGGCTGAGATCCGGGTCCGCACCCGCAAGCTCAAGACCACCTTCTCGGCCGAGGCTGCGGAAGACGCCGCCGCCTTGCACGCGATCAATCTCCAAGCGGAGATGATCTCGCAAAGCTCGCAAGAGCTGGCCTTAGAGATCGACCGCGAAGGCATCAACGAGATGCTCGCTGCGTCGAGCAGCAACGCGGACGTGTTCGACACCGCGATCCCCCCGGGTCGTGAGCCGTTGAGCCACTACCGCCAAGCGGTCACCAAGCTCTCTGGGCTCTCGCACCAGATCGCCAAGCGGACCCTGCGTGCGCCTGGCAACTGGATCGTCGCCTCGAGCGAGGTCAGCTCGATCTTGGAGCAGCTGGCGACCAATCAGGACTACCGCCAGATCTGGGTTACTGGCGATCCGAGCCCGTTAAACGGCGCTCCGATGGACATGCCCCGTCCGCTCGTGCAACACGGCCAGTTTGGCGTGTACAAGTTCGGGACGCTCCACAACAGGTGGACCCTGTTCGTGGACCCCTTCATGTCCCGCGACTTCCTGCTGATGGGGCTCAAGGGCCAGAGCATGGCCGAGGCCGGGTACATCTACTGCCCGTACATGCCTCTGCAGTTCACCCAGGCGTTTGAGGATCCAAACGACCAGACCATCCGCATGGGGCTTCGGGCTCGTTATGCGACAAAACTTATCCGTCCCGACTATTTCGCGCAACTCCGCTTCCTGAACCTCTAAGAAGAAGGCATCTACTGCCTGAACTTCTAAAACTTCCCGCGCTCTCTAAGTCAGTATCTCCCTCCTTCCATTTCACGTTATTGTTCCAACAGGTCAACGTTGTCCTGTTGACCAATTCGGGGTAGAGTGGGCGGCATGTTCCCCCGATACAACCAATTACGTAAGCTCGCTGAGTCGCTTCGTACCGAAACAGGGTACAAGGTGATGCGTCGTCAGGGGGCTCGTTTGATCTCCGGGGCAGACTCCAGGCAGAGTTTCCCGGCTCAGATTGGGACAGAGATCCAGATGCCAGGGAAGGGTATTTACCTGAGCCCCAATAAGGAGTATGTACTCTCTTACTACTCGGGATACCATGATCGGGAGGTATTGTTAACATTAGAATTCTCGCCGGAAGACATCGTGTGGGGCCACCTTCGAGATGTAGAGTCGGAGGTGGGGGTGTCGAAGGCGCGGATCGTGGACATACTGGATCTACCCGGGGAAGAGGAGAGTTGACATGCAATCGGAAGACGTTGAAAAAGAACTACAGGCGATGTTGGGGTTTAGCGTCATGGCGTCCAAGCTTCAGTCGGGGTCTAGCCTCCGTCCAGCGGTCGCTGTGGATCTGGCAGAGAGCGCCCCTGCGGAGGATGACAGTGATTTTGTGGAGGATTCTCCTTTAGATTCTGGGGTGCTCTGGGACAACCTGGAGAGCCTGGGGGTGTTCTTTGATGAGTTGACGGAGAGCTTGACAGAGGAGCGGGATCAGGTGAAGACGACCTATGCGATGGCGCAAGAGGCCGCTTCTCGTTGTGACCAACATTTGCTCTCGTTGAACCAGATCTTAGAGCGCGTCGTAGCGGTGTCTGCCTCCTTCAAGGAAGTGCTACAGCTCGCAGGGAGGGAGGGTGTAGAAGAGGCCGAGGCGCTAGAGGTCGGGTATGAAGAAGACGCAGCACCTGAGGAGTTGGAGCAGGAGCTTGAGGTTCCAGAGATGGAAGTGGAAGAGCCTTTGCAAGCAGAGCTTCCCGTACAAGACAGCTTTGCAGCGCGGCCTCGGGGACTTCGGGTGAGGCCCTCTGTAGAACAAAATGGGGATCCCCCCTCAAATACTCGAATGATCGCGGACTTTTCTGCGGTAGACTCGGACTAAGGAGTACCTATGCCACAATACCAAGTGAAACCGGAGCTGGGCTTTGCCCTACTTCCTAAAGTCGGTCGTAAGCGGGGTGGGGAGATCTTCGCTGCCGAAGGTCTGGACTACCTGATCCCCTCTGTGTTGCTGCGCTACGAGGCAGCAGCAGCTCCGGCTGAAGAGATGCAGGCCGCTCCGGCGCAGGACGTCGCAGCAGAGCCTGCTCCATCAGCACCGCTTACGCCCATCTCGGCGTTTCGGGAGGACACTGTTTTTGTCGATGTCTCTGCTGCTGCGCGGGACATCGAGACGCCGGTTGCCAGCACGCCTGTGAGCGCCGTGGTCGAGGATCCAGAGATGGACGCGGACATGGACGCTGCAGTACGGGCAACCAAGCCAAAGAAAGGGAAGAAGTAGATGAACTGCCCAAAGTGCCAGAAGCCTTTACTTGTAGAGGATCTCGGAGGGGGTCATAAGAAGGTTCACTGCGCGAGTTGTGGCCTCACGGAGGTTCGCGACGAGAAGGATCGGAAGCTACTCACGGGAGAGCTGGAGGGGCCAACACGCAGTACGGTGTCGGGTCGCTCTCAAGGTGGTAGGTCTTATCTCACCGAAGGCTAGCTAGAATAAACAGCGAGGGTCTCGCTGGGCGTGGGACAAACGCGCGGAGTCCTTGTGAACACAGAGGAGCTTGGGTGTCTCAAAGAGGTACAGAGGTTCCCCTGTGTGCGTAGGGACAGACCCCTGTCGAGCGATGCCGGTCTTGGGACGCTTCTGGTTCCCCTGTGTGCGTAGGGACAGACCCTTGATTTGCTTCGTGTCGCGGCTTGCGTTTTTGGGTCCAGGGTGACACCCTATTCTTAGGATATAGATGTCCTGATCGAGGTGCTCATGAGCTGCGCCGACAACGAATTGATGACCGAAGAGGACATCGTCACCTGGATCTTGCTGCGGTTGGGTAAGCCGAAGGTTCGGGTCGAGCTGGAAGAGTGCCATCTAAAGATGGCGATCGATACGGCGAAGCGATGGTTCGTAGCTCGAAAAGGCCAGACCTTCATTGACAAGATGGATCTGGTCTACGGTCAGGTAGAGTACCCTCTCCCCCGGAAGGTAGAGAGGGTTCTCGAAGTGTGGTTCCCCTCAAGTCCGCTGGACCTAGCTACGGTATTCTTTCCGTTTGCGCTCCCAGATTCGCAGGTGCCTTATAGCGTCTGGCAGGCACCGCAGAGCTTGGGCGTCTACAGCCACTACTTTCAGATCATGCAATACTCTGAGATGGCGAAGCGCATTCTGAGTTCAGAGCAGGATTGGATGCAGGAGAACCGCTCGCTCTTTATCTTTCCCGCAAAGTCACTGACCGGCACGATTCAGTTCAAGTACAAGAGCGGATGCTTTACCGTAGAACAGCTCTCCGAGCGGGATCACGACCTGGTGAAGCGGTACGCCTTCGCGATCTCGATGGAGATCTTGGGTCGAATCCGGGCCAAATATCCTGGGGGTCTACCAGGAGCACAGGGTGAGCGTGGGCTTGATGGAGAGTCCCTGCTGTCTACCAGTGCTTCCGACATCGAGCGCTTGAACGAGGAGATCATTCAGTCGGGTTACCCGATGGGCATGATCGTAGGCTAAGAGGATCTCATGGGCTGCTACGACGACTTTAGCCTCAAGCCGGAGCCCTGCTCTGGGCCAGTCAAGCCGGAGCCTAACAACTCGGGCTTGAATACTACCCAGACTGCAAAGGACGAACTCCCGCTTTTAGATTCTGTTGCGATGGAGACAGCCTCGCAGGGGACACCGATTGAATACTACAGCCTAAGCATCGAAGGCTCTACAATAGACCCTCTCTACATCGAGCCGATTAACAGGGCTTTCACGTTATTCAATTTGATGGGTGTGGTGGAGTGGCCGGATTCTACCCCCGAGATGCTGGAGGGTGGGGCGCGCACTCGGTTTCAGAACACGATCACTATCCCCAGGAGAGCGTTTGAGTTGGCAGGCGCGCCTGCACCATCAGAGGGAGACGCAGTTCGATTCTGGATGACGCCCTTTTTCGATGACTTTTCAGTAGACGGCGCGAACGTACCCAACGCGGGGTTCTACTTTGACGTGATCGACGTCGATGATGACGGGCACCCGTATGATGGGCCGGAGTTCATCTGGTTCAAGCTGAGCTGCAAGCGCACCACAGACTTTACCCCAGAGCGGAGGATCTTGGATGAGTAGCGCGGACGCACAGATGCTTCGAATGCGAGAAGCTGTGATGAGAGACAAGCTCTCCATCTTCTGCGCGACTTGTTCACGTTATTGGGAGGCGAAGGACAAGGGGCTGGACTTCTGTCAGCCGCCAAGTGCGTGTGCGGGACCGCTCTCAGGGCTAGACTTCCCTCACTACCGGGGGCCGATCACGCAGACAGATCGGTTCTGCTTTGTTTGCGGGGGGATTTCAGTGTACGGGGTGCGGGCGAAGAGCGGCACTTTGACGAGGACCTTCGGTCTATGTGAGGTACATCCACCGCTCTGGGCGAACTCTATCCGACAGGAGGACAACGTTGTCCTGTTGACTTCTCCGCATCACGGTGGGGGCTTGGATCTCCTAAAACAACCCTTTCGGAAGCAGACTCTGTTGGAAGCGATGCAGGAGTATGACCGAGAGGTAGAAAAGAAGTACGGCTGATGTTCTCGATGACCCTCCACAAGCAGCCGATGGCGACTGCGCGAAAGCTGATGCAAACGCTTCCCGAGCGTTCGATGTCGTTTCGTCAAAACCTGATGTACGCCTACGCGCAATTCGCCATGATCGCAATTCGGAAGCGGATCCTAGGGGGCTTCGCGAACCGGGCGTACAAGAAGTCGTTTGAGGTAGTGGAGGTGACAGGTGCCCCTTCTCGAGCGGCGGTCTACGCGATTCGCTTGAACCCAAAAGTGAGGACCCTACGGAAGAAGGATTCGGAGACCACCGTCCTGTATGTGAAGCCAGTATCTACGATGATGCGGGTGAAGCCAGAGGTACAGGTCTTGATGGATTACGGCCCCTGGCCTGTGGATATGTTGCCGTTCACGCCCGACGCCCGCCAGGCGATCATCGTTTCACGGAAAGTGTCGAAGGGGGAGGTGACCGCAGTGCGTGGGCAGCGAGAGGGGGATCGGTCCGAGTGGCAGCAGGCTATGACCAAGGCGGGGCGGCGCATGAAGAAGCCCCTGGTGAAGATACCTCCGAAGATCCGGGCACTACCTGATGTGGTCTTTCAGGCGCTACGCCTCGAGTACGGGCTGGGGGGAGAGCGCTCAAAACCGCACTGGCGACCGGGTATAAGGACTATTGTATCTTTAGGTCTTCGTGCTATGATCAAAAAAAGAAGGCTGGGTAGGTACTTCAATCCGTTCTTCACAGGGTGGAACAAAGTACCAGAGGCCAGGAAGAGCATCTCTTTCACAGACATCAAGCCCTACGAGTCCTTCCAGAAGAGGCTCGGGATCAAGGCAGGAGAACGAAAATGACACCCAGGATCGCAAGCGTGTTGACCGACATTCGCCGCCACAACGAATTAGACCCAAACTTGATGGAGGACGGAGCCGGTACGCTTCCGGACTCCTACCAGGACAACATGCCTGGGACAGGCGAGGCTGAGAACGAGAGCAACGCCCAGGAGATGCTCGACAGCTTCTTAGAGAACATCGTCCTCACGGTCTCGACGAACCTCGGGATCGACGAGGACGAGGCCTACGATATGGTCGCCACCGTGATGGACGGCCTATCCGAGGAGGGCAGCATCATCGAGTGCCCCGGAGACGATGCTTCGATCGCGGAGGTCGGCAACTGGATCGGCTACGCGAAGACGATGGGCCTCGACGCGATGATCATGGATGCGATCTCTGACTCCGTCGCATCGGGTTCCGGCGACGAGGACTAAGGCAGGCCTCTACAATGTCTGACGCCGCTGAGCGAGAGCGCCTGTTACAAGTTAGGAACGGACATGCTGTCAACGGCACAGTCTATCTTCGTAACTTTGATCAGGGTGTGGTGGAGACAACCGGGGCGATACCA
>Ga0315284_10007986_pt1 | contig 15094 bp, 10 predicted proteins | sample YL17G09_16_MG_FD_203696 | JGI IMG/M metagenome (GOLD analysis project Ga0315284, IMG submission 203696) | Sediment microbial communities from Yellowstone Lake, YNP, Wyoming, USA - YL17G09_16 | ecosystem: Environmental > Aquatic > Freshwater > Lake > Sediment | place: USA: Wyoming | collected... | reverse complement strand
TGTTAAATAAACCTACTAAAAGCCCTTTTGACATCATTGATGAAATGGCAGAGCAATATCCCGAGAATTGGCTTGAAAAAATAAATGAAATTATAACTGAAATTGAAATAAACGTATTTTCTAGGGCAATACAAACGGCATCAATATTAGGTTTTGATACGTGTGGAATTGGATATATACCTTTTAAGTTTGAAAGTAAAGAACAAATGACGGATATTTTTGGAAGAATATATAAAATTATCAACGAAAATGGACATATTTTTCCGTATTATATTGACGGAATGATAAAAACTCAAGAAGATTGGGAACGATTTCCTAAACCGGACTTTAAAGAAATATATAGCCGAGCTAAAAAACTATTTAAAACCATTTTACGGAGAGCCAAAAAACTTGAAAATCCAGATTTTTTTATCATGGCACAAGATGATTACTGCTCTACTTTCCCCCCGGTGTGGCAGGGGATGGGTATGACCGCTTTTGCAAAAGCTTTAAAAAAAAATCCAACATTGATCGAAGAGCGATTCGAGCAAACCACTGAATTCGTAATTGGACTATTTAAAACTTACGCAGAATTAGGAGCGAAAATATTTTTCGAAGGAGCCGATATTGCGTTCAAATCTGGACCCTTAATTAATCCAATTTACATTGAAAAATACGTAAAACCTTGCATGAAAAGAGTTACTGAAGCTGTTCACAATTGGGGTGGTAAAATCATTTTTCACTCGGATGGAGATATTACGAGTTTATTAGATTTTATTGTTGAATCTGGTTTTGACGCTCTACACTGTCTTGAACCTCCATATGTTGATTTAAAACTAGTAAAAAAGAAGGTGGGAAATAAATTATGCTTACTCGGAAACATAGACACCTCTTACATATTAGTTAACGGAACAAAAAAAGAAGTGGAAGACGCCGTTAAATATGCTATCAAAACTTTAGGACCTGGAGGCGGATTTATGCTTTCACCGTCAAATTCTCATCCCGCTATGTCATACGAAAGAATTAAATGGATGATTGAAGCAACTAAAAAATATGGGAAATATCCTCTTTCTTTCTAAAAATTTTAGAAAAGATAGATATTTGATATTTTTTATAATTATGATAGAAAATATTAATAGTATTAAATCTATTTTAATGATTGGAAATGTAGTACTTAGTGGAAGTTAAATTATTTCAAAAGTGTGATTGAGGTTGAGTAAAGTAGAAGATAAAATTAATAATCAAGATATCGATTACGAAGAAATTCTAAACGATTTAAATATAGGGTATTATAGAGGCGAATTACAAGGCAAGTTAATAAAACACAACAAAGTTTTAAATAAAATCTTTGGATACGATTTATCTGAAAGTTTAATTGGTATCAAAGCATCCGATTTTCTTTTAAATGAGGAAGAGAAAATTAATTATTATAAAGAACTTTTAGAAAAAGGTTCTGTACAAAATCTACAGATTCGTATAAAAAATAAGAAAGGAAGCGTATTAGTTCTTCAAGTTAATTCACGTATCGTAAAAAATGACCGTGGTAATCCTCTATTTGTCGAAGGAACACTCGTGGATATAACAGAAAAATTCGAGATAGAACAAAAATTAAAAGATTCGGAGAATAAATACAAATTGATTTCTGAAAATGCAAACGATATGATTGCTGTTTTGAATAATAAGTTTGAATACGAGTATATCAACGAAGAATCTTCTGTGAAATCAATGGGGTATAGAAAAGAGGAGGTAATTGGAAAATCAGTATTAGAATTCATTCATCCTGACGATATTTTAGAAGTTACTAACGCGTTAAACGAAGGATTAAAAAAAGGAGAAGGGAAGGTTGAATTTAGATTTAGACATAAAAATGGGAGTTGGGTGTGGCTTGAAAGTAGAGGAAAAATATTCTTAAACGAATTGAATCAAATAAAAGGTATAGTAATATCAAGAGATATAACAGAACGCAAAAAAGCTGAAGAAAAAGCAATAGAATCCGAAAGAAAATATAAAGATTTGAGCCAAGAATTAGAAACTATATTAGATATTATCCCGGGAATGATATTCTGTAAGAATAAAAACGGAAAGTTTATTAGAGTTAATAAAGCTTTAGCAGATTCTTTTAAGTTAAAGAAAGAAGAAATAATTGAAAGGACATCTTTTGATTTATTTCCTAAAGAACAAGCAGATGCGTTTCAAAAAGACGATTTAGAAGTGATGAATACTGGAAAGCCTAAACTAAATATCGAACAAAATGCAGATTTTCCAGGAAAAAATATATATTTATTTACGCAAAAGGTTCCTCTTACTAATAACCAAGGAGATATAGTTGGTATAACAGGCTTAGCAATAGATATTACTGATCGCAAGAGAATAGAACAGGAATTGAAGAACTCAGAAGAAGATTATAGAAATCTGTATGAAGAAGCCCCTAATGCTTATTTTTCCATTGGCGCTGACAAAATAATTATCAAGTGTAATAAAGCTGCAGAGAAATTATTAGGATATTCTAAGTCTGAACTTTTAAAAATGAAAGTTTTTGATTTATACGCAAAAAATGAATCTGGATTAGAGAAAGCAAAAAAAATTTTCGAGAAATTTTTAAAGGGAAATAGTATACAAGATGAAGAACTCCTAATGCAGAAAAAAGATGGCGAAAATATATGGATAAGTCTGTCTGTAAAACCGAAATCTGATAAAGAAGGAAACATAATTGAATCCCGTTCAATGGTAATAAATGTGTCTGATCGCAAAGAAGCAGAACAAAAATTAAAAGAATCTGAAAAAAAATATCGAGAAGCATACGATAAAGCCAATTTTTATAAAGAATTAATTGCTCACGACATGAATAATATTCTTCAAACAATCCAATCTTCCGTGGAATTGTATAACTTGTTTCAGAAAAGCTCTGAAAATGTTAAATATCGAAAAGAAGTTTTTGATATAATATCAAGTAGTGTATTTAGGGGATCTAGTCTTGTTTCTAATATAATTAAGCTTTCTGAAATCGAGGAAACTAAATTTCCAACGAAGATTATAGAAGCAAAACGCATTTTAGATAATTCAATTGAACATATTAATCGAAGTTATCAAGGTTTAAAATTAAATATAAAAGTTGAGACGGATTTAATAAAAATTTATCTTAAAGCGAACGAATTGTTATCAGATCTATTTGAAAATCTTCTAGTAAATGCTGTAAAACACAATGAAAATCCTGAAATCGAAATTCAAATTAAAATCTCTGAAGAAATCTCGAACGAAACTAAATATGCAAAATTTGAATTCTTAGATAATGGAATTGGAATTCTAGACGAGATTAAACAAGAGTTATTTGAAAAAAGTATAGATAGAAAAAGTAGTAAAAAAGGATTAGGAATTGGATTATCGCTGGTTCGACAGATTGTTAAAAGTTATAACGGTAAAATTTGGGTTGAAAATAGAGTAGAAGGAGATCACGAAAAAGGTTCGAATTTTATCGTTTTAATTCCAGCAGCCGATTAAACGGTTATTGTAAATTATTGATACAGTAATTCTTTTAATAATTTTATAAACGTGTCGTATATTTCTTGATCAAAACTAAAATTGTCTTTGCATAAAAGTAAATAATAATATGGACCACTTTTTTTCAGAATAAACTTTTTAAATAAAAAATATTTTCCAAATCTTTGAATTACCATTTGATCGTCCGGTTTACACGCTTCTGTACTAATAGATTCAAACGTATCGTTAACCTTCAAAAAGTAGGGCGTAGTCTGGTTTAATAGTTGTTTAATTAATTCGTCTTTATAAAAGGAACCGATGATAAACGAATTGTCGTCTATAATCTCTAAACCTATTGCGTTTATTTTATTTGCGAATTGTTCTATTATTTCTTTTAAAATTTCAGTTTTTGGGAATTTTCTAAGTAGAATTTCTGACATCGCGTTGATTATAGTAGATAAATCAAAAATTGTTGTTTTATAAAAATTGAAATTAGTATATTCTATTTTCTTTTTAATTTGATTCTTAATGTTATTTATTATATTGTCAATCTCATCTTGCGCTTTTATATATATCTCTGGATCAATTTTATGAAAAAAGACATTAATATCAGGTTTTATTTCAAATTTATTAAATTGATCAACAATATTAGTTAAATAAGACAAGGAATCGACAATTCTTTCGGGATTTTGGATATCAATAATAAAAATTAACGATTCCGTTTTTGTAAAAAATAGGTCTGGATCTTTAATATATTCGTTTCTATATCTCGCTTGCCCACCGAGATCCCATTCGCTCACTATAAGATTAAGAAACTCGAAATTTCTTCTTTCTGCCCCTTTGGTCGGTTTAACAATAGCTATTTTTGTAAATTCCCTCAATAAGGATAAAACTATTGAAGATTTACCCGCGTTATCTAACCCAGTAAACAAGACTTTTATTCCTTTTGAACCTTCTTCGTTTAAATAACTCAAATTTCAATACCTTTCAATGTTTTACTTATTAATGATATATTTTTAAGTTATTGTAAGACTACAATAGTTTGAAATTATTATATTCTTTTTAAGAATTTAATTAATTACTAAATGTGTATAACATATTTATGTTTATCTTAAAGTAAAATAAAAAAAAGGTATATAATTATCAAAAGTAGCATAAATTTAAATATTTCAACAATTATATTTAAACCGAGAAAATACAAAATTAAAATCTTACCGTTGAAAATATTTTTTAGAGTTTTTACTTAAGTAAAAACGAATTTTTTACTGTTTGATATAAATATTTATTAAAAGTTTAATGTTAAACGATAGGTAGGTGATTTAGAGTGCCGTTTTTAATTTTGGCGAATTTTGACTTTACATATGGGCCCAAGATCTTTTTAATTGCTCCAGAGGAACTAAAAGAGAATTACGAGATAGAACAAATCACCTCTTTGATGGATTTATACGAGAAAGGATTTTTTGTTCACATTTTTGGAAACTTTAAGAGTGCTAATCTTATATTTGAAATACCAAGTCAATATGGAAGAGGCCATAGAGAACTACTTCTCGTAAGTATCGTTATTGACATTAATAGTAGTATTAATTTTGATTTATCAAAAGAACTCTTAGAAGGCTTTGAAAAAGAATTTAAAAAAATTACTGATTCGTTTAAAGCTTTTTACGTTAATTCGGATAAATACGAGGGAGATCCTAGAAAATTAGAAGAAGTCAGAAGCTTATTTTATTCGTTCTATCAGACGTTTCCAAAAGAAAGCATCGTGTACGATCGGAAAGACGCGAAGATATTAATTTTTGGTTTGTTTCAAGCGGGTAAGACAACTATTATCAATTGCCTTAAAAAAACCATCACTAAAAATGTTTTGCCAACTACCTATATTGATGTTTCGCGGATTTCGGTTAATAATTTATCTTTGTATATATATGATACGCCGGGTCAAATTAAATACAAAAGCTTATGGGAGCCTTATTTAAAAAACCAAGATGGTCTCGTATTTGTAACGGACATATCAGCCGTGGAGAAGTACGAATGTGCAAGGGACACGCTTCACGAGATTGCTAAGATGCCAGAATTGCAAAATGTCCCTTTACTAATCCTTTTAAATAAAACTGATTTGATAAAACTGGACGTAGAAAGATTAACTAAGATTTTAGAGATAAAAAAGTTAGGAAATCGTTCTTTTCAATATTTTCTTACTTGTGGTCTTACGGGAAAAAATGTAAACGAAGCATTTGAATGGTTAACAACAAAGATATCTAATAGACTAAATCCGTCTCCAAAAAGGGAATTGGGAATTATTTTTTCTGCGTGGGATGAGAGTTTAGGGTCTAAAATTATATCTGTTTATCCGGAAGACATTTTTGAAGATCCAGAATTAATAGCTATTCGATGTTTTTCTTTATCTCAATATATTTTTGGAGGAGAAAACTTTGAAAGAGTGTCAGTAATATTGCCATTTACACATTTAAAAGTAAAAGCCGCAATTTATTTTGATTTTATATACGACGATAACGTTCGAGGCGGAAAGTTACCGTTAGCACTTATGATTTTTTACAACGAATATATTCCAAGAGCAATAATCGATCAATTTAATCTTTATATTTTTGAGATATTTTCGGAAATTAAAAAATTTTATTCCGAACCAAATCTTATTTTGAAAGAACTTAAAAAAATCCACAATAGCATATCCAAAAGAATAAAGTCGTTCGAACCAACTGTTCACGCTCTAAGAATCGCTGAATTACGTTATCAAACTTTATTCAAGGCGGCAAGAGACGCTATTATAATCATTGATAGAAAATCGGGCATTATAGTTGATGCAAACGAACAGGCTGAAAAATTACTTTTTAGACCCGCCGAGGACATCGTTGGTTTACATTCAAGTCAAATCAAATTGGAATATAACCAAAATTTTATCGACAAAGTTTTAATACAAATTGAACTAGAAAACTCCCCTCCCATCGAAATTGGTTTAAAAATTCCAGATAACAAAATTATACCCGTGGAAATGAATGCTAGCGAAATAAAAATGGGAGGCCAAAATTTAATTCAATGCATTTTAAGAGATTGTACGGATCGAAAAGTTGCTGAGAAACAATTAAAAGAGTCTGAAAATAAATATCGCCATCTTTTTAAAAGTTCTCCTTTTGCGATTTTCCTAATTGATTTTAAAGGCGTGATTATTGATTGTAATCCTGCAGTAGAACAATTATTAGGGTATACTAAAGAAGATTTAATTAATAAAAAATTAATAGCTGAGAGATTTTCAATAATTCATCCAAAATACATACTTTTACTAGGAGAATCTCTTAAAAACGTAGTAAAAGGAGAAAATCTTACGTTTCTAGATCTTAAATTAAGAAAGAAAAATGGAGATTCTATATGGGCAAACACGTACTCGTCTCTAGTTAATATAGAAGAAGATGCGTTTATTCAAATAATAGCAAACGATATAACATTTGAAAAGGAAGCGGATTTAGAACGAAAAAGAGCGTTAGAAGCGTTGAAGGAAAGCGAAGCAAAATTTCACGATGCTTACGACGAAGCTAACTTTTACAAAGAGTTATTTACTCACGATATAAAGGAATTATTTGAGAAAATAACTTTATCCGTCGAAATATTATCCGAATTCGAAAAAAGAGAACATAATAAAGAGGATATAAACGATATTACTAAAAGAATAAAAGAGCAAACTAGTCAAGGCGTAAAGATCATAGATAAAGTACAAAAATTATCCGAAATTGAAGAATCTAAAAGATTCATAAAAAATATTGAAGTTAAAGAAATTTTAATTAAAGTAATAGAAAAAATGCACAACATCTATCCTGATAAAAATTTAGAGATTAAATTAAATGCATCTAGCGAAAAATTTATTGTGAAAGCAAACGAATTGCTCTTTGATGTATTTGAAAATATTTTAAATAATGCAATTCAATATAATGAGAGCCCTAAAATTGATTTAGAAGTCAAATTATCCAACGACTTAAAAGACGATATTAATTACGTAAAAATGGAATTCTTAGATAATGGAATAGGAATTTCAGATGAAAAAAAAGAGAGTATTTTCCAGCATGGACAAGATGTGCGTGGTTTGCTTTTAGGATTAATTTTAGTAGATAGAATATTAACAAGCTATAAAGGACATATATGGATTGAAGATAAAGTAAAAGGAGATTATTCTAAAGGCAGTAAATTCGTTGCTTTAATTCCATTTGCAGATTAATACGTAAAGAAAATAATATTATATATCTTTCACTTCTTTATTTTTTTTCTTAAATAATCCCATACTCCTGGCTCTGTGGGTCGTCCGTAGATTGAGATTGGACCGAGAGAAGCATTCAAATGTGGAATTCCAAATGCTTGGGTTGGAAGTTTACTTCCCGCTTTGAATAAATTATTAAGAACAAGTTCAAATTTACTTTCAGGGATAGAGAAAATCATTTCATGATCTTGTACTCCAGCTAATACGCGATCTCCCATACCGGGAGCTACTACTTGACATTGATTTGTTTTATATGTTCTAACAATTCCTTCTTTACAAGAAGCTTCCATTCCATTAAAGGTGCTGATTATATAATCGCCATCATATGTAGCAGCTAATATTAAATGTGAAAGAATTAATGGTGTACAAAATATCATAGCTAAATGAGGTTTGACGATTGTAAGATTCAGAGGCGAAATTATAATACCTTTTATTTCTCCGAAGCTTAAAGTGTCATCCGATTCTCGAGATTTCTTTTCCGCTTCTTTATTTCTTTTGTATCCTGCTTTCTTTTCCCATGCTATAAATACATCGTCTGGATTATCAGTCTTTTCTAATCCAAAATAACGAATTGAAATAGGTTTGCATGCAATATCTTCACCTGTTAGAAAAAAAGAAAACCCTGATCGCCTACACCAAGTGTAGGTTAAACAAGCAGGAACTTCTGAACCAAATACCTTATGCGGTCTGAGGGCATTCGAAATAACCTCTTCCTCCGGAGTTACTAATCTTACTGCCACAGGGTATGTGAGAAGTTTTAATTTATCAATAAACTCTTGTCCTATTTTCTTATATTTTCCAAAATCTTCCATTAATTTTTACCCTTTTATTATTTTTTTTATTAAATGAATTTTGATTCTTATTGATGGATTATAAATCTCCTCTTTCGATGCAGCCACCATTTTTTAACAGATTATAACTCTTTTTCTTTTCTTCCATTGTAGGACCGCATATTATTTGACAATTACCGCATGTTGGAATGTAATCTTCTTTTAATTTGTTGTTTAACCCATAAAGAATCGTTCTAACCATTTTTAGGAAATTTTCAGCTTTTCTCCCTCCTTCTAATATTGCTCGCCCCATTAGTTCTTGGTAAAAATCATCGATTGAATCGTCTAATGGAAGTTTCTCTACATTTTCAAGACCATAGCTTTCAAAACGATAAGGACTCCACGTACTCCATTCATTAAACCTATTTTGTCCAATAAAACCTCCGCAAATTGCAGCACAATAAGAATATGACTTTCTTTTGCCAATTTTTTCTTCAACGCCTCCAATAATAATTTTTTTTTCGTCGTCTTTTGAAAAGAATCCTCCTTGACACACTTTTTCACATAACTTGCACATCTCACAAGGATTTTTCTTCAATGGCGTATCGGATTTTAATTTGGCACTGGTAAGCACAGATGTTAACATTACTCTTGCCCCAAACTTTTTAGTAATTAAATTACCACTCCACCCAATTCGTCCTAATCCCGCCATCTCAGCAGCACACCTATGAGAAAATTCTGGTACAAAATCGACTTTTCCTTGCTTTAATCCAATTTCAAGCATCTTTTTCATGCTTTTAATTGTATTTTCTTCATTTTTAGATAATTGATAATTTTTATCCTTCTGTTTATTTATCAAACTAACTAAATTTACTAAAGCTTTGTAAATTGTCTCATTTACTTTTGCATTTCTATAATCAAAATTAATCTTACAATTAAGAGCTTTGAATCCTCGTTCTTCGAGAAAGAGCTTAATTTTATCCCCAATCGCAAACAATTTTTTATTTATACAATCGGATTCTAAGCAAAATGAATCTCTTTCTTCTTTCGCGAGGTATTTCCTTATACTTTCTTCGTTTTGATTCACTGCAATACTGATTACTGATTGAGCTTCTGGCAATATAAATGTTGGATCTGAAAATTTTTTATCTTTAATACTTTCAGCTGAACAAATTCCTACTAAAACAGCACCCTCATCAATAGCGATTTTCTTAATTGCAGTTTCTATTGAAACACATTCTGTTATTTTCACTTTAGCGCCTTTTATATATTGTAATCTTCTGCTATAAAATGATCTGCATATTTATGATCTGTTATAAAAAATAAGATATTCATATTTTCGCTCATAATCATCAATAAATATGACTTATTTCAAAATATTATAATTTTTAAGATACAATAATATCAATTTATTTAGAAAATAATAAAAAAGAATGAAATTGTGGTTATTATTCTTTAAGGCATCAAATGGGGAATCTCTGCTTTTTTTTTAATGCTTTTTTTGTATTCCTTATAATAAAGTCGTTTATGATGGGGATTCAATTTCTCAAATGCTTCTTTTGCTTTCTCAGGAGAAAGTATCATGAGTTCACCGTTCTCTTTTTGAATTACGCAGCCAGAATTTATCAGAGTCTTATAGTTTTTCGCAGTTTCCGCAGGATTTCCCCAACAAATTGATTGACAATTACCACAGGTGAGTTGTACAACACCTTTATCACCATATGAAGCAGGATTGTATCCTTTCGAATGATCCTTTATTAAAGGTCTTTTCTTCTGATGCGTCAAAGCAAGACTCATGAGTCGATTTACTTCGTAATCATCTTCCGGACAATCATATCGCCCCGGACTCCATGTGGACCATTTTCCATTTGGTTCTAATCCTGTACTCCCACCACATACCAATAAGCATCTACTTTTATTAATTCTCTTCGCATAAGTAAAGGTATATCCGCCAATTGTAATACTCGTTTCTTCTTTGTCAGAAAACATTTTGAAGGCACAAACCTTAGTACATAGTTTACACTTATTACAAAATGATTCTTCTGGAGGTAATGGGTCTGTTGGTTCAAGTTTAGCATCAGTTACAATACCACCGACTATGATAGACGTTCCATAATCTTTTATTCCCACATTGCCAGACCATCCAAAAGAGGCAACCCCAGAGCGTACTGCCAGATATCTCAATGAGAGCTCTGGAGGAAGACTCGCTTGCCATCCTGGAACATCTTCTCGATACTTATTATTTGGTATCAATGATTCTGCTTTATACCCCTTATCTCTTAAAAAGTCTCTCACTTGTTTGGACATACGCCATGTTTTGATATTGACCGCAATATTGTCCTCCTCATAATCTGCGCGTGCATTAGGTAATTCTTTTCCTAAATAGGGGCGGGTTAAATTTCTATTCAGTGGAATGGCAAATCCAATCGCAGATTGGGCTTCGTGAAGCTTATATGTTATATCAGCCCCCGGCGGACCACCAGCCATAGTTTCAAGGGTAGCAAAACCTACCTTCATTGCTCCGCGCTCGATTAATATCTTTTCAATTTCTTCGTTTAAAGTAATAATTAAACCACCATGCTCTAGATCATTTTTTTAAAGTTAAGAAAAAATGAAATCTTTTTATTTTCATTAGGTAATTTTTAATTTCCCTTCATATTTAAAAAATTTTAGTTTTATTAAATCTAATAATTAGGGCACTCTCTTTCTTTATAAGGAGAAACAAACAATAGAAATGTAGCAATGAAACTAACGGAACAAATTCATTTAAAAAAAACGCCGCAATTGTCCTACTTGTGTCATCTGTCTAAAAATCTATACAATTTAGCGACCTATTACGTTAGGCAGGAATTCTTTTATTTAGGGACTTGGTTGCGGTTTTACGACTTGTGGTATATGTTAAAAGATAAATCTTCAGAAAACACGCCTATCATAATTAATGCAAATGCAGAACAACATCCAACAATCTGAGAAGCAATTATTAATATTTTATGCCAACTTTTATCCACCATATACCACTTATACAATCCAATAAAAAATGGGAATAGAAACGCACTCGTTAAAATACACCCTAAATTGTAAAAAATAGCACCGTTAGGATTATAATCTATTCATTCAAAAACAAAATCGTTTTTGTAAATTTTTAAATTCGATAATTTTTATTATAGAAATAATATGGTTGAATAGTTTATATTGAATTTACCTTTTTGTATAGATTATTGAAATTAGAAATTAGATATTAAAGATATTAAGAAAAAATCCAAATTTAAGAGTTGAGTACAGATGACTAATATAAAAATTGTTTGCCCTACATGCAAAAATAAAGGGCAGTTAAATGTTGTAGAGGATATTATGAAAAATATTACTCGCGGACTGTTAGCTATCAATGTGGCAGCGGGAACTATTTGCTCACACAATTTTTTTGTGTATGTCGATAAGAATTATGATATTCGAGATTACTTTGTAGCAGATTTTAAAGTGGAAGTTCCGGAAAAAAGAATTGATAAAAATAGTCTAAAATCTATGAAAATGTTAGATAAAGAAATAGTTGATATGGATTTAATAAGATTATTTCTTCCCGCAACAACCTTAACTTTTATCCTGAAATCCATTACTTCTAAGAAAAAAGTGGCTCTAATATCTAATCAGGATTTTTTACGAGATCATATTATAAACTTCATTCAATATATTACACAAAATTCTTTTAAGGCAGATGTAATCCTAATATCCGACGAAGATTATTCGAAAAATAGAAAAAAGTATAATAAAGAATATATGGTCTTTAAAGAAACTAAAATTATTAATAATTTTGATAAATTAATTGACGCTAAAAAACTAAAAATAGAAGAACAACTTGTAAATCGTTTTTTAAAAAACACCGAATTAGCTCTGAGCTATATCCTCTTAAAGAACGACATTACTATAGCCTATGAGCTTTGCAAAGATATTATTGAAATTGTACAAAATCATTCAGGGGATGTTAAATTAGGTAAGAAAGAATTGATTGAAGCTATTGAGAAAAAAGAGGGATTTAAAATCTCGTTTGTTTATTTAGAATTTCTTCTCGATATAATAAAAAATTACTTCGAATTTAACCTATCTAGCGTATCTGATTATTTTATCCCTGGCTTAGGATTATAAATATGTTCTTATCTTTATTCTTTTAAAAAAATTTATATAGACTAAAATTTGTTATAAGTATTAATATGACGTTGCAACCTAACACCTTTGAATATAACTTATTATTTTATCTAACTATAATCTTAATAATAGTAAAAGTACTCCTTTCTACATACTTAGGAATAAAAGTCCTTAAAAAAAGAAAGCAAGAACAGGAAATTGAATTCTTATTTGCATTTTTTATACTTCTTTTAAGTGGAGTTATCTCTCGAATAATATATTTCTATTTTGATTTCTTTTTAACACAGAATAATCCAGATAATTATGTTGAAAATGTTATTTATTGGAAGATAGCAAGCGCAATTGGTATTTGTGGATCAGCTGTCGTCATGTTTGCGGTTGATAGAAAAGTTCTCAAATTTAAGTTAAAAGGTATTTTTTCTTATATTTTAATAGCTACAGCAGTTATTGTATTAATTTATCCCGTTAATACTGTAGCGGACTTTAATACGGTGGCTAACATAATTGTATTATCCTTTCTTGCAATAATTCTGCTTCCCGCTGTTTTTTTTTATGTTGGAGTAAAAATTCACCCTTCTCCTCGTGCTTTATCCGCATTTGCAATCGCAATTGGAATAATTGTATATATGATTGGAACAATAATGGTAAACGAAACATTTTTTGGATTTATAGATACAGCAATACGCTTTTTATTATTTGTAATATTGAAAATAGCGGGTTTAGCTATGATGTCTTACGGAGTCACAAAATTATACGAATGAATTTATTTTGCCATATTTTAGGAACATATGGCTAAATGTATTTCATTTACAAGGAGAAGTTGCAAAGAAAATTAATTCGGAGTTCCTGAGGTTTTACAGTGAAGTTTTAAAAGATTGGAAGAACGAAGTGAGCTTGTTTTATCCAACTAAAACAATTGTCCAAAATATATTTGAAATTAACATTTAAATGTTCTATTTATATGCATTAAAAGCTGGTAATCCAATATATACAAGCTAAGTAAAAACTTTTAAACAATCTTAAAAGTTTTCTATTTCATTAGAAGAAATAATAAGAGAAAGAGAATATCAGATTTGACTAAATATACATTGAGATTTGTTACTTATATTTTATAAATCTCATCCGCGAAAGGGGGTATATCACTAGGTAATCCGACTCTCATAAAGAATCTAGCAAAAGTTTGGGATAAATGTTCTCTATAAGGTGATTTTAGAGTAATCCTTTTTACTCCTTCATTTACATGATTTAACAAAAAAGATTTAAAAATACTAAAAACTTTACGGAAATCTACAACAAGGTACTCATCAATATCCGGACAAATATTTAGGAGATGTAATCCATTTATATTTCCTCTACGTAAGACTTCTTTCCCTATGGGATTTTTGAAAAGAGGGGAGATTTTCTCAAGTTTATTTAGAGTATAGAAAGGACAGAGAAGTATATAATCAATTTTTTCCTGCTCAATATCGCAAGATTGACTTATTATTATAACATCGTATTGCTTTACATTTAATATGTATTTTTTTTGGTCTAATTTTTTTGGTGGTATTATAACGGGACAATTTTTTATCAGTTCACCTTGAGACAATGGATCAGTTGAATCTAAGGTGATATACCACGAACTATTATCAGACACGAATTATTCCTCTATTTTAAAATAGATTCTCGAAATCTGATTTGTTTAATTCATTTTTTGTGATTTTTCCTATTTCTACTTCAATTTCATATACCTTTTTAGGCGAAATTTCGAAGTCGACATCAAAAGAGACCATTTCTAGGATTTCTGGATTAATGGGGATAGTGTCTTGATTTTTTTCTTTTGCTTTTTTTTCTTTTTCAATAGTAGTCATCGATAATAATATAAGAACATAAGTTTAAATTTATAACGATTTTCAATAAAATCTTTCAATATACAATTTTTTAGGAATAATATTTTATATATACACAGGCACTCGAGAAACTTTTCTTTCAGCGGAAGAAGCTTATCAGTTAAATTTGATAAACAAACTAGTCGAACCCGGTAAAATGCTAGACGAAGCGATTGAAATGGCTAAACTGATCTTGCAATCTCCCGCACTTGCCGTTAAACAATTAAACAATTAACTTTTTTTTTATTGCTTTTTAAAATTTTAATTTAATTTGTTTTTATTTAAATTTTTATTTTAATTATTATTGTCTTTTTAGCGTTAGTTTTTACGTTTAAAACCGATTATGAACAAACCTTATTTTTACGTGCGATTTTTTGAATTTCTCTACTACATTAGAACGTAATTTATAAAGAAAAATTTAAATTTTATAAAAATAATAATATCAATAAAGAAATGCGATAATAATTTCATTAACATTCTAAACGGGGTTTAATTAATTTTATGAAAGTAATTCAAGATCTTTGGATTTGCCAAGATTCTGGATTAGTTGTATTTCATCGCGTTTTCCACGAATACGTCGACGCAAATCTATTTGGGGG
>Ga0315284_10007984_pt1 | contig 15098 bp, 15 predicted proteins | sample YL17G09_16_MG_FD_203696 | JGI IMG/M metagenome (GOLD analysis project Ga0315284, IMG submission 203696) | Sediment microbial communities from Yellowstone Lake, YNP, Wyoming, USA - YL17G09_16 | ecosystem: Environmental > Aquatic > Freshwater > Lake > Sediment | place: USA: Wyoming | collected... | reverse complement strand
TTGGTCAAGAACACCAGCGTCTTGCCCGACTCGGGATCCATGAACCGAATGCGCCGCAGATGCTCGGGGTACTTCCTGGCCGAGTAGTAGCCGTTGAGCATCACCTGCTGATCGCAGATCACGCCGGTGCTGCGGTCGGCCGCCGCCGAGTAGACGCGCCGCGCGTCCAAGGGCGCCTTGGCTCGCGTGACGAAGAAGGCGCCGCACTGATGCAGCGCCAGTAGTGTCCGGCTAGATAATGCCATGCCCGGAATCGGTGTTCGCCATGCTCCGGAATCAGCGTTCGCGATGCTCTGGAATGGGTGTTCGCGATGGAGCGGAATATGCTCCGTGCAGCCGGTCGCCGCATCCGCGACCTGCTCGCGACCGCCGTCGCGGCCGCCACCGCCCACTTCGCACGCATCTTCGAGCCCCAGCCGCGCAGGCGCTTGGGAAGCGTCAGCAGCGCCTGCCGGTGCGGCACTGGGGCGAGCAAGTGCTCCACGAGCCACAGGCTCCACTCCGCCAGCCGCCGCGCGTGGCACGAGGGGCAGAAGTGACGGACTTCACAGTGGGCGCCACCAGGAATTCGGCCCGGCAGGTGGCGCATCGCGCGCGGGCGAATCCGTGCTCGAGCAGCCCACAGTCGAGGAACTGCCCGCCATGCGGACCAATCAGCGCAGGGGACCGTGGGTGACCTCGAAGCGTTCCTCGTGGACGCGAACGAGCGTCTCGAAGTGATCGGCCAGCACGCGTTGGAGCTACGGGGCTTGCGGGCGCGGGGCGTGTAGCGCGTCACGCCGCAGGGCGGAGGCGCGGTAGCTAACGGAGCCGGCGTACGACCGCCGCGCGCACGCCGCAACGCGGGGGCGGAACTCGGGGCCGGGGCTCGCCGGGGCGCCGTGCGCTCCACGACCATCTCGCGCCGGCAAGGGAGAACTGACCACCGTGCCCGTCCAGTTCTATACCGGCTTCCAGCCGCGCACGCAGCTGGCCAGGTGCTGATCGGCCTCACGATGCTGCTGTTCGTCCTCAACATGGTCCGCCGCAAGCAGATTCGCGAGCCGTGCTCGCTCCTCCGGAACCTCACCGCCGTCGTCATCACGTTTGCCGCGGTGTTCATCCGCGCGGTCGCGCGGCTCTCGCACCTGGTGGGTATCTGCTACTCGCCGACGTTCTTGTCTCTGCTCCCCATCCTGCCGTTGTTCATCCTGCAGTTCCATGTCTCAACGGTCGTCTCGAGCCTGCACGAACAGAACCGGTGCCTGACGCAGGATCCCGGCCTGCTCGCCAACCAGGTCCGCGAACTGCGCCTTGCACTGCGGGACCTATCGCCGCCTTCAGGCACGGACAGCTGAGCGGATCTCGTCGGGCGCGGGAGACGCGCCTCCTCGCCCCGGCCGGAGATGGTGACGGGTTCAGCGAGTTCCGGACACGAGCAAGAGCCGGAGGGCCTCCACCACGCGCGCATGGTCGTGGCTCGGCATCTCGGGGTAGAGCGGAAGGCTGATGCAAGTGCGTGCGATCCCCTCGGTCACCGGCAGCGAGCCCACCCGATAGCCGAAGCGCTCGAACACGGGCTGCAGGTGGATCGGCAGCGGATAGTGCACCGCCGTCTCGACGCCCGCCTCGAGCAGCGCGGCGCGCAGCCCATCGCGGTCCTCGTGGCGGATCACGTACAGGTGGTACGTGTGCCGTCCGTCCGGGCACGAAGCCGGCGCCACCACGGGCAGGCCCCGAAGGGCGCGATCGTACTCGCGCGCCAGCTCGTTGCGCCGCGCGGTCCACTCGTTCAGGTGCGCTAGCTTCACCGACAGGATCGCACCCTGGAAGCTGTTCATGCGGTAGTTGTAGCCGATTTCCGTGTGAAGGTAGCGCTCCTTCTGTCCCTGGTTGCGCGCGCGGCGGCACCGATCAGCCATCTCGGGGTCGTGCGTGGTCACGGCCCCAGCCTCGCCATAGGCGCCCAGGTTCTTGCTCGGATAGAAGCTGAAGCAGCCGAGCGCCCCCATCGATCCGGTGCGCCGCCCCTTGTACTCGGCTCCATGCGCCTGGGCGCAGTCCTCAATCACCGGGATGCCGTGCGCCTTCGCGAGCGCCAGGATCGGATCCATGTCCGCCATCTGGCCATAGAGGTGTACCACGATAATCGCCCGCGTCCGGGGGGTGATCGCCTTCGCGAGCGCGTCGGGGTCCATGGTGAAGCGATCGGGGCTCACGTCGACAAAGACCGGCGTCGCGCCGGCGTACAGGATGGGCCACGCCGTCGCGATGAAGCTCATGGAGACCGTGATGACCTCATCCCCTGGCCCGACGTCGAAGCAGCTGAGCGCCAGGTGCAGCGCGCTGGTGCCGTTGTTGACCGCGATGCAGTGGGGCACCCGGCAGTAGGCGGCAAACTGCTCCTCAAAGGCCGCGACCGCTGGACCATTCGTGAATCCGCCGTCCTCGAGCACGCCGTCCAGCGCGGCGTGAATGGCGGGACGGATCGACTCCATCTGCCGGTGCAGGTCGAAGAACGGAACAGGCCCGTCGGGCCTCTCACTTCGCTCGATCATCATCGCTCCTACTTCTTGATCCGCAGGGCCAGCAGAACGAAGGGGCGCAGCATCTCCCACCAGCCCGTGATCGGCCTGATCTTGGTGTATTCCACGCCCTTCACTCTGGGATACGTCTTGGTGACGGGGACCTCGGCCACCTTGTACCCAAGCGTGTAGACCTTCCAGTGCACATAGTACTCATAGTCGTAACCATCCAGCCAATCCTGCTCGATGTCGATGCGCCGGTCGTCGAACAATCCGAGCCGGTAGGCGCGGAAGCCGTTGGTCAGGTCCGTGCAGCTGCGCCTCGAATACGCGCTGAACACCAGGCTCAGCATCTGGATCGCGATGCGCCGGAACAGGGGTAGGTGCGGGCTCGAGCCCCCCGCCAGGAAGCGACTGCCCTGCACGTAGTCCACGTCGCTCTCGAGGATGGGCGCCAGCAGGCGCGGGATTTCGGCCGGATCATCCTTGTTGTTGCCCGCCATCACCACGAGGATGTCGTAGCCGTTGGCGCGCGCGTACCGCACCACGGCCTTGATGGCCGCGCCGATGCCCCGGCGCGCGGGCTGCCTGAGCGGCTCGATGCCGTGCTGGCGAAGCAGCGCCGGACCGTCGTCGGTGGAGCCGTCGTCCACCGGCAGCCACCGGTCCACGAGCCCGGGGCGGAGCTTCCCGACGAGCAGCGCCAGCTTGTCCTGTTCGTTGTGGAACGGGCACATGGCGATCACGCGGTGTCCCGGGTACACCGTCGTGGCAGCGTGCTCGCCCGCCTGGCCCTGTACGGGGGGGGACGACACGGCACTAGGGCGCGACGTTCTTGAGGAACCGCGCCGGGTTGCCCACCCAGATCTGGCCGGGTGGAACACTCTTCGTCACCACGGCCCCCGCCCCGATCACCGAGTCGCGACCGATCGTGATGCCGCACAGAATCACAGAACCCGAACCGATGGACACTTTCTGTTCGATCCGCGTGCGCAGCAGTTGCCAGTCGGCCTCGGTCTGGAGCTCGCCCGCGACATTCACCGAGCGCGGCAGCACGGTGTTGGTGAACATCACGCCGTGGCCGACGAACACGTGGTCTTCGATGTCCACGCCCTCACAGACGAACGTGTGGCTCGAGATCTTGCAGCGGCGTCCGATTGTGGCGCCTTTCTGTACCTCGACGAACGTGCCGAGCCGCGTGCCATCACCGATGCGGCACCCGTATAGGTTCACGAAAGCGTGGATCTGCACACCCTCGCCCAATACGACATCGTCCGCGATCCTGCAGAACTCCCTCGGCTTCGTCACGACGACCTCCCGTACCCTAGTCGGTTTCGGTGACCACGTTCTTGCGCTGCTCGTCCGCCAGCAGGACTGAGCTCGTGCGCTCTTCGAGCACGAAGTACAGCGGCCGGTCCTTCACTTCGCCCAGCAACCGCCCCACGTACTCGCACAGCGTCGCGAGCATGAGGAACAGGAACATGAATACGGCGGAGACGAACAACTGCTGTGTGGTCCAGCCCTCCGCCAGGTGCGGCGAGAAGAACCGCGCCAGCAGCACGTAGACCACGTGCAACCCGCATAGGCCACTCAGCGCCAGGCCCATCAGGCTCATCAGGCGCAGCGGCTGCGTGGAGTTCGCCACCGTCATGTTGATCGCGAGCGCGATGGCTTCACCCGGCTTCCGGCAGCGCGGGTGCGGGCGCCGGAAACGCGGCTCGTACGCCAGCGGCTGTCCGCCGAAGCCCACGTAACCGCCGAACGTGCGCAGGTACCGCAGTCTGTCCTTGATGCGCGTGATGGCGTTGACGCTCTGGCGGCTGTAGGCGCGATAGTCCGTGGAGTTCCGAGGCAGATCGACGCCAACGATCTTGTTGAAGTACCAGTAGAACAGGCGCGTGGCGATGGACAGGTAGAGCGGTTCGGCGAGGCGCCTAGCGCGAATGCCATAGACGATGCCCACTCCGCTGCGGCAGCTCTCAATGAACCGCGGGATCAGCTCCGGCGGATCGCTCTCCGGGATCAGCGCCACGACGAAGTCGCCGATCACGGTGTCGAGGCCAGCGGAGATGGCCACATCGAACCCGAAGCGCCGGGACAGCCGCAGCAGACGGATGCAGCGTTCCTCCTGCAGCAGCGCTGTGACCCGGTCCGCCGTGTCATCGGTCGAGCCGTCGTCCACGAGCACAAGCTCATAGTTCTCGTAGTGCTGCTTGAGTACGGTGAGCACATCGCGCACGAACGGCTCGGCGATGTCGGCGTCGTTGTACAGCGGCGCGACGGCCGAGACGAAGCAGTCCGAAGTCGCCATCAATCAGTTCCTCGCTTCCAGGGAGAAATCCGGGTTCGGAGTGCCGGCGACCGCGCCCACGATCTCGAGGACGTCGTAGATGTTGTCGATCTTGGCGCCGAGCATGCAGGTCAGGTTTGGAAGTCCGCAGTTCTGTCGGTAGAGCACCGGGCGGCTGTCGTCCACCTCGCTCTTGGGAAGCACGGTCTTCACCTCCCACAGCGAATCATGCTGGCGACAACCCCGCAAGCAGGGCATGTAGCGGCTGACGTCCCGGATCATGTGCGGGAAGCTCGATCGCCGGGACGCCATGTCGAGCAGGGCGTACGGATCGCGCCACGCCTGCCCCGGCGTGTCCATCCATTCCGCATGCGGCGTGTAACGCACGTGCGACAGCGTGTACAGACCCCGCGGATGGAACGGCATGATCGAGAAGAACGGGCCGCACATCATCGTGAAAGCGCGCCCCTTCACGTCGTCGGGAACCTCGACGAGGGGCATCTCCGTGAGCTCGTGCTTGAGGCGGATGGGCGGCAGCCCGGAACCGACGAGCAGAGCGTTGATCCGCGAGTACGTGCAGTTGTAGACCGAGGACGCGACGAACCGCGTGGACCCTTCGGGCCCGCGGCAGGTCACCTCCAGCCCACCGCCCGGAGATGGTCTCACCGATTCGACCTCGTTGTTCATGCGGACCTCGACGTCGGAGGAGGCGAGGTCACGAAGCATGAGCTCCTTCAGCTTCACGGGATCGAAAGCCACCTCGTGAACGGAGAAGACACTCTCGACCAGGTCGGGATTGAACAGCTTGCGGATGTGCGCGGGCGCCGGCTTGATGGGCACGCCCACCCGATCGCAAAACTGGCGGTACTGGACGGCGGTCACCTTGGAGAAGGCCCACCCGACGGCGTAGTACTTCTCGAAATCGCCGACGATGCACTCGGCATAGTCGGCTACGAAGCGCGGGAAATTCACGCGACAGCGCAGAGCCGTGAGTAGCGACCGCGGGTAGTGGTAGCCGTTGTGCACGCGGGCCTGGTTCGAGTAGCTAGCCCGCTGCAGCAACTCGGATCCCATCTCGAACAGCGCCACCCGCTGGCCGAGATCGCGGCGCAGATGCACGGCGAGACTGCAGCCAAAGAATCCTCCACCAACAATGATGGAGTCATAACCGGTTCGCTGAGTCAGAAGCCCTCCATGATCTGGACGTGCCAAAGCAAGTATGGCACACGCCCGTGAGCCCCGCCAACGCTACGTTCCCACCATAACTCCGCTCTAGGGAGCAGGGAACCACAGCCGCTCGATCCGGTTGTCGTTCGGGCATTGCGGCAGCAGGAAGTGCAGCCGGATCTTCATGCCCGTCTGCCGCAGCAGGTGCTCGACCCGTGCGGTCTTGTGGATCACGTAGTTGTCGAGAATCACGTGAATCACCCGCGCCCAACGATAGGCGAGCCACGGCGCCCGCAGCAGGTTCAGGAACAACCAAGTGGCCTTGCGGTCGCCATCCACCCCGACGAACTCCTGCCGCCGCGGGTCATAGGTGCCCGCCACCAGGCGCGACAGGCAGGTCTCAAGACTTTCAAGACCTTCGCCGATTCAGGCGAAACGATCTAGCGGCGACCGCGCTGGGGATGTTCGTGTCCTACATCACGGCCAACGCGAGCCGACCGAGAGACTCTGAGAGCGATGTCCGCGCCGCGCTCTCGTGGATCTCCCAGGAGGCGCCAGCCGCGCGGACGAGCGGCTTCATGGGTTGGGGGGCCGCCGGCTACGTTGGTCCCACTGTCGGGTGGGACATTCTCTGGGCCTTGTGCGAGGTAGCGCGCCGTCACGTCTCTTGCCAGACCTCCGGAGACGCTGGTAGGCTTCGAGTTGAGCGATTCTCCGCGACCGCTGCGTCGCCCGTCTCCAGACCCTTTCCCCCCCCCGGGAGACCATGCACTCCAATCTCAGCATCGGCGTCGTCATCCCCTGCTACAACGAAGAAGAGGGCGTCCGGAGGGTCATCGGACGGATGCCCGCCGTGGTGGACGAGGTCGTGGTGGTCGATAACAACTGCACCGACCGCACCGCCGAGGTGGCCACGTCCCTGGGGGCCCGGGTCGTGTTTGAGAGGACTCACGGTTACGGGGCGGCCTACAAGACGGGACTGCGGGCGGTCCAGAGCGATGTCGTCGTGACCCTGGACGGTGACGGCACCTACCCCCCGGAGGAGATCCCCCGGCTCGTGCAGACCCTGCTCGAAAAGCACTGGGACTTCCTCTCGGCCAACCGCTTCCCTCTGGCCGACCCGCGCGCCATGGGCTTCAGCAACCAACTCGGCAACTGGGTGCTCACGGTTGCCACCGCGCTGCTGTTCTTCAAGCCCATCCGCGACAGCCAGTCGGGCATGTGGGTGTTCCGCCGGGCCGCGTTCGAGCGCATGCACTTGACGTCCGACGGGATGCCCTTCAGTGAGGAGATCAAGCTCGAGGCTCTATTGCGCGGCCTCCGTTTCGGCGAGGCCCACATCCCTTACGGGGTACGGGTCGGGGAGGCCAAGCTGCAGAAATGGCGGGATGGGTGGAACAACCTGGTCTTCCTCGTCCGCAGGCGCGTGGGCCTGGGATGAGCGTCGCGCTTCGTCCGGAGCGACCGCCGAACCCGCTGCCCGGGCTGCTGGACCGTCTTGGCCCGGTCCTCCTCACGATCGCCGTCGGGATCGTGCTGGGACTCCAGTTCAGCACGCCGGACAAGCGCATGATCGCCGTGATCGCCGCGCTCCTCCTGTTCGGCCTGGTCTGGCGGCTGGACATGGTTGCCGGGCTGGGCGTGCTGGCCATCACCCTGCCCTTCCCCCGCGTCATGGTCTTCGGCAGCACAAATCTGGCCTTCGTCGCGCTCATCGCTGTGCTCTGGCTGCTGCGGGTTTCGGTGGGCCAGAGCGTCCGACCGCGGCGCTCGCCGCTTGACGCGCCGGTGCTCGCGCTGTTCGTCGCGTACGTCATCTCGTTCTACAACGTTACGACCGCCGCGAATCTGGCCCGTGCTCTGCCGCCATTCTATCTGCACACTGCGGCCATCCTGATGTTCTTCGTGATCGCGAACAACCTGCATGACGAGCGTGGATTCCGGCGCTTCCTCGACTTCCAGGTCGTTTCGGTGCTGCTCGTGTGTCTGCTCGCGGTCTGGGAACTGAACCATCCGGGCCAGTACTTCATCCCGGGCTGGATCGGATTCCAGACCAGCTCACGCAGCGAGATCGTCCTGCACAACATCCGGGTCGGATCGAGCTTCTACGATTACGAACTACTCTCCGAGTACGCCGCCCTGAACACTCTGCTCGTAATGTTCCTGTTCCTGCGCGCCGAAACGATGATCCGTCGCGTGGCCTACGGCATCCTGCTGCCCTTGCTCCTGTTGGTGCTCTTCGCCACGATCACCAGGGGCGCCATAGTCTCGCTCTCCGCCGGGGTGGTCTATCTCGTCTGGGTTGTCAGGCGCAGGATCAGCTTCGTCACCCTGGTGATCATCGGGGTATCGCTCTTGGCGGGCTTCCGTGGCATGGACTATTACGTCGCCACCTTCACGCGCTCGGGGAGCGTCATCGCCCGCTTCGCCGCGCAAAACGAGTTCGTGGGCTTCATGCCTGCAGCCCGGGCGACGCTTTGGCAGGGGGCATTGAAACGCAGCTTCCAGCACCCCTTCATCGGCCACGGCCCCTATTACTCGATCACAAGCGGCACGAGTTCCTACTTCTGGCCGCACAACTTGTACCTGTTCATCGCGAACAACGTGGGGTTCATCGGCCTTGGCATCTTCCTGTGGCTGCTCTTGACTCTCCTGTGGATGTCACGCCCTCGGACGGATGACCTCCGCCATGGCGACTTCATGCACAGCTATATGATCATCGCGCGTACCCAGATGGTGGTGTTCATGATCGACGAGACCAAGATCGAGTTCATGCGCAACGGCAACTACGAGTTCCAAGTCTGGATGATGTTCGCCTTGATCACGGCCGCCTACAAGATCACCCACCGCCCGGCACAGGCCCTCGTGCCGGCAGGTGGCCCCCAGGGCCTCCGCAGATGACTCATACGCCCCTGGCCACGCATCGGCGAGCGGGGGCCCGTGACGGACGCGATGCGGCATCCCGGCACGGGCTCCCAGAGCAAGATGCGCGGAACAAGAGAGAAACTAGTGACTTCCTTCGATGCACGTGTCGTAGTAAGCAGCCCCCGGCAAAGCCGGGGGCTCTTGTCTTGTGAACCGCTCAAGGCGGCTGTTTCCGGGCGCCGCTCATGAGCGGCGTCTGGGAGCCACCTGAAGGTGGCGGGCTACTGGAGCCGCAACTGCTCCACCTGCCTCTCTTCCACCTACTGCGCCCGGACGCACGCTCGAATCACCGTCTCATCGCGGCCGACGGTCGACACGAAGTACCGTCGTGCCCAGAAGTGCTGCCCCACCAAGTTCTGCTTCACCTCCAGGAACTGCCGCGCGATCTGCATCGCGCTCTTCCCCTTCATGTACCCATCAACTGCGACACCGCGTACTTCGGCGGGATCGACAACAACATGCGCACGTCATCGGGCATCAGGAGGCCTTCCTCGACCACGCGCCCCTTGTGCCCCGCCAGCGTCCGGAACAGCGGCCTTCCCGTCGCGGAACTGCCCGATGAACTCCTTGATACTCCGGCCACTCGCGCGGAAGTCGAAGGTCTCGCACGCCACCTCGCGGCCCCGGCGCCCCACCCGGGCCGCCTCCTCCGGGTGCCGCAGGACGTGGCGCAGCCGGTCCGCGAACGCAGACGCGTCATCCGGCGGGGCGAAGTAGACGTTCACCCCGTCCTCCAGGTACGCGTCGATCTCCCCCGTGCGCGTCATCACGACCGGCCGGCCCGTCGCCAGGTACTCCCCCACCTTCGTCGGCATGCCCGCGTCCCCCTGGCGGCTGGACGGTCTCGCGAGCGCCAGCACCGTCGCCGCATCCAGGTACTCCGGCAGCTCGCGGCGCGGGACGCCTCCAACGAGCACGACGCGGTCCGCGACGCCCAGCTCCTCGGCGAACGCGCGGACGTAGGGGACCCGACTCACCTTCGGCGAATCGCCGATCAGGACGAGCCGCAGCCCCGGGAACTCCGAGCAGATGCCGGCGAACACCTTCACCAGGGTCAGCACGCCGTCCTTCTCCTCGTTCAGCGTCCCGCAGAACGCGACGTACTCCCCTTCGATCCGCCGGGGGCCGTCCGGCCGGGCGAACTGGCGCGCGTCCACGAGGATGGGGACGTGGAGGAGCCTCGCCCCGGGGCGCATCCTGGCCCGCATGTAGCTTTCCAGGCACGCGGAGATCACGATCGCCCGTCGTACATGCGGTAGAACACATGGGTCACGACGGCGGCGAGCGCGCTCAGCACCCCACCCGGCTCGAACTGGTGGAACGGGTCCTCGCTCTGCTCGCAGATGTAGGTCGCCCCACAGAGCCTCGCGACCAGCCAGAACAAGGGGATGACTATCCACTTGTCCGAGGACACCACCAGGGCGTCCACGGGCTCCTGCCAGTGGAACTGCAGGACGCGTCGCGCTCCCAGGGCCAGCCCCTTCAACAGGAGCCAGTCTTACTCGAGAACGTTGTCGCCGCGCGTCGTCCTGCCGCACGTGTATTCGAATCCGACCCCACACTCGGTCCCCCGGGCCTCGTGGTTCCGCACGCCCATACTCGGGACCTCGCTCGGGCCGAGGCACAGCAGGCGGACGTCGCAGCTCTGCTCCTGGAGGCCGCAGGCAAGCGAGGCGATCCTCACGGTCGCCGCGAGACCGTTCGGGAAGCCGACTCCCGGGCCGGTCAAGATCACGACCCTCATACCACCGTCCCGCCGCCCAGCACGATCTTCACCACCGTCGCCGACACCGCCTTCGCCAGGTACTCGGGCGGCGGCGTCCACTCCGGCGGCCGCGACAGCACCGTCTCCATGCAGCGCAGGATGGCGTCCGGCTCGCACCCGGAAAGCATGTTGCTGCCGCACTCGATGGTCTCCGGCCGCTCGGTGACGTCGCGGACCGTCACGGTGGGGACGCGGAAGATGCAGCACTCCTCCTGGACCGTCCCGCTGTCGGAGAGAGCGCACAGCGCCGTGCGCTCCAGCGCGACGAAGTCGAAGAAACCCAGGGGCGTGAGGTAGCGGACCCGGTCGTTGTCGGCCCCCACGCCGTACTGCTGCATCTTGTGCTTCGTCCGCGGGTGCAGGCTGCAGATCACCGGCCAGCCGTACTTCTGCTGCACCTGGTTCAGCGCCAGGGCGAGGTTCCTGAGCCGGGGCTCGATATCGACGTTCTCGGCGCGGTGCATCGTGACCAGGACGAACCTGCCGGGTTCCACGCCAAGCCGCGAATGCACCTGCGAGGCACGGATCTCCGCATCGTAGTGATCGATGACCTCGAGGATCGGGTTCCCGGTCACGTAGATGCGGTGGGCGTCGATGCCCTCGCGGAGCAGGTTCTCCTTGCTCCGCTGCGTGTAGGGCATGAGGATCGTGCTCGAATGGTCGATCACCCGTCGATTGACCTCCTCCGGCACGCGGTCGTCGTAGCAGCGGTTCCCCGCCTCCATGTGATACACCGGGATGCCCATCCGCTTCGCGATGACGCTGCACAAACCGGTGTTCGTATCCCCGAGGATCAACACGGCGTCCGGACGTTCCTCCCGGAGCACGCCGTCCGCCGCGACCAGGATCCGGCCGATCTGCTGGCCGAACGTCTCGCCGGTCACCCCGAGATGGTGGTCCGGCCTGCGCAGGCGCAACTGCTCGAAGAAGACGTCGCTGAGGTTTGGATCGAAGTTCTGGCCCGTGTGGACCAGCACGTGCTGGCAGAGCCGGTCCAGACCTTCGATCACCCGGCTCAGGCGGATGATCTCCGGGCGGGTGCCCAGGAGCGTCAGAACCTTCATCGCAGGAGCTCCCCTTCGATGATCAGTTGATCCTCGACCCGCAGCCGATGCTTCCGGAGCAGTTCCGCCACGGCCTCCCGGCCCATCACGCTCCCGGCAGAGCTGTACTCGCCGGTGAGCGCGGGCACGAACCGCATCTCGCTCTGGATCTCCGGCAGCATGGGCAGGATGGCGTAGTAGTTGCCCCGGTCCACGGTGCGATGGCACTCCTCCTCCGAGACGAGGATCTCGTGGACCTTCTCGCCCGGGCGGATGCCGGTGACCACGGTCTCGATCGGCCGGTCGCCGACCAGCACCTTGACGATGTCGGTGACGTTGGCGGAGGGCACCCGGGGGATGTAGGTCTCGCCCCGCCGGGCCTCGCGGAGCGCGGCGAAGACGGTGTCGACCGCCTGGTCCAGGCTCAGCAGGAAGCGCGTCATGTCGGTCGTCGTGATCGTCACCGGCCCGCCGTTCCGGATCTGCTCGTGGAACAGGGGGATGACGGACCCCCGCGAGGCCAGGACGTTCCCGTAGCGGACACAGATGAAGCGCGTGGCCGCGCACCGCATGCTGGCCTGGATGAACACGCGCTCCTGGATGGCCTTGGTCATTCCCATCACGTTGACTGGCTTGCAGGCCTTGTCCGTCGAGATCCCGACGACGGTCTCCACCGGCAGGCGCAGCTCCTGGATCACCCGCACGATGTTCTCGGCCCCGCCGATGTTCGTCATCACCGCCTGGTACGGGAAGTACTCGCAGGTGGGGACCTGCTTCAGCGCCGCGGCATTGAACACGACGTCGGCCTCGCCGAGCGCGGAGGCGATGCTGTGGAAGTCGCGCACGTCGCCGATGCGGAATTCCAGCAGGTCCTTGAAGTTCTGGTAGATCACCTCGTCGGTCGCGCTGGTCTTCTGCATGTACTCCACGCGCATGGCATGCTGCTTCCCCTCATCGCGCGAGAGGACCAGGATCTTCTGGGGAGTCCCCAGTTCGCCCGACAGCAGCCTGCGCACCAGGACTTTGCCCAGGGAGCCCGTGCCCCCCGTGATCAGGATCCGCTTGTTCTCTAGCATCTCGTTCATCCTCGATGAGGGTTCGCAAGCACAGGCCAATTCGAGGTATCCAGGGTTATCGGCAGCCGCACGCAGGTCCGCCAATGCCGCGAAGCCGGCCGTAGAACGCCGCATCCGCCGTCATGCCCCGGACCATTTCCGCCCAGGGAGGCGCGACGTATCCCGTCGCCTGCCGGAACCGCGTCGAGTCCAGCGTACGGTCGCAGACGAACCGGTCGTCGGCGAGGACCTCGAGCGTCCGTCTGTACGCCTCCCGCGCCAGCAGGAGCAAGGCGTACTTGCTGATCGGCGCGCTGGAGACATGGTACAGGCCCTCCAGCGCCGGATTCGGGATCACGTGCCTGAGGATGATCCGTGACAGCTCATCGGTCGTGAATCCCGAGTACATCGCCCTGCGGTAGCCCTTGATCGTGCCGGTCTGCGCGAGGAACCACTCGACCAGGCCGAGACGGTTCTTGAGCTCCTGCCCGATGATCGACGTGCGCAAGGTGAGGACGCCCGGCCCCTGCACCTCGCCCAGGAACTTCGTCCGGCCGTAGACGTCCTCCGCGTCCGAAGGGTCCGATTCCACGTAGTTGCCCTTCCGGCCCGAGTAGACGCAGTCCGTGCTGATGTGGATGAACCGGGGACCAACGGCCCGGCAGATCGCCGCGGCCCGGTGCGGGAGGATTGCGTTCATCAAGAGCGCCGGGAGGGGATCGCTCGCGGACTCCATCTGCTTGATCAACCCGATGCAGTTGATCACGAGGTCGGGGCGGACCGCCGCCAGAGCCCGGATCACGTCATCGGACGTCAGCCCGTCCACGCGATGGACGATGTGGTCGGAGGGGAACTGCGGCACGTCCGGGAAGGGATTGCCGTCCCCTCGGACGGTGGCCCACACCTCGTGTTCCTTCTGCAGGTTGATCCACAACCGGTGGCCCAGCATGCCGGTGCCACCCAGGATGAGGATCTTCATGTCGCGAGCCCCAGGCGCTTCAGCGTCAACCCGTCGTGGCGGAACCAGTCCCAGTACTCCTCCAGGCCCTCGGTCATCGACGTCCGCGGGACGAAGCCGAACGCCGCCCGGGCCGCCCGGATGTCCGCCAGGCTGTCGCGCACGTCACCCATCCGGGGCGGAGCATACCGCAGGCCGCTCTGAACCGCGGCTATCTCATGCATGACCCGCGCCAGATCGTTGATCGTGATGCGCGTGCCGCTGCCGATGTTGAAGACGCCGCGCGCCTCCCGCGCCAGGCCCGCCTGGACGTTCGCCGCCGCGACATCGCGCACGTTGACGAAGTCGCGGGTCTGCTCGCCGTCGCCGAAGATCGTCAGAGGTTCCTGCTTCAGGATCCGGTCGGCGAAGATCGGGATCACGTTCCCGTAGGCGTCAAAGCGCTGGTGCGGGCCGTACACGTTGAAGTACCGCAGGCAGACGTTGTGCATCCCGTAGAGCTTGTTGTAGACGAGGCACATCTTCTCGGCGGCCAGCTTGCTGGTGCCGTACGGGGAGTCGGGGTCCTGGGGATGGTCTTCGGAGATCGGCAGCGTCTTCAGCTCCCCGAAGATGCCGGCCGAGGACGAGAACACCACGCGGTCGATCCGGCAGGCCCGGGCGGTCTCCAGCACGTTGACGGTGCCCAGGACGTTGATGGCGGAGTCGGTCTGCGGGTGCTCGATGGAGCGCACGTTGCCGACGCTGGCCGCCACGTGGAAGACCACCCCGCACCCCACCATCGCCCGGGTGACGGCATCGAGGTCGCGAACGTCCCCCTCGACGAACGGGACGCCGGGGACGAGGTTCTCCCGGTAGCCGCTGGAGAGATCGTCCAGTACGACCGGCTCGTGGCCGAGTTTCTGAAGAGCATCGACGACATTGGAGCCGATGAAGCCGGCACCGCCGGTGACCAGCGCTTTCATGACTTGTCCCTAGGGTGGATGATGCGGACGGACCATCGACTATGCAATCGCACGGTAGAGCTCCAGGAGAGGCTGGAAGTTGTCGTCGATGGAGATTGATTGAAGAGCCTGGACATGGGCGGCGTGATGGGTCAATACCTGCCGGACCGCATGGTTCAGCGCCTCCAGATTGCGGGCTTCGAACAGCACCACGCCGTCGGGTCGTGCGCTGGCATCACTGGCCACCACGGGAACGCGCAGGCCCAGGGCCTCGCGCACCGCGACGGCGTCTCCATCCGTGTTCGTGGCCCGCACGAAGACATCACTGGCCTGCCAGAGCAGGTGGACGTCATCCAGCGGCTCGGTGATGAAGAGCACGTTGTCCTCGATGCCGTAGGCCGCAACGCGCGCCTGCAGGTCGCGGAAGTAACCGACGTCGGCGACCTG
>Ga0315284_10007983_pt1 | contig 15101 bp, 13 predicted proteins | sample YL17G09_16_MG_FD_203696 | JGI IMG/M metagenome (GOLD analysis project Ga0315284, IMG submission 203696) | Sediment microbial communities from Yellowstone Lake, YNP, Wyoming, USA - YL17G09_16 | ecosystem: Environmental > Aquatic > Freshwater > Lake > Sediment | place: USA: Wyoming | collected... | reverse complement strand
TAAGGAAGCATCTAAAAACGTCCAACATTTAACACCTAGGGTTTGCTAGGGTTTGCTAGGGTTTGCTAGGGTTTGCTAGGGTTTGCTAGGGTATGAAGGGCCAATGGCCTATTGCCACGTCAGCACTACAGTTTTGCCCCCGCTCCATTCTCTGTGTGCTTGTGTGGTGGTGTAGTTGTGAAATGTCATCTGGCCATTTTGGACGTGTAGAATTATCACCGGAGGCAAGAGCGATTAAGAATAGTGCTGTAATGAATTCTTCACACGTATTTAAAGCGTGGGATATATGTTTAATTTGTAAAGGGATGGGTTCTGGGTTTAAACAAATTACGGTTGAAAGAGAGGACCAAAATGCGAGAGCTTCAGCTACCGTATGTGCACTATGTTATATGAGAATGAAGAAAATGAAAGAGACTATTCCTGTTTTCTCTATCAAAACTGTAGAAGTAGTCGCTAAGGGTTTAGATTAAATAAATACCCCGTTCCACGCTAGGTTATTTCTTAGAACTAGGGTATTGGTGTATTTGTGAAATGGACAAACCAATAACTTGTCATAAAACATTGGATATATCATATTGTTCTGATCACGAGTTTGTGTTACCACACGGACCTGAATGTTCTCATAGTAGAGAAATAATTAATTTAGAGCAAGAAGTAAAACTTTATGTGGGTTATAATGGTGTTGCAAATTGTGAAATATGCTTTTCTGCGTTTGAAACAGTTCCTTGTATTGGAAGAGTTCTAAAATATGTTGGGGGGATACCTTATGATGAGCATGATTATTACGATACGTATATAATATGTGATAGTTGTTATGTTGAATCGTATAGATATGTGGCCGACAATAATTATTTGTTTTATATTACTAGAGAAGCATTTAACGAAGCCAAAGAAAAATATGATGTATTAGACGTAAAAGGTGCCTTATTAGAAGAAGAATAAAGGGTTTATTAAAATTAAGCATCCTCTGCTGGTTCTTTCAACGTTGGGGGTCCATGTTCATCAATAAAATCCAAAAGAGCGCCCCTAATGATGACGGCGCACATGACACAAAACTTGTAAACGTTAGCTGTGTAGTGTCTTCTTGCGATGATGGTTTCTCTTCCTTGGCCTCTATTAAATGATATTGCGGAGCGAACAGCTGATTCCAAAGTCGACATGAAGCGCAGGATTATGTGGCTATGTTCCTTTCTGACACGAATCTTTTCGGAGGAGAAGGATGCCGCTTCTTTTGCCAAGGCGTACAAGTTGATAGTTGCATCGGCGTCAATTAAATGTCTTTGGGGGAAGTAACACGTACAAGTCCGACACATTTCGTGATGAGAAAAAGCAAATAGTTGTGTTGGAGAATAAGTAACGCCTTCTTCCTCATCCTCAATAGACAATATTCCCTCGTTCTCCATTGTAATGATATCGGCGAAGTTATTTACGTATTCGTCGGCTGGGATTCCTCTGACAATTTCTTTGGGCGCTGCCATGTTTCTAAAATGAAAATGAACGAAAGAGAGTGAAAAGTGTGACACAAAACGACAATAGGGTCATAGGAGAAAGCGGGGTAAGAAATAATTTTTTCGGCGACAATAGGGACATAGGAGAAAGCGGGTATTTTATTTTGCAATGTTTCGTGTAGTTTGTTTTTTCTGCAATGAATTCTGAAGACGAAGCGAAAGAGTTTTCTGAGCACAGCAGTGCCGACGATGATGAAATTACTGTGGTGAAGCGAGTTGTGAACCTTCCCTTTCGGGCCCCCTACAAGAATCGCTCCCCCTACAGCACGCCTCGCCGCCCTATTCGTTCTTCCTCTGCCCGTCTTGCTCCCAGACGATTGCGTTACTCTCCTCCCGCCATCGCTCCTCCCATTAACAGGGCTGCCAGGCGAACGAAGAGAAGGATAGAAGTTCGGGAGAGACTTATTGCTTTGACACGAATGTTGAATGACTTTCATGAGCAATTTAATGAGTACATGGCTATTATTGAATGCAAGTTTCGTGAGGAGCTTCTTGACGAGCGTGATCACTTTACTTCTTCTTCTGATGATGAGCGAGAAGAGACGAGTTCTGAGGATTATGATTTCCTTCGAACCCCCACTTCGGAGGATGATAGAAAGGTTCTTGATGAATAATGAATAAAACAATGTTTCTTTATTTACTTGGCAGCATTTTTGCGACATGACGTACTCCTTTTGCTAGGCTCCCAGCTCCTTTGATCATTGATATTGCTTTTCTGGGGTCTTTTTTCGCAATGGCGCTCATAACTGCTCCGCTAGCCATAGCGCCTCCTACAATTTTTCGTCTGTGTTTAACGATTCCTCTAGCGACGCTGAATGGTGTTTTTAATATTCTTTTTGCGGCTGCTTTGATGGCCATGATGATGATGATTTCGGGGGTAACAAATTATGAAAAAGAGCACAAACGAATAAAACACGGGTCATACTTCCATTGAAACCTGTTCATAACAAACTAGAAATCCACGAAAAAGGGGGTAGAAATCGTGTGTTTTATTTTGTAAAGCCGATAATCATGGCTAAGACTCTTAAACAAGCGATATCGAAGAAGGCTTCTTCTCTTGCCAGCAAGGTGAAAGGCGGTGTTAGCAAGGCGAAAGCGGTAGCTAAAAAGGCGAAGTATGCTGGGGAAGTTGGGATGGCAGGAGTGAAGTTAGCAGCCAAAGTAGCAAACCCTGTAAGTAAAGCGAAGTTCTTAGTGAACGCTGCTAGAGGGGAAGGTTTCGTGTTACCTGGGAGCAAATATATAGGACCTGGTAATAAAATGAATAAGGGGAAGCCAATAGACCAAGCTGATGCAAACGCTTACCAGCACGATTTGGATTATGATGCATACTTGAAGAAAGGCCATAAAGCGAGACACGTATACACTGGATATAGTGATGCTGATGAGCGTTTATTAAAGAACACGAAAGCGAATACTGCCTCTGGTCTTGCTGTGAATTTAGGAATGGGGTTAAAGAAAGTATTAAACAAAGTTGGGTTTACAAAACGAATTCGGGACACAGATAGACCCTAATGTCGAAACCATGCGGGGTATAAACTTTTTCCCTTCAATTCCACGTTTACTTTGCGGGTTAATAAATTGGTTTATTTTATTTTTTCTTGAATGGCACACGAGCTTCCTCGTCTTCTTCGTGGTGCTGTCTATGAGGCTGAGCCGGATGTTTCTGTGGCGCTGAATCCCCCCAGGTCAGTTGGGTTTCCTTTACTGAGCGATCCTCCTACAGCCGAGTATGGGGAGTATCTTGGAATTAATAGTAATGATCCTGAAGCGCGTTCTGCCACATGGAGGGCCGAGGAGGGTTCTGATTTACGCAGATGTAATAATTATCTTGTTGACTCTATTGTTCGCATGCCGCCTGGGTTCCGAACGAAAGAAGGATTGCAGGGGTTATCTTTTATGCCTTTGGGTTTATTAGTCTATCGGATTAGACAGAGAGCTCTAGCTTTAGATGGGAATGATAACGTCCTTGGTTCTTTAGTGGTTGACGGCGAGGTGTATCGTTTTAAAAACCGGCCTGTAGAGGAGCCTGCCATTGGTACTTTTGGCGAGTTTGAGGGTGTTCCTTACTTACGGAAGCGAATTTACCAGGAAGTGGAGCGTTATTCTTTTAATCAGTTCCCCTTGGACCGAGTAATTTTTGACTGGCCTGGCGAGACGTGGGAAGGGGTGAATGCGAATTGGGTTACCATGGCGGAGTATGGGCAATTTATGACGCGATTTCCTGAGCACGGGAGTGATATGCAAATGTATATTATGACAGACAAGGCGACTATTTTTAAGCGATATACGAATTTGCGGGTGACAGGCTATGATTTACCTAATACTCGGGTATACAAAACGAGGCTTATGAGGACTGCTGGGCTACGCCAAGTTATTTACAGACCTCTATCCTTTTCAGTAACGCACAAGAACATTGTCCTTGGAGACGAAACGGAGCATGTTGTTTATTTTCCTTGTGGAGGTGATGGGAATTGTTTTGAAGCGTGTATTGAGTTTGTTTATGGGAAATTAGAACATGAGGAGGCGAACATGTTTCGGAAGCTATTTCGCAATATATTTTGGGAGATGTATCCGAAAGAGACGAGTATAGATAACGTATTAAAACAGAAACGGCTTGGAGGACTTACTTCTCGGGATATGAAACTTTTTGCTGGTTTATTTTACAAGGCCACTGGGTATATAATTGAGTGCTGGAGTAAGCGTTCGAAAGGGAAAAAACAAAGTGACTGGATTGACGTTTGTGGAGTTGATAAGTTGGACGATACGAAGAAGAATAGGAGAATATGTTTATTCCAGTGTTATGATGATGGTCGAGTCCGAGACGATTCTCAAAAAGAACTGGAGGAGAGTATTGGGGATAGTGAGGAAGAGGAGAGAAAATCTATTGGGATGATGATGCATTGCACGGCTGTTTTTCCGGAGCCTACTTGTTTTCTCCCCTTTGGGAATTCGAAAGGATCCAAGTATCAATTTGGCCGATCTAGGAATGAGTTTGTGGAGAAGATTAACAAGAACACGATGGGATTTATGGATCGGATGACGAAGCGCATGAAGTATTGGGAAGATATTAAGGAAGTGGATATTGAGCAGCTAGTCCAAGTTCAGAAAGACCGGAAGAAGGAAGTTCATACTGGGATATTCAACACGAAGAAAGCGAAGATAGACCCGGAAGGTTCAGGTGATTCTCAAAAACTCCCTTCTTGGAAAGCGAAAGAATATGAGCTTCATGCTCTGACTCCTCAGTTGTACGTGTTTGCGTTTGATTTGGAGACGGTAGACAATTCTTCTCTTCTTTCCAATCGTGTCTGGACCCCCTACAGGCACACTGAAAATCCTGATCCTTCTCTCTACGATCCTCCAGAGAGTCAAATTCCTTACATGGCTCAGTGGGTGTGTGTCAATCTAAGTGATGGTGGAGATTTTCTTAGTCTTAAGTTAGAGCAAGCGGCTAAGTATCCTGAACGCCCCACTACAATTACTTCTTATGAACCTGATGAGGACTCCACGAATCCGGACTATTTCCTGAGTTCTCCGCGAATCGAGACGGGAGGGGAAATTCTTGGAAAGTGTGTAGAGGACATGTTGGTTAATATAGCTCAATACGTGCATAGTCGGGGAGGAAAGCAAGCGTATTTATACGCCCACAATGGTTCTAAATTTGATGTGTACGTAGTTCTTCAATTTAGTCGTTTCAGTATTACTTCTAAATTTTTAAAAACTTCTCGAGGAATTATTACTTGCACGATCCGAGTTCCTATTTGTTCTTATGACGAATTGCAAGAAAAGGTTGAAGATGAGGTTCCGCATATTTCCATAACGTTTCGAGACACGATTCTTATTTTCAATGCTTCCCTTGCGCGGCTTTGCAAATCTTTTGGAGTTCCCATAGCGTTTTCTAAAATTGACTTTCCAATTACTCGTGTGAAAGCGTCCAATTGTTATCACAGGGCCCTTTTTCCTATTATTCGAGAGTATGGTCTGAATGATGTGCTGGCCCTTGGATACATTATAGTAGAGATGAACAAAGTGATTGGGGGAGACCTGCAGTGGAAACCTGCTTCGATTCATTCTTTAAAGCCACCACTTCTTCAGTTCACTACACTTATGAGTATGATTAAGAAGTCCACCTTTATTCATTTTCATTCTAAAATGGGGGTACCTCGCGACCAGCTTCCGAACGCTATTGATTTGCCTGCTCTTCGCCATTGGTTGCAGAAAGCCACCATTGGAGGCCGTGTGAATGCCTATGCCAAAACATACGTCAGTCCCTACGCTGGGGACATTATGCATGCTTTTATAAGCAAGAACGTGGAGGCTTTGCAGAATCTTCACAAGCAAATGGTGGCTGAGGACAAATGTGTACAAGTTTTAGATTTTACTAGTTTGTATCCTTTCGCGATGGATTCGTGTCCTATGCCTACGGGGACTCTTCATTTTCTATCACGGCTAGAATGTGAACTATCCATTAACGCCATTCACTGTGAGACGTGTGATCAAAGAAGACAACTGTGTGACACCCATCGTCTTTTGTTTAACGATCCTTCGAAAGTACTTCGTCCATTTGCCATTATAATAGTACGTGGAGTCACGCTTCTTCCATACGCGAAAGATGGGCTTCGAAATATGTGTGGGAGAAAGACGTTTCTTCGCACTACACAAAAAGATGTTGGTCTTACTTATTCTTTGGAAACCAACTCCGAGTATACTTGTCGGAATCCGAAAGAGGAGTTTCATGAGACTCAATCGTACACCAACATAGATTTATATTGGATGAGACGCTGTGGGTATACTTTTGAAGTGGTTGGAGGTTTTGGGTTTGGAGTTTCGAATATTTACAATACGTTTATTGGGCCTGCTTTTTTACAAAGAATCGAAGCGAAGAAAGCGAAGAACACGGTATTGTCTGAGTTTCTAAAGCTCAAATACAATGGTACCTATGGGGTGACAGCCCAGAGGGATATAACGGAGAGTCATTTTTGTGTTTCTCTACCGGAGGAGTTGAAATACATCAATCCATTGGAGCCTGAAGTCGGGAAGTTCCTCCGTTCGTGCCGCCGAAAGAACATGAAAGGGGCTGAACTACTTGCCACCGAAGAACTCACTGGGGAGGTTCAGTATCTTCCTGGGGGCCAAGCTGTGTTTCAAAAGCAGCAAAAAGAGCATCTTGCTGAATTCTACGAGAGTTTATCTCCGATGCAAATTGGGGCTGCGGTGTTAGCCTGGAGTCGGCACATAGCGAATCTGGTGATGGTGAATACGGATGAGAAGCATCAACTCTATACGGATACGGACTCCATTGCGATCAGCAACATGCACACTCGCCATCCTAGTCCTTTGGCTGCTTTTATCCAAAATCGAGATGACGCTCCCCTTGGCTCGTTAAAGAATGATCATGGGGATGATGGGGAGGACGCCAGAATTTTCTTTGGGATGATTGGAACGAAGAAGGTAAAAGGGTACTTTACGCTAACTTCTGATGGGAGGGTTCACATCCACAACACTTTCAAAGGGCTTCACATTGCAAAAGAAGATCTCCAAGGATTCTCGAGAGACAGTGACTATGTGGAGAAGATATGTTGTGAGACTCTTCTTTCTCTGAACATGCACTCTCGAAGCGAGCCAGTAGCAGTCACGGCGTGGTCACGTAAATTAGGAGAAGGGGTAACGATTCGCAGAGTTCTTCAGCACTTGAATGCGGAGACGTATTTAGAAAATTGCAAGGGTACCCGAGTGGAGGAGCAGTCATTTGGAACCGTGGAGTATTTTGTCCCTCATGGGTGCGACATGGATGTCCACTATCCTGTTTATTTCCAGCCTTTCACAGGAGAGATGAAACAGAGCGAGACGCGAATGGATGAGTTGGACGCTGGAATTTATCATCACATACCTGGAGGAGTTGCTACGATTCAGGAGTTCATTCGTCTCTACTACTCTCACAGCGAGGATATGTACAATCCCGGCACAGAAGAGTGGTTTCTTATTCAAAAAGCCTTTGATAGGGCGAATGAGGAAATTTTATAAAGAAAAAGCTCTTCTTTTATTACATTGGTTCTTTTTCACCAGAGTCTTTTCTGGATCTCTTTCTAGAAGGAGGGCCTCCAACAATGGTAATAGCACGAGAGGCGGCTGCTACTTGCTGAGCTTCTTGTTGTTGTTTCATCATGTTACCCACAATTTTTTCGAGATCGGAAAGAGAAACATGGGGAGCTGCTGAGCTACTACTTCCACTAGAGAAAGAGGAGGAAGTACCGAGAGAAAGCTGTCTTCCTCTTTCAGCCATAGCTTCTTTGACAGCATTCGCCATTTGTATGGAGGCACTCTTTCGACTTGGCCATTGGTCTTCTTTGGAACCAAAAGTGATATACCCTGCGCTCAAATCAGATTTGGCCGACACAAGAGAGGAAGAAGTGGATAATGGGGCAGAAGAGGAGGATTCGGAGTCGACTTGCATTCTAAGAAGTGGAGGCCCAGGAGGAGGAATAACGAAAGGAGCCCAATAGACAAAAGCGATACCCCCAATAATAGTGGATTCTCCAATGATACCACCAGAGGAATCATCCCAAGAGAAAGAGGGAACATAAAATTTCCCAGCTTCCAACGGCTGCAAGAAGGAGGTATTGTAACGCCAATCAATGGTTGTAGAAGCAGGGGCAAGGGGAGCTAAGAGAGGAAGAGGAGGAGGAGCCACAGGGTAGACTCCATAATACAGGAAGGTAGCATAACTCCACTGGTATCGATTAAGACCTGCACCGGCTGGGTCAGTTCCGTTAAATCTAGGTGCCATAAAGACATAATCCCCTATTTCAAGAGGAAGTTTCACTTCGTCGGCATCAGGGCAATCAATAATAGTGGCAACTCTGCCTCCTGGACTGACATGCGGGGAATGGTTGATATATTTTACTGTGGTTCCATTGGCGGCAAGTACCACGACACTGCATCCAATGTGGTCGGAAATAGTAGTACTATTAATATCAAAGCGGGCATTCCATGTAATACCCCACATACCAGGGTCGTGGTCCACACGGAAACCACGCAAACTGCCAGCTGGGATGGCAACGTTAGGAACGATAGAGAGTAACTTGGAGTTGTCTGTTATGGCTCCTCCTGCCCCGAAATGAGCAGCGTTTTGGGACAGGTAGGTAAAATTAGGATCATCGAGAGGGAAAGGGTTGAGGACATGCGTTAGACCGAGGTTAGGGGCTGATTGTTTGAAGAAGAGTCCAGATATACCAACAGCAGAAGGAGGAGGAGGGGGAGTTGGATTTGTATTACTTTCAAAAGGAACAAAGGCAGGAGCACTTGCATGTTTGTTAAAGGAACCATCCGCATTAAACTCGGTAAAGTTGGCATAGTAAGGACCCAGATTAGTTCCTACTCCATCAATTGCTGTGTAAAGCATACGTGCTTCCATTTGCGGATCCACTAAATACATTCCTGATTCATTACAAAGAAAACCTCGAAACGGTTGAGTTGGAATAGCAACATCGGCGGTAAGGAACCCCGCCATACCCGGAATTACAGTGGTAGGTCCAAGAGGAGCACCAACCCCATTGTACAAATCCGAGGCAGCAGAAGGCATAGCCTGGTATCCAAAAGAGGGTCCAGTAATAGGAGGGACTTCTCCATGAAACTCCCAATACTCGGTTGGGAGGGTATTAGAGACTGGAGGAATAGGGCCTCCACCTCCTCCACCAAAGGAGTGGATGATATAGTTACCAGCAACTCCCACCACAATGTAGAGTTGTTTAAATCCAGTTTGAGTGAAAGAGAACGTTCCGAGATTTCCGTTGACGGTATCACCACTTCCAGCGAACGGGGTGAAGCTTAGGACATCAAGATCGTGACAATAACTGACATAAAAGAAGTAGAGTCTTCCTTGATTGGGGAGGGAGGCCATAATGGGGAGTTGGATATTCATGGAGTAGGGAGGGGAGGTATCAATATCGAAATTGACGACATGGACATGGGCGAGGGCATCGATAGTGGGGTTGGAATCTACACTGAGGCGGAGAATGTCTTTACCTCCATTAAAGTAGATGTTATCTGGGAAACGACCGGTGGGGAGCTCGGAGTCGTCTTGGTAATGAAATCGGCCTGAGGCTGACATTATTGCTGGACAGATAAGTCTACGGTAAGTAGTTTATAGTCACGGTACTGCAATTCCGTGGAACAATTGTAACACAACCACCTAGCGTGTTGTTTTTTTTCGTGGAAATAGATCCTTGTATAAACAGACGTGGATCCACACTCCCTACACTGCTGTTTCTCGTTGATCGTGTTACTCTCGTAGTAAAGTTTATTTCCCGCTTCTTCCTCTTCCTTATTAGAAAGAATAAGTAGAGGTAGAGGTTGTTGTTGCTCCAGTTTTTCTAACTTAACAAACAACTCTTTTTCTTTTCACCGTGGAAAATGGCGGCACCTATGTCTGATATTTCTGGATACCGGAGTGATGGAGGGGGTCTTGGACAGGACCAAGGGCTTTCGAAACAGCTGAGAGGAATCCTCACCGCTAAGCTCCCTCTTCTGTCAGCTCCAGGTACGGTGCTTGAGAACTCCCTGTACTATGATATTAACAGCTCCAGTGTCACGGCGGTGGAGGAGCAGGCCACCTTCAATAAGGATCGTATCGCCCTGAACAATTTCACCTTTGGATCTACTCCATCCGCCTATATTCCCTCTGTTCTTTTTGCCAATACTGTGTTTTGGCTTCCTGTTTTTGACGAAGTAGTTGTTCCAGCAGCTCCATTAGCAGGATCCGTGGGGGATTATTACCTCAATATCCCAGAGGGGTGGGGATTTGCGGCTATTCAAAACATCATTGTATACATGGGAGCCTCCTCGATTGCGCAAATTCAAATCAGTGGAATCACTAATTTGCACGTAAATCTTGCTACTTGCGAGACCTTCACGAAGAGAAACTCTATGTTGGTTGGGGCAGGAAGGTATATTAATCCTCACGACAACCGATCTGGAATCGCCCCTTTTACAGCAGCAGGGGATTCCATTTGGAGATATAAGACGTTTGGAAGTTTTTATGCAAACAACGTAGCCCAAACTGTAGCCACCGCTCCATGGTTGAAACAAGCCGTCGTCCCTCTCCGTCTTCCGTGGAGCTCTATGGCCATTTTAGATAAGAGATTGAGTATGGACTGCAAACTCTCCACGCAACCTATCCAAATCTCTCTCCAAACTCTTCAACTGTCTCAATTTGTTACAGGATCTCCTCAAGTGTTAGCTAATTTTGGAAGTCAATGGAAATCATCCACTATTCAGATGTGGCAGGAAGAGCTCAGCGATAAATCTCTCTCAGTCCGAAATGAACTCCTCGCTATGCCAGAATTCAATGTGGGGTATCCGTTCCAGTATGCCCAAAGTATCCCTTTTGAAATCACCTCCTCTGGTTTGGAAAGCAACGACCCTAATTCAGTTGGTCCATCCACCCTTTTCACCATGAATATCACCTCCATCATCAACTCCGATCTTACCACATTCCTGTTCAGCGTGACATGGAACGGTCGTGATGCGGCTTCTCCTGACTCTGGACAATTTTGTCCATGTTACTCGGAGGAGTTGGTGAATATCGAGCTTTTATTGAACGGTCAGCGTTTCTTTGCCTTTGACAATGACGATTACCAATTTGTATCCATGGCGAAACAATTGGATTACCCTGGTTACATTATTCAGCTTCCCAGCGCAAATACTGTCAAGTCTGTTGGACCAAGTGCTTATACTTCTGCTGTTCCCGCTACTTGCAACATTTACGAATTCAACAACAGTCGCCTTCGAGCCATTATTGCTGAATCGCATATGCAAAACACGGCCAGGTTTACCAATCAGACGTTCCAGCTCCGATTCAATATCAATCGAACCAAGTATTATCTTGCCGATCCTCCAACATCAGGTTCAGCAGCAGTGGCTCAATACAATCAAGGTGTGGACCGTAAGTCAGGGTTCACACTGAACATGACGTATCTTTACAATGCTGTTTATTTGGTGGGTGGTGATGGAGGTACTACCAAGCTCATTACCAATTAACTCTTTTGTTGTTTCTTTTCCTCTTTTTCTTTTTCGAGGAACAATAAAAATTTATCTTGGGATTCTTTTCTCTCGTCTGTCTTTTTCTCTTCTTTTGTTTTTGGCCTTTTTTTCGCCTGAGGAGGAGTAGGTGATGGTGGTGGAATACACGCTTTTCGCTTGAAATCGTTTTCTTTTTCCACGCTTTTCCTTACATAATTCTTAGGCGTAAGGTGGTGTGAGTACGCATTTTTCATTTTACAAAATGAAGACAAAGCCAAATCGAACTGCAAGCAAATTATTAACAGCCAGCATGATAAAAGGCGTCACAAAAGCCACAAAACCAGGATTGGCAGCCCCTTACCTCTCTGGACAACACGGACCTAGAAAAGTGGGAGACTATATCCGCAAAAGAGCAAGTGGAGGAGCAGGCCCTTCCAAGAAATTGGTGACACAAGGAAGCGCCCTGAACTACAGTGGAATGGCTTCCATGAAAACCCGTAGATAAAAGTAAACATTTCCACACTTTTTTGTAAAACCATAAAACTCAGAAGAAAAAATCATGTTTCGAAAAGATCCCAATGTTCCTGAACATAAACAATTCTTTCACATGACCAGTGCTTCTGTATACATTCCATGTGGATATGAAGGGAAGATGACTGTGGATTTCCCTACCCCGGAAGTGCGCGGACTCCCCCCACATCAACTACCACGGGCTTCTTTTAAAGAAGAAGAAGACATCGATATCGCCATGGATGCCGACGAAGAAGATACTATTATTCCAGGAGGAGAATTTGAAGTCCCTTTCGCCGCCTCCTCCTCATGTAGGGATGATGACCCTATTGACACCATGACCCTACACTGGATTAAACACCACATGGTCGTCAACGGAAGGAAGACATTTAAATACTCTGACCTATTCGTCGACTTCCCCAAATGCGTAGAACAGGACATCTGGTTTGTGAATGCAGTAAAACAAATAGCTAGCCACTATGGATTTCAAGTTATTGCCGCCACCAATGTGTTTGGGGATCTAGGAACCCATCACGAAGGATTAGTACAGACAGAAGTAAGGGTTCTCCATGCAAACACATTTATTTCCTAGTGAATAAAACACCCCTCTGTTGTTTTACATTTGTTTTGTTCCAGAAGACCCATACATTTTCGAATTCTTAATCTCATTTCCCTGAGTCGCCCACAGATTGGAGTAATCTTTATGCTTTCGCTGGTACTTGAGCCACTTGGGGCCCATTTTAGAACTTTGACTACTCAGATGTTCCGCCATGGTTGTCCCTGCAGGAATCGAGTTCATCCAGTTGGCCCCTTGTTTCTTCGACTCCACTTTGTTAAAGTAGTTCATTCGGGCATCCTTGGCGCTCCCACCCTGTTTCGCAACACCCTTCTGCTTCCAAGTACCTCCCCAGGGTCCAGAAGTATACTTGTAATACCTGTCTTTCTTACTTGGAGCCCCGCGATTTGTCACCGTGCTTCTCCAGACAGAATGAACGCGATCTCCCGGCTTACTCCTCCAGGATCCAACCGACGTCAGAGTAGAGTCCAACATATTAGAAGTACCTCGGGCAGGGTAATCATACGGCCCACTGAACTCATACCCGCTGATCTCTCCCTGTCCAGCATTGGCTCTCTCCGCCGCCGTTCCTCTCACTTTCACTTCCGGCTGTCTCCTCGCCTCCGCCACCAGTTCACTCGCCCCAACAATTGAATTCGCCGTGGCAGGATTCTGTTTGGAACCCGTCGCGTCTGTAATCGGCTCCGTGCGATTGGTATCTGGTTGCGTCGTTTTCTCCACCATCCCAGTCTGACTCTCCCCTTCTCCATACGGTTGAACTGGCGCCTCTCCTTTACTCTCTCTCTGCAGAACATCCTCTCCCTTATTCTGAGTTTCATGTCCAAACGTTTCCTCACTAAAATCAGGATATTCACTCTTTCCCTCTGAATAGGTTCCACTTTGCCCCGTTTTAATTTGAACCGTCTTACTAGCTTGCTGTTCAGCTTGTGCAGCTCCTGCTACTTTCTGACCCACATCCCCATTCCCTCCCGCTCCCGGGGCAGGCGGTCCTCTCGGGTTCCCGCCACCTCCCCCGGCGTTCGAGCCTGAGCCGCCTCCCGCGCCGGGAGTGCCGCCGCCGAGCCCTCCTCCCGGGGTCAAACCACCTGGAGAAAACATAGAAGATCCTGATGAACCTGATGGGGCTGATGTTCCTATATTGGGAGACTCTGGGGCACCAATACCACCAGCACCTCCAGATCCAAATTGAGATGCATATTCTGATGGGCCACCACCAGTTACGCTGGAACCTTTTTGTTCCGTAATATATTTGAAAATAGCACCAATAGTTTGCGCTTGGGTCATCATGGTTGTACTATTCATCATTTTCTTGGCTTTCTTCTGGGCAGGCGTATCTCCATGAAAAGAGCGTTTGAAAGCGTTGTGAAACGGGCCTTCGTATTGTTCGTTGTACATCATACCGGACGGAGACGTATTAAAACCTCTTCCGGTCTTGGGAATAGGCTCGTGATAATCCCCTCCCATGGTGTTGGCCTTATGCATAGGAGATGGATGGAGATATGGGATGGGTGACACGTTTGGCATGTTTGGCAGACCAGGAGCAGGGGTTTTTCGAGGGGGAGAAGGAGCAGCAGGTAAAGGGGAGGGAACACGTATTCCGTGTTGAATTCTTTCTTCCCCTGATCTGGTAGGCGTTGCGGTTCCAGGAGAAGGAGCCACATAACCTGGACGCATCTGAGAGGGGGAATTTGGATTCATTCTCATCCGAGAGGTAGGTGGGGTTGCATCGTAGATGGAGTGAGATTGTGGGGTTGCGAAGGAGCCTGGGTCAGGGTTGTAAGCTGAGGCAAGTGATTTAGCATTTTGCTTTTTAGAAGTTTGAGCAGTATCTCCTCTAGAAAATTTTTTCATTTCCTCTACGTTTGGAAGAGCAATGTTTTTACTCCACCCCCATGCTTTTCTTATTCTTTCTGCAAGGTAACTAAAATAATACTTCTCGGACGTAGTTAATTTTTCGTATGGCTCATTATAAAATTCCGACATTCTTTCTCGAAAAAGATCATCGGTACTCTTTTGTCTCTCACTGTATACACTATTTGACGTTCCGTACACACTTCCTGCCATTATTTTAATTTCACGACGACGCGGTAATAAAAATAAAAAAACACCACACTATTTTAATAGTACGGTTTTACACGTGTGGAGAGCAAAGTTGGGGAAAAAAGGTTTTCATGGAATCACTTTTTTTTATTCTTTATTAGAAAGTGTATAAAATTGGGAAAAATTAGTGGAATAGGGAATAGGTAAGTAAGAAGAAGAAGTGTTTTCTTCGTTATAATTATTGTGTTGAGACCAGTTAGAAAAACCAGCCCTCTCTTCCTCTCCGTCAAAAAGAAAAAGATCGTCTGCGTTCAAATCTTCCAAAATTTCGTACCTCTCCATGGGGTTACCAGGAGATCGGCTTGGGGAATTCAAGTCGGAAGGGGAAACATAGGTGGAGAATGTTCTAAAATCTTCACCACTAGTAGTAGTCTTAGTGCTTTTTT
>Ga0315284_10007982_pt1 | contig 15102 bp, 14 predicted proteins | sample YL17G09_16_MG_FD_203696 | JGI IMG/M metagenome (GOLD analysis project Ga0315284, IMG submission 203696) | Sediment microbial communities from Yellowstone Lake, YNP, Wyoming, USA - YL17G09_16 | ecosystem: Environmental > Aquatic > Freshwater > Lake > Sediment | place: USA: Wyoming | collected... | reverse complement strand
AGATACAATAGCCGAGGATCTTATCCCTTCGAGATTATCGTGCAATGATTGTAGCAAAAATAATAGCTGCTCGTCGCTCATTTGAAAATTTACGATAGTTATTATTATTAGATTAATTGATTATTTATTTAATAATATTTATATAATTTAAAATTAATTTAATTCGTATTTCTAAAATTTTAACTTATAATATGTTAAAAAAAAAATCTGAATATAAATTATATATATTCAAATCATAAATGATTTTTGAATTGGTGAAGAATTTTTGAGTATTCAAATAAAATTAGAGTATTATCCAATAATAAAAGAAGCGTCATTAAAGGACGCTATTAATATAATTGAAGCAAATAAGAAGAATTGGGACGCTACTTTTTTCGTAGACACAAGAACTTATGTTAATTTGGACGAGATTCAAGAGACAATTAAGAAGGTGGATGTTAAAAAAATTGAAAATGTTATTGTTTTAGGAACAGGAGGGTCAATTCAAACATTATTAGCAGTTAAACATTTGGCAAAAAAGAATATATTCCCAATAACTAGTTCGCGCGCTGTAGAGCTAAAAGATTGCTTAAGTAAAACAAAACCAAACGATTCAATTGTTATCCCTATTTCAAGAGCCGGGGAGACGTTAGACATAAATTCTACAATTGGAATTTTTCTTAAAAAAGGATATAAATTTTTAGGACTCTCCTCTACGGGCGTTATGTATAACATTTTAAAAAAAATAAATTGTCCTATTCTAGATGTGCCGGATTTAACGGGAAGATTTGCTGGTTCTATTAGCAACGTAGGAATTGTTCCGGCGTACATTTCAGGTGTAAATGTTGATAAGTTTTTAAAAGGATTGGAAGATGGATATAAACTATTTATGAATTTCAAAAATAACGAAGCTATAACATTTTCGTCCTTTATGTTTAAATTATACAATTTAGGATATAGGATAGTATTTTCGATGCCATATTCAAAAAGTCTTGAAGGTAGCGTTGGTTTATTTGTTCAAGAAGTATCTGAAAGTACTGGAAAAGAAGGGAAAGGATTAATAGGTGCGTATCAAGAAGCGCCCTTATGTCAACATTCAATTTTAGAGTTTTTATTAGGTGGATCAAAAGGAGTTGTAATTCCTCTTTTATGGACTATTGAAAAGGAATTTGACGATTTAACTTTAGAATCGTCAATAGATTACGTAAATGGCCAATCTGCGCAAACCATAGTAAATTATCAAGCTGACGCGACCTATCAAGCGTTAATTGAACAAAAAGTGCCATCAGCAAAAATTAAAGTCAATACTCCAGACGAATATGCCATTGGAAATTTAATATCTTTTATTCAGTCTTCAATATATTATTTAAGTTTATTATTAAACGTGAATTGGGCCAATAATCCAAAAGTCGTAATAGGAAAAAAAATATGTAATGAGGCTTTGATAAAAAAAGTTCCAACAAACGAAAGGGAAGAAATTAGAAAAAAAATTGCCACCGATGTTTTTAAAGACTTTTGGAAATAATTGAAGGATTTAAATGTAGTTTGTCATTACGCCTTTGAAACTTTTTTACGCGCTATTGATAAAAGCATCGTATAAAGCGTTAACTGCGTTTTTACAATCTTTTCTTTCAATTATAAACGTAATATTTAGTTCAGAAGAGCCTTGAGAAATCGCTTTTACATTTATTTTATTGTCTCCTAATGTTGTAAATATTTTACCAGCAACACCCGGAGTACGAAGCATTCCTGCTCCTATAACTGCTATTAACGAAATATCGTTATCAATTTTTATATTAAACCATTGTTTTCCAAATAATTCAGAATTTCTCAATAAAAAGCTTGCTTTCATTGAATCTTCTAAATCTATTCCAAATGTTACGTTATTTTCAGAAGAGCTTTGAGATATGAATTTAATGTTAATGTTATTATCGCCGAGTAATGAAAACAATTTTGAAATTGTGCCTGGAAGAGAAATCATTGTTCCACTTTCTATTGTTATCATTGTAAGTCTTTCTATGGATGTTATTGCTTTGATTATTTCTTCGCTTTTTTCTACTTCTTTTACGATTTTTGTGTATTCTTTAGCTTCCGGATCGTTAAAATCTCTAATTTCTGACAATATGTTTCTTTTTTCGTTAACATCCAGACAAACGGGGTGCAGAACTTTTGAACCGAAAAAAGCTAATTCCTTTGCTTCAACATAAGAAATCCTTTTCAGAAGTTTTGTTTTTTTTGAGATTTTGGGATCAGCGTTAAGAAATCCTTTTACGTCTTTCCAAAATATTACTTTGCAACTGAATTGTGGTTCTAAACAATAAGCTAATATTGCAGCACTTAAATCAGAACCACCTCGTCCTAACGTTGTTATTTTTTTGTCCTTTGTTGTACCATAGAATCCCGTAATACAGATTAAATCGATTTTATTTGACTCTAATAAAGGAACTATTTTTTCTTTTACTAAATTTTCGCATTCTTCTAATAAAGGAAGGGCATTACCAAAGTTATTGTCTGTAATAATTATTTCGTCAGAAGATATAAATTGGGATTTAATATTTAATTCTTTTGAGTTGATATATTGAGAAAAAATAAATGTGCTTAATTTTTCTCCGTACGACATAATTATATCTTGAATGTCGTTGCTGGGCTTTAATAATTTTAAAATGCGTCCTAATAGCGTTAATTCTTCGAAATTTTGTTCTAAGAAATCTACAGTATCGTTATATTCGCTTTTATTTTCGTCTATCACCTCGTCAACAATTTTTTTATGAATATTATAAATACCTTCTATTATAAAATCGCATTCTGACGCTTGCTCGCAAGATTTTTTATAAAAATCTATTAATTTATCCGTTACACCTTTTATAGCAGATGTGACGATTATTACTTTTGAATTTTTTAAATATTTCTCTACAATATTTAGAGTCTGACTTAAGGATTTTGAGCTTTCTAAGCAAGATCCACCAAATTTCATTATTACAAGCGGTTTCTTATAATTCATAATTTATAATTCAGATTAATTTTCTTTTTTAAACTAACAAAATGTTTTATCCTATTCAAAATTTATTAAAATGAGCGTGTATTTAGAGTATTTAGAATTGCTTTGAAGGAAAAAAACTCAACGCAAAAATCTTTGCTGAATTTTACGGGAAATCCTATTGAGGTGGATAATTTCATCGATATTAAGAGCCAACTCAATAAAAGAGCTAAAACTATAGTTGATGTTCCAAAACCTTTTTTAAAATGGGCGGGAGGCAAGAGACAACTAATATCTCAAATGGATCACTATTTTCCTAAAGAGTTCAATAAATATATAGAATCCTTTGTAGGTGGCGGGGCAATTTTTTTTTATTTATTACCAAAAAAATCGATATTAATTGATATAAATGACGATTTGATAAATACTTATAAAATAATTAGAAATAATATTTCTGAATTAATAGAATTGCTCAGAAAACATAAAAACGAAAGGGAATATTATTACAATATAAGACACGCCGATAGAAATTCAAATACCTTTAACGATTGGCCAGACATTCAAAAAGCTTCAAGAACTATTTATATGAACCGATGTTGTTACAATGGATTGTATAGAGTAAATAGTAAAGGACATTTTAACGTACCATTCGGAAAATATAAAAATCCAAAATTCTGCGACGAAATTAATTTAAAAGCAGTTCACTACGCTTTACAAAACACTTGTTTGGTTAACGGCTCTTTTGAGAAATGTTTAGATTATGCAGAGAAAGGAGATTTCGTATACTTGGATCCGCCTTACGTTCCTATTTCAGAATCTGCAAATTTCACGAGCTATACAAAAGAAAATTTTGGAAAGAACGATCAATTTAAGCTTTTTGAAGTTTTTAAAACTTTAGATGAACGAGGTTGCAAGGTAATGTTGAGTAATTCTTATTCTGAATTTACATTGGATTTATACAAAGATTATAGAATAAACACGCTTCGAGCTAAAAGATCAATAAATAGCGATCCTAATAATCGAGGAGAGATAAAGGAGTTATTAATAACCAACAGCTATTAAAATTCTATTTTAAAAAGTAGCAATTCATTTAATAATAGCTTTCTCTCCGCTAACAAAAATTAATCCTTTTTGCCCCACATCCCTTCCTTGATCGTAATCATCGGCGTAAGAACACGATACGTTCCAACCAAGATTTGAAAAGAAGGAGGGTATATCTTTTTTTTCAAGACCCCATTTAAAATATTTAGAAAAAGGGCCCATCTTAATTTCTGCTAAAATTGGAATACAAATATCGACGAAAATTTGACTATTTTTAGAGCTAATTTCAGATGTCTTTGCAAGCAGAGAAACAACTGATTCTCTTTCAATGTAATAGACGAGACCTTCTAAAATCCAGAATGTGGGCATTTCGCTAGAAAATCCACTTCTAATTAAAAAGGATATCCATTGGAGGTTGGAAAGGTCGGCAGGTATTCGCACGAGATTACATAACGGCACTTCTCTTTTTAAAATCTTCTCTTTATAACGAATTACGATAGGGAGATCGATTTCAAAAATATTATGTTCTTTAGTTTGGAGGCACTTTAATCTATATGCACGTGCGTCCAAGCCCGCACCCAAAAGAACAATCTGCGAGTTTTTATGTGCATTACACCAAGTTTTTAATAATGTCTCTTCAATATAGAACGAACGTACGATTGGATAATCCATTTCAGAATAACGCACATGATTGTCAAAATAAGAGATTATATCACCTGCTAGATGTTCTGCAAAAGGATCAGTAATAATAGGAAAATCTGTTTTGTTTTCCTTTGCCCGATAATAAGCCATGAGACGGGCACTAAAAAGCAATGGAGAATTCTCGTTGTCTAATTTCTGATCTTCGTGTAAAATTGTCTGATTGTTTTTAAGATCCTTTAACATTTCGTCTTTCATAATTTACTTTATCAAATTTTTTCAATAATTAAATGAGATTCTTTTACCATTTCTTCTTTTACTTTATTTCCCATGTCGTAGCCTTCTTTATAAACTATTTTTTTTATCCCTGCTCCGATTATTAACTTTAAGCAACTCATACAAGGAAATGTCGTACTATAAAGCGTAGTATTCCCTTCAATTGATGTTCCATGAATTGCTGCTTGTAAAATACAGTTTATTTCTGCATGAATACCTCTGCATAATTCGGGTTTTTCTCCAGATTTTAAGTTTTTTCTAACGCAAGTATCAGCGTTACAATGTTTAAATCCGGAGGGCGCACCATTATATCCAGTAGATATAATATGTGAATCTTTGATTAAGACAGCTCCAACTTTTCGTTTTATACATGTTGAACGCTGCGAGACGACTTCAGCAATTTTCATAAAATAAGTATTTTTTGAAATTCTTTCTTTCTCGTCGTAAGCCATAAGATATAATAAAATTTTTTATATTATTATCTTTACAATATCTAATAAAAATTATTTTAATTTTGATTCAATGTAATTTATTTTTGTAATTATTTTTAGAAAATATTTGCTTCATTAAAAAGGGCGTAAAAAAGATTTGTTTGAAGGAAAAAAGATAATTTGCATAGCGCCATGTTATAACGAATTGAATAAAATTGATAAAGTTGTATCTAGGATGAATAAATCAATTGTTGACGAAGTCTTGGTTGTAGATGATGGTTCAACAGATGGTTCACCAGAAATCGCAAGACAAAATGGTGCAACTATCATTTCTATGGGTAAAAGATGTGGTGTCGGAGCAGCAATCAGAAAGGGAATTGAATATGCTATACAACTTTCGTATAATATTATTGTAATTATTGCAGGCAATAATAAAGATGATCCAAACGAAATTAAAAGATTGATAATTCCTTTAACTAAGGAAGGGTATGATTTTGTTCAAGGTTCGAGATTTAAAAAAGGAGGTAAATATGGAAAAATGCCATTTTATAGATTATTAGCAACAAGATTGCATCCTATTTTGTTTTCTATTATTACAAGAAGATGGATAACTGAAAGTACTAATGGTTTTAGAGCATTTAATATTTCAATTTTTGAGGATAAAAGGATTAATATTTGGCAATCTTGGCTTGATAAATATGAACTCGAACCTTATTTATACTATAAAATAATAAAACTTGGATATAAAATAAAAGAAGTTCCAGTGACAAAAATATACCCTCCTAAAGAATTAAGCTATACAAAAATGAAACCTTTTATTGGTTGGTGGAGTATTTATCGCCCTCTTTTTTTACTTGGTTTAGGCATTCGTAAATAGTACAATAAAAGGTTAAGTTTAAAACTATATTAGCTTAATCTTAAATTTTAATTATGATAATAATATAAGCAAATAATACCCCTATAAATGATAAATAAAATGTTAACAGATGATTATTTATTATTACTTTTTTCTTTATAAACCCAATTTTCAATTCTAATGTAAAATAATCTTTTTCTTTTAAAATCCCATAAAAAAGAATTACTTGAAACCAACGTATGAATGGAAAAATGAAGAACAATAAAAGTGCCATAGATATAATTGAAATAATTGAGATTTCAAGAGGATTTGATTTTTTTAACCTAAATATTATAAATATAAGAATAAGAATTACTGATGGTAAAATTTTTATATATAATGGAATTTGAGGCAAAATACCGATTGTTGGATATCGATTAAAAGCATTAGAAAACGATGGAAAATAAAAAAATGGAATTAATAAAAAAATCAGACATAATGGAATAGCTATAATAAAAATTAATTTGATATCATTCCAATTCTTTTGATATAACGCTTTTATAAACAAAAGCACTAAGGCAGGTAAAGAATAATATTTTGCACATATAGACAATCCTAAAAATAAATAAAACAAATATTTAGCATATTTTTCTCTTTTAGGGATATAAATATAAGCATTTAATAAAAAAAATAAAAAAAATGCATCTGTGATATGATATCCACAATTGATTAAGCTAAACGAATTATTCAAGAAAAAAAATGGATTAATTAAAAATAGTCCATATGCGTACTTTCTATTTTTAATGTTAAAGCTTTTTAACACATAGTAAAAAACCAAACATACTATCAAATCCCAAATAAAACACCAAAATACAAATATCATAATTGTTCCAAACGATAAGAATCTAAATACCTCAAGAAGTATGATTGATAAAGGAGGGCTAGTAAGATTATCTTGAAAATATAAGCCACAATCTCCCCAATCTCTTTCCGGATCAATAATATGCGTATAATAATAATAAAATAACATTATAATTCTTGTAAATATTCCTAAAAATACGAAAAAATAACCCTTTTTATCAAATTTAGTTGTAAGTTCTTGATCATTTTGTAATATATTCGCTACTTTCATAATAATTTATTATTTAAAAAAATTTATATAATTTTTGTTTAAAAATAAAAAAAAATCGAATTTTCAAATTGATTTATCAATTGTTTCTACTTCTTTCATTTTGAAATTATAGTGAAAGATGGAAAAACCCCCATAGAAAAAAATGTAAACGCTTCTAAATAAATGATCAATGATAAAAATTGATAATAGCTCAATAAAAGGAATTTGAGGATAAAATAAGAATATGAAAAAAGCACCAATATTTTCAGATATTCCCCATCCACCTGGAGTTATTGGAAATGTTTTACAAAAATACGATAGAATTATTGCGAGAATTAATAAAATTGCATTTAAACGATAACCTAACGAATAAAAAAAAATTATAATTAATCCCGCGTCAATAATCCACATTAAAATACCAATAAACATTATATAAGCAAATCCTTTTTTATTGTCTCTAAATTTTATGATCCCGCTCTTAAAATTTAGAATAAATTTATTAAGATAATTAGCCAACTTAGGAGATATTTTTTTAATTATTCCTAATAAAAATTCTGTTTTATATATTAGAGATATAAGACCAATAAGTATTAGTATAAGTAATATTGCACCCATTATCAAATATATCTCCATACTTTGGCCGAAAACCATTATTGATTTAGTATCTCTAAACTCATTTAAATAGAGATAAAATATAGAAAAACAACTTAATACAAATAATAAAAAAAGATCTAATACTCTTTCTATCGTGATTCCACATACAGAATCGCTTAATTGCATTGATTCTTGATCCTTTATTAAAGCCATTTTAGCAAAATCTCCTAACTTACCAGGACTGACATCGTTAATCAAAAAACAAGCTCCGATAGAAAAATAGGATGTAGAATATTTTATATTACAATTAAGACCTTTAAAAATTAATTTTAATTTGTACGATCTAAATAAAAATGCAATTGTATATAACAATCCGAAGATTATTGCTCCAATTAAACCAATAATGATTAATTTATTAATAAAACTTTTAAAATCAACAAAAAAAATCATGAAAATAATTAAAATAAGTGTTCCTAAACCTATAATTGGTCTCTTTTTCTTTCCCAACCAAAAGATTAGTTTATTTTGTTTTATATTATTCATAAATTAAAATTAAAAATTTTCTGTTAAAGTTAAATTTTTTTTAAACAATTCAGCTTAGTTTTTTAAGGGATTATATATTAAGTTAAAATCCGTTATTTAATAACTTTAATCCCTTTTTCATTTAATATTTTTTCTATTTCCGTAATGTTAAAGATATTATTTTTTTCAAAATTAATATATTTAAGAGATTTAAGAGATCCAATTGATTCTGGTAGTTCCGATAATTTATTATCTCGTATAAAAAGATACTTAATAGATTTAAGAGATCTTATAGTTTTTGGCAAAGATTTTAAATTATTATTACCTAAATATAAATATTTCAATGTTTTTAACGATCCAAGTGATTTCGGAATTGTTTCTAATCTATTATAATACGCGTATAAATATTTAAGAGATTTTAACGATCCAATTGATTTTGGTAATTCAATTAATAAATTTTTACCTAAATCTAAGATCTCAAGATTTTTTAGCGAACCAATTGAATTGGGTAAACATTCTAATCTATTAAATCCTAAAATCAAGTTTTTTATTGATTTAAGTTTTCCAATCGAATCAACTAAAAATTCTAATTTATTATTTGAAAGATCCAATTCGGTTAAAGATGTTAAATTACCTATAGTTTCAGGTATTTTTTTTAAATTATTTCTACTCAAGTCTAAGATTTTTAATGATGAGATTAAGCCAATGGAATTGGGTACGGTTTCTAATTGATTATCATAAAGATCTAATTCGTTAAGAATAGTAAGTGAGCCTATTGATTCTGGCAAAGTTATTAATTTATTGAGAGCTAACTTTAATTCTTTAAGAAATGTAAGTTTTCCAATTGTATCAGGAACTTTTTTTAAATTATTCTTTTTTAAGGTTTAAAATTTCAAGTGAAGTAAGACCGCCTATTGCGTCAGGAAGATATTCTAATTTGTTGTTATTGACATCTAGTTTTTTTAAAGATTTTAAATTTTTAATAGATTCAGGCAACTCGGAAATTGCATTAGAAGCTAGATTCAAGCTTTCTAAATAAGTTAAATTTCCTATTACATCTGGTATTGAATTAAGTTTATTTTCGTTTAATCCAATATATTTTAATGCTTTTAATTCGCCTATTGTTTTAGGCAATTTTTCAATATTATTTCCTTTTAAAAATAAGGATGTTAAAGATTTTAGCGATCCTATTGTATCAGGCAAGCAAGTTAAATTATTGTATCTCACATTTAGCTTTTTAAGCGATTTAAACGAGCCTATTGATTCGGGTAAATGATTTAATTTATTTTTAGTTAAATATAATGTTTCTAAAGATAAAAGCGAATTTAAAGCCGGATTAAGTTGATCGAGTTGATTTCTACTTAAATCTAAAGTTTTGAGGTTTGATAATGAATTTAAAGAATCGGGAAGTGTTCTTAATTTATTATCGCTTAAATTTAATGATTCAAGAGATTTAAGAGATCCAATTGATTCTGGTAATGTTTCTATTTTATTTGATTCTAAATATAACTCTTTTAAGGCTATTAATAGTTGTATTGACTCTGGTAACGAAATCAATTTGTTTTCGCTTAAATCTAGAACCAATAGTGATGATAACGAACAAAATTCGTCCGTTATTTCTGATATTTCGTTACCTCTTAAATATATTTCTTTTAAATAAGTAAGCGATTTAATAGAAGGCGGAATAACATTTAGACCACAAGAAAATAAACTTAAACTTACAATATGCTTTTCTTGAACGATAAATCCAAAATTATGATAATCTATATGTTTTATCTCCAGTAGTGAACGGCCTATCTCTTTTTCTAAAGATTTAACTACATTATATTCTTCTTGAGATATGGTATCTTTTGAAATTTCATCTTCCTGAAATTTATTGTTTGTCATTACGAAAATTTAATTGTTTTTTTCAACACTTCTTTTTTACTTTCAATTAAAAATTCATAATGTTTCTACATTTTTAATATCTATAAAAAAATGCTTTAAAAATTTGAATAAAAAAACTATAGTAATTGGATATTAAAATGTTATAAAATAAGAAAAAAGTTATTTAAAAATCTACATCTTTTCCTTCGTACGCACACGTAAAAAGCTTTTTGTAATCCTCGGTGTCTGGAGCTCTTGGAGCCATAACTGACGAAGAACTTTGAAAACATAAACTGATTAATGTCTCAACGTTATTTTCAAAATCTTTCTTAGAAATTCCAATATCTTTAAATTTTCCAGGCATTCCAGTAGCTTTCTCTAATTCTTTAATCTTATCAACCACAATAGAAGCCGCTTTCTTATTATCATCGACCCATTTAGCCCATCCTAATTGTTTTGCCAACTTTCCATAAATTTCAACGCTTCTATCTTTTGTATCAGGGTTGTTTAAAAAGTATTGTAAAATATATTTACAAATGGTTCCTACTGCTAATCCGTGTGGTGTATGGAAAACTGCACCCCAACTATGACCCATTGCGTGTCCGATACTAACTTGAGAATTACCAAATCCTATTCCCGCGATATTTGCGGCTTGATGCATGAAATCTCTCGCTTCTTTGTTTTTACCATCTTTTACTGTAATAGGTAACCATTTAAATATTAATTCTATTGCTTTCAAAAGCATTGCGTTCGAATATTCGTTTTTCCAATCAGCAGATAAACCTTCTATCGAATGTGATAAAGCATCAAATCCTGTTGCTGCAGTTAATTTTGATGGCATACCTATTGGAAAGATTGGATCTAATATCGCATAACCAGGAATTAATCCTTTGTGCGCTTGTTCTAATTTAATCCATATATCGTTTTGAAGTCTTGAGATGACTGTTGCCCATGTTGTTTCTGCACCCGTTCCTGATGTTGTTGGTATTGCAACCATGGTTATTTTTTTACCTAAATTATACAAAGTATCGTTAAATGGATGTAAATCGTCGATAAGAAAGTTAGGGTATTCGGCCATAGCCCAAATTGCCTTTGCAGTATCTAATACTGAGCCTCCACCTAAAGCTATAATAATATCTGGAGAATATGCATTACATTCTTCTTTGCCTTTTAAAATGTCCTCTTCGTGAGGATCAGGTTGAACTTCTAAAAAACATTCGAAATTTTTACCGTATTGAGTTAATTTATCAGTTAATATTTTTAAATATCCTAACTGCTCAATTGTTTTATCGCTAACTACGAAACACTTTTTACCTTCAATTTTCTCGATGAAATTTAACGCATCTTCACCAAAGATTACTTTAGGAGAATAAAAATACCACATTTCTATTTTTCACCTAATTTTATTTTTTTACTGAAAATTTTAATTTTTTGTTAAATTACCAAATTTTTAATTCTATAAATTTTTAATTATAATTTGGAATTTCTATTTGAATATTGAAAATTCGATGGTGATGAAATATAGACGAAATTGCAAAACAGAATCTTTTTGAAACGTTTAACGCCGTTTTAACTAGCATAATCGAAGACAAGAAAAAAGATCCTAAAAATGCGAAAGATATTGAAAACTTTAAAGCTACAATCAACATGGGTTTACAAATGGAAAAAGATTATTATTTTTGGCTGAATCTTGTAGCAAATGAAGGTAAATTTACATTAACCAGAGGTAAAATTGAAGGAGACCACGACCTTAGTCTATTAGTTACTCCCGAAGATTTACTTTTTTTCTGTAATGGAGAATATAGTACTCTTACAATGATTCGAAAGGATAATCAATTTGGATATAAAAAATTACGAATTAAAAAAGGTACAAGTGGTCATAATTTAAAATTATTGCTTAAATTACCTGCCGTTCTTCAATTAGAAAAATAATTGGATAATTTATTGAATAAATCTTAAAAGAAAATAAAAATTTTCAAGAAAAAAAAAGAACATTTTATAATTTTTCTGTTTTTATAAAACTGATTATTTAAAAGGGCTTATTTTCCTTTTCCTAATCTGAGTTCTGCGATAATATCTGCCAGAACTTTTAACATATCTTCGAGTTCTTTTAAAGTTATTTCCCCCATATGACCGATTCGGAATGTGGTATCTTCTAATTTGCCATACCCGCTAACAATCTTATATCCTTTCTGCTGTAACATTGATGTCATTTTCTTAATTTCAATATTAAAAGTGTTTTTTATTGTCGAGACTGTATTTGATTCGTAACCTTTCTCAGATAACATTTCAAGACCCATATCCCTTGCCCACATTCTGGTTCTTTTTCCAAGCTGCTCGTGTCTTTGAAATCTGTTTTCAAGACCTTCTTTGTTGAAGATATAATCGAGTTGAGCAACTAAAGCTCTTAATTGTGGGATAGGCGGCGTGTTCGGAACTTGGTTTATTTTGTTTTTTTCTGCTAACGAAATAAAATCAAAATAAAATCCTCTATTTTTGACATTTTTTGCCTTCTCTAACGCTGCTGAAGAAATTGACGCTACGGATAGACCAGGAGGTAAAGCAAAGCATTTCTGAGCGGATGCTAAACATAAATCGATTTTTAATTTATCAACCTCAATTTTAATTCCTGCCATAGAAGAAGTTGAATCAACACAAACTAAAGCGCCATGATCTTTGATCATTGGAATAATCTTTTCAACGGGATTGTAAACACCGGTTGAAGTTTCGCAGGATTGTAGACAAACGACAGAGTATTTGTCCTTTGACAAAAAGTTTTTTACAATTTCAGGAGTGGCAGCTTTTCCCATTTCAACAGCTCCTTTTACACTATTTTTCCCGTTTTGAACTCCAATTTCGTACCATCTATCTCCAAACGCACCAATTGATATAAATAGTGCCTTTTCGTTGTCACTTATTAAATTTCGTACACAGCCCTCCATAACGCCTGTAGCACTTGAAGGAAACAGCAAACATTCGTTTTTACTAAATAGCAATTTTTGAATTCCATCTTTTGCTAACTGATGCATCGCTTCGTATTCTTTTGATCTATGCGTATCGTTAGGTTTTGCCATTTCTTTTAGAATTCTTTCTGGAACATGTACAGGACCAGGAGTAAACAGTTTTAATTTGCATCCTTCCTTATTAAATTGTGGACTTGACATTTTAGCTCTAAAGTAATCAACATAGCCGTGAATAAATATTTTTTTAAAATCAATTCTGAATAAAAAATAAGGAGGGCTTTTTTACAAAAAGTGCAAATTTTCTCGTTAAAAAGATTGGACTTTATTATTTTTTAATATAAAACGAAATTTTGATTCCTTTATATTATGAGAATTTCGATCAAGTTGGAATAAGCTCGCAGAAATTTCTTTACTTTTATCTTCTAAATATAAAACAATAAACGAAGGTATTCCACTTGCAATAAAAGACCACGCTCCAGTTGAACTTCCTGGATTTAACAGTAAGATCCCTTTTTCCGTAAGAAAAATATCTTCTTTATGAGTATGACCCGAAATTAAAACGTGGTCTCCTTTTTCAATCGCAAGTTCTTCCAACTGATTACGATCTCCCCTTGGTTCTATTTGAGCACCATGGATTAACCCTATTTTTAAATTCTCTTTTTCAAATGGAACAATTAATTCTTGATAAACAGGCAAATTTTTATTTCCTTCAAAATAATCCATGTTTCCAATAACCATAAAAACATCTTTCGTCGTTCTTGAATTTAAAAAATCTATTAATTCGGAATATTTAATAAGATCCCCTGTAAAAAAAGTATAATTAAACGATTCTAATTTTGTTAATTCTTTTATTTTAGAGCAAATCTCGTCGGGTATTTTTGGTGCTCTACTTGGTACGTGCGAATCTCCAATTATTAGAATTTTCATTTAAGAACGAAAAAATTTTATAATTAAACCGTTAAATTAGACAATATAATGTAGGATTCCTAATTTATATGTTAAAATTTACTTTACTTGTTTTGATATGTAATTACCATATTCTTTTTTAACAAACTGATAAAGTTCTTTAGCTTTCTTATCTTTTTCAAAGTGCTGCTTTATAGGATCTAATAATTGAATTAGATATTTCGAAACGGTGGGCTTCAAATCGGGAGGATTTAATTTGCCTTCCGCGAAATCTTTTTCCAGTTCATTATACGAATGATATTCTATATCTCCACCATATTTTTGAGGGCGTTCAATATAAAACTTATTAACTTTCTCAAAAATAATAAATTTACAATATTCAAGAACGGGGTTTTCTTTAACTTGTTTAGGCGGACAATACGCTTTATTTATCTTTTTTTTGATATCTTCGTTAGAATCTAACATAAAGATTGCTGAATCAGGATTTGATTTTGACATTTTAAATTGAATTGCTCTGTCAACACCTGCTAAATCTGAATCGGGAGGACTTGTTAATCCCATTAACATATGGTGGTGTATTGAAATCGGTTTTGGCTTATTAAAAATATTTGAAACTTCTCTTGCTAACATATTAACTTTCCTTTGATCTAAACCTAATTGGCAAATATCAACGTTCAAATAAAAAATATCTGCGGCTTGCATTAAAGGATATAATATTTGTGACGCGTATAGATTATCAGAATCGCTTCTTCCCATGATTTGGGTACATCTTTTTACTCTTTTTAACGTCGTATTAATCCCAATTTTCAAAACCATTTCCCAATATTCTGAATCCTTTACAAGATCAGACGCGTAAATAAATTCAACGTTTTTCAAGTCCATATCGCACAATTTCCAGACTTCGATAAAAAACTCGCCTACTTTTTTAATAATATCTAAGTTTCCTCCAAATTTTTGGTTTG
>Ga0315284_10007981_pt1 | contig 15104 bp, 15 predicted proteins | sample YL17G09_16_MG_FD_203696 | JGI IMG/M metagenome (GOLD analysis project Ga0315284, IMG submission 203696) | Sediment microbial communities from Yellowstone Lake, YNP, Wyoming, USA - YL17G09_16 | ecosystem: Environmental > Aquatic > Freshwater > Lake > Sediment | place: USA: Wyoming | collected... | reverse complement strand
CAGATGTTGCTGCCCACCAGCTTCACGCCCGCGAATGAAAGCAACAGGATTCCGACGCTCACTCCGAGCGAGGGGAATATGATGCCCGTCACCATGTAGAACATCACGACGGGATTCAGCTTCTGCCCGTACTCCTTGATGTCTATGAGCTGTTCCCGGGATACCTGATCGAGGACTACCTCAAGCGAATCGGCCACGTCCGCTCCGGAGCGCACCGAATTGACGATCTGCAGCATCATCCTCCTGAACGAGGGGGATGGGTTGTCCTCCACCACCTCCTGCATGGCGGTGTCAAGCGGCGTGCCTATGAACACCTTCTCCACGACCTTGTTGAGCTCTCCGCTCACCGCGCCGTAGTTGCTCTTGGATATGGCGACAAGGGAATCGAACAGCGGCAGCCCTCCCTTCAGCGCGATCCAGAGGTGCCTGCCTGCGAATAGGAGGTCTCGGTCAATTTCTCTCCTGCGCTTGGACGTCTTCGCCCTCGGCTCCTGCATGAACAGCGAGAGCGCGAGCGTGTATATCACGAACAGCAATGGGGCCAGGAGCAGCTTGTCCGCCTTCTGGACATCGATGAACCAGAAGCTTATCGCCATGAGCACCGCGGTGAGGCCGAGCGCTTTCAGCATCGCCCTCTCCACGAAATGCTCGACTGTCTCCGTCATGGCGCCTTCGCGCATCGCCTTCGGGAGCCATGCGAACCTGGACGCGACCGCGGAGACTATCTTCTCCTTCACGGTCTGCGGCATGGCGGGCGCTTGCAGCTTCGGTTGTGGCTGCTGCGCCCCCTCCATCTCATCAAGATTCTTGCGTGGCATCGATGTCACTCGTTCCAATTATGTATACATGATATACCATTTATACTCTTTACATATGCTCCGTTTTCATGCTCTTTTTCTTCCCTTGGACGCCAGCCTCTTCAGAAGCTGCAGGCGGTCGATCTCGGCCAGCGCCTCGCTGTAGGTGGACGTGGTGAGCTCTATGGGCTTGCCTCCCTCCTCTGATGGGGCGCGCGGGATGACTTCCTTCAGGTTCTGCTCATACACCTTGATCTCGGTGACCGCCTCGTTGAACGTCTTCCTTATCGTCTCTACCTTGTAATTCGGCATAGTATACCTCAGAACTTGTAGTCGCCGCCATTGGATGCGATGTCCATGACGTCTTCCGACGACTTGTAGTAATCGGCGGTTATCCTGCCGACCGCGTTGATGTCAAAGTATTTCTTGGAGACCATCCATTTGAGCGCCTTCACCTTGTCGGTGAGGTCTGATTTCATCTCCTTGGTGGTCATTCCTGTATAGAGCGCCAGCGTCTCCCCGAGCCTGCTGATGGATCCGATCTCCTTGGTCACATCGGCCTTCGGGTCCCAGCGGTAGACCACGTTCTCTCCTCCTTCATTGGTGATCTCCGCGAACTCGAACGTCCTCCTGACCCCTGTCCTGCGGTTCCTGTACTGGACGATGATCCCTCCGAGGGCCGGAAGGGTGGATTTAGGAAGATTGATGGGCGGCGTCGTCAGCCTCGTGATGCACTCGTTGGAGTTGTCGGCGTGTATCGTGGCGTAGACCGAGTGGCCGGTGTGCATGGCCTCGAAGAGCACTTCCGCCTCGCGCTGCCTCCTGACCTCTCCGACGATGATGCGGTCCGGCCTCTGCCTCAGGGCGTTTATCATGAGGTCGAGCATGGCGACCTCTCCCTTGCCCTCCGGGTTCGGCTCTCTCGTTGTCATGGCGACCCAGTGCAGGAAGTCCGGCAGCGTCAGTTCCCTGGTGTCCTCTATGCTGATGATCCTCTGGTTCGGCGGTATCATGCAGCACATGGCGTTCAGGAAGGAGGTCTTTCCGCTTCCTGTCCCGCCGCTGCTGAGCAATGAGATCTCGTTCTGTATGCAGAGCCAGATCAGCGCAGCCACTTCCGGCGACACTGTCTTGAGCTCCACGAAGTACGGTATCGTCCATGGGTTCTTGGCGAACTTCCTGATGGACATCGTGTTCCCGAACGATGAGATCGGGCTGAGCGTCGCGTTGATCCTGTCCCCGTTCTGGAGGTAGGCGTTCATGATCGGGTTCAGGACGTTGATCTGCCTGCCGACGCGCCTTCCGATGATGGATGCGTATTCGTATACTGTCTCGTCCCTGCGTATCCACAGGTTGGTGCTGCACCAGCCGTGCTTCTTGTGGTAGACCTGTATCGGTTCGCTTGGGCTGTTGATGGCGATGTCCTCCAGGCTCTCGTCCGCCATCAGCACTTCCAACTCTCCGAGCCCGAGCGTGTGCTGCAATAAGTATGATGTGAGGACCTTGCGCGTCTCCGGCGTCAGGCCGGTGAACTGCTTCTCAAGGAGTTCATTGGCCTTGTGCTCGAACTTCGCCCTGACCTCCTTCATCTGCCTCGGGTCGGTCAGCATGATGACGTCGAGTTTGACCTGGGTGATGAGATCCGCCCTGAGGGCGTTGAGTATGAGCTTGGTGCCCTCGGCTATGAGTGGTATCTGTATGACATACTGCGGGGTGTAATCGGTCGCCTTCTGGACGATGCGGATGGTGACCGGGATTCCGCCTGCGTCGAACGAGTATCTTTCGAGCTCGCCCTCCTCTCCCTTCGGAGCCTCGAGCTTGCTCGTCTCCTTCGACTCTTTCTTCTCCGGTTTCTCGGACGGAAGCGTCTCCGCCGCCTCTGCCGGCTTGTCTTCCTCTAATGCCTTCCTGATGAGCATCAGCTCGTCGCTCATGTCGTTGCTGTTCGCCTCATTCTTCTTCGCCAATCCAATCACCGTCAGCTGCCCAGCCATTCCAGATAGACGGCGGTCAGCGTGTAGCTGATCTTCACGAACCCTTGGTTCTCAAGGACGTAAGACCAGTACTCAACGGTGTCCTGCGGTATATTTAACTCTTTTGAGGCCTCCGAGAGCTCCATCTTCTTCCTGTCGAAAAGCAGCCTCATGAAGCGGTCGATGCCCGTGGTGATGTATCCCTCGTTCAGCGATAGTTCGTTATCCATGTCATCATCCGCTCATGCGATTATTTTCGGCGCGCGGCCGGTTCGGTTCTCGGTCCAGAATTTAGTTCAACGTTCTCAGTATTTAAAACTGACTGCGCAAAGGAATCTTATGCCAGACGAAACATCTGGATCGGCCGGACAGACTGGTGCTCAACCATCCATCGCTCCAGCCGCGCCGGCTCCAGTTCTGTCTCCTGTTCCGAAACCGAAGATAGACATCACCACCCTGTCTCCGATTGAGCGATCGGTATACCTCGATGCGGGGGAGAATGGGGTACTGCTCTTCAGGATGGCGGACGGCAGGACAACGCTCGCTGACGCGATGCAGAAGCTCGGCCTGGACGAAACGGAGATGGACACCCTCCTCTCCAAGCTCTCCGGAAAGTACCTCTTCATGGAGACTGAGCGGGAAGTGAAGAAAGAGGAGGTCAAGATAGAGAGGACAGTTAAGGAGACGATCCCGATAGACGTCCCTAAGCGAACATCATCCGACAGCATGTCCTCCCTGGCGATTGGTTCAGAGATCACCATCAGGTTCGGCCCATCCGGGAAGAAGATACTCGATACGATAGACGGGAAGCTGGATGTTGCGCAGCTCGCTGCAGATACTATGATCACTTTGTCTTATGTGGATGACCTCATGTGGTTCTTATCCGAGCACCACGCCGTGACATTCACTCGTCTCAGGATAGAGGACATCAAGAAGAAGTACGGCGGGACCGGGATGGCGATGTACAATGAGTATGGCAGGGAAGGGATCTACCTCTACCTGCTCCTGATGAAGACATCCGATCCGATGGCAGCGATAAGGACATCCGATATCGATCCGGCGAAGGCGGTTGATATGATGGAGTTCATACTGAAGCAGATCAACGCCCCAGTCTCATTCAACAAGAAGGACGCCCTCACGTTATTGAAACGCTGATGGAACCTACGGTCGCGCGGAAGTCCGCGCGATATTTCGCGGAATCCCGCGAAACGGTTCCGTCGGCCTCCCTCTGTCTGTTCATTCAATCTGGAGGAGGACCATCCTTTCGATCGCTTTCTTTTCCGCTTCCTTGTCGATCGGTCCCCATCTCGTTTCTTTCGCATCCAATTTCTTGAGAAGCTGAGTCTTCCTCTTCGCATCTCCCTTGAAACCTATGACAATATTTTTCGGATCTTTTACTCCTACGCGTTTCACTGCGTCGGCCACCTGCCGCGATCCAGCGGCCCGTAGGAGCACTTCTAGCATCCTGTCGCGAACGAGATTTTTATCCTCTGTGAATGCCATGTCCGCATGGAAGAAAGCGAGTTTGATACAGTCCGGTCCGGCGATTGAGCCTGCGTCGAAAACCTGGACATCCTTCTCGGACTTGAGCATTTCGAGCATTTCAGAAACAGTAAGTCCGCTGGATGCCAAAATTGCGTGCATGCCACTTGCCGCGTTTTCGACGCTTTTCTTGGATGCCATGCATCTAACGGGTCTCAAAAGTAATTTAAAGAGCGGGGGTGGAATACATTCGATACGGGATCAGACCTGCATCGAAGGAGCGCATCCGCGTCGGTCATGTGGCCGCTTCGACGGGCAAATTTTCGTATTTTCGAGAATACTCAGAGAGTGATTTTATGCCAGGACAATATCATGGTCGCAAGCAGACACGCAAGGGAACCGGCGCGAAGTTCGCGAGGCACGGCGACAGGAAACGGTCCCACTTCGGCGGGCATTTCGCTGGCACCAAGGTCAGCGACAAGAACGAGGTAGGGATGGTGAGGACGCGCGGCGGCAGGAACAAGATCGTCTCGCTTTACATCGGCTTCGCAAACGTCGTCATGCCGGACAAGAAGATCAAGAAGGCAAAGATCAAGACAGTCATCGAGTCCCCGAACAACGCGCACTACAAGCGGATGAACATCCTCACGAAAGGCGTGGTGATCGAGACTGACGTCGGCAAGGCGCGCGTGACCAACAGGCCCGGCCAGGAAGGCGTCGTTAACGCCGTCCTGATCAAGTTCTGATCCGCGGCATTTTTATTTTTCTTTGTTGTTTTTTGTTATTCATTTTTGTCATTCAATGTCTAAAACTAATAACGGGCGATCAATATGGCAATAGAGGCGGACGGGAAGATATTCGAGAAGGAAGTGCTGAAGTCCAAGGATCCGGTGCTCGTCGATTTCTGGGCGCCATGGTGCGGGCCATGCAGGATGCTCGCGCCCGCCCTTGATGAATTGAGCAAGAGCGGCAAAATCAAGGTCGTCAAGGTCAACGTCGACAGCAATCAGGAGCTCGCCGCGAAGTACAATGTCGCCAGCATACCTACGCTCATCATGTTCAAGGGCGGCAAGCCTTTCGAGGGGAAGATCGGCATATTGTCGCTTCCACAGCTTGTCGCATGGGCGGACGCAGTCAAGTCCAAATGAAGCCGGTTCCGCCAAGTCCAAGCGAGCCATTTCGAATGGTTGTTTTCCGAGCCTACGCGCGCGTTCATACGATCACGTCTGCATTGCGAAGCGAGCGCTTTGTGACATATCCCCATCCCTAAAGGATGTGGGCTTCTTGCTTCACTGACGGAGCTATTACTCCATCTCCACAAGCGTTACTTCCGCAGTGTCCCTGCGTAGCTCTTAATGAGTATATTCTTTGCAGCGTTTAGGTCCCTGTCGATACTGAGACTGCATTCTGGACAATTGTGTATTCTCTCACATAATTCCTTATCTACAAGAGTTCCACAATCGCTGCACATCTTCGTTGTGTTTTTCGGGTCTACGAATACAACATTGCAACCAGCTTCTTCCGCTTTGTAGCGTAGCATATTCGCAAACATATTCCATCCTGCATCGTTGATTGACTTGCCGAAGTTCTGCTCTGACATTTCTTGAGTGGCAAGTTTCTCAAGTGCTATGAGGGAATGGTCATTGACGAGTCCTGTCGAGGTCTTATGGAGAAAATCCGCCCTTGTATTTGATACTTTTTCGTGGAGTCTTGCAATCTTTAGCTTGGCTTTCTTCCTGTTCTTGCTACCTCTCTTTTTATTTGATAGCAGTCTCTGCAACTGTGCAAGTTTCTCTTCATGCTGTTTCAAGTGTCTCGGATTCTTTATGACCTTCCCATTTGAGAGAACTGCGAATTTCATAAGGCCTAAATCAATTCCAACTTTCTCTCCATTGTTTATTCTTGGAGCTTGCGATTCTTGCTCAACACAGAATGTAGCGAACCATTTGCCTGATGACTCTCTTTTCAAGGTTAGAGTCTTTACCTTGCCGTCTATCTCACGATGTTTCTTGATTGAGATTTCACCGAACGGAGTAACTTTCAGTTTCTTATCAAGTCGGAATCCTGCTTGTGGATAATTCAAGCTCTTCATTCGGTCTATGTTCTTGAAGCGCGGATAACCACATTCCTTGCCTTGCTTCCTCAACTTGACCATATGCCATAATGCTTTCTGAAGCCTGTGAGAAAGTGTCTGAGCTACTTGAGAAAAGAGTCCTGTATTCTTGACTAATTTTTGCATCTCATTCCTTGTCAGGAATTTCTTTTCTTCGCTGTATTTTTTCTGGTTGGCTTCAAGAAGCATATTCCACAGATTCTTCTCTATCCAGAGGTGCTCTTTCATCTGCATTTCCTGTTTCTTCGAAGGATAGATCCTGAACCTATAGGTCTTCAACTAATCATCTCATCGACTTATGTATGAACGTCGGAAAAAGGCCTTTATAAGCAAAGGGAAACAGTAGACTTCGGGTGATCCCACCTCGAAATTCTATTCAGTGCAAATTCATTCCACAACTGAACGCGTGGGTTTTCTTTGCACTGTTTATAGTTGTCCTTTGACACACGCGGCCCGCTCTCATTTCACCGCTGAAGCATGTGGGATTTCCCGCTCAGAAAGGTTGTTAAACAATCTCTCCAAACGTCTAGCATGGCAAAGAGGAGAGCTCCGGCTGTCGCTAAGAGAACGAAACCTACGAAGAGACCGACTGTGTCTAAGGTGAGGCGTCCAATCGCCAAGAAGACCGCGAAAAAGACATCCTCAATCAGGAAACTAAAGGAAGCCAAGCGCAGGAAGGAGATCGTCCTCGAGATCCTCGAGCAGATAAAGGGTGTGGACAAGGTTCACTCCGCCGGTATTTCGAAGGCAGCAAAAGGCAAGAAAGGCAGGGGTGCGCGTTCCATCAGTTCAGCGCCAGTTGTGGCCGCAGAGCCACATATAGAATCAGCGTTCATATCACGACCAGCAACTCCGCCGAAGAAGCTGGCTCCGACCATCGAGAGCTTCGGTCCGCAGGTCGCGAAGGAGAGGGTGTCCACGACACGCATCCAGAAGATAAGGACGGGTGTGCCCGGGCTGGACGAGATGTGCGGCGGTGGTATAGAAGAGAAATCGATACTGCTTGTCAACGGAGATGCTGGAAGCGGGAAGACTATACTCGGACTTCAGTTCCTGTATGACGGCGCGAAGAACGGCGAGGCAGGGATATACATCAGTTTCGGTGAGCCCCGCGAAGCGCTCTATCCGCGCATGATGGAGTTCGGAATGGATTTCCAGGAGCTCGAAGACAAGCAGAAATTCTTTTTCGTGGAGTACCAGCCGCATGAGATCGCCAAGATCATCAGCGAGGAGGGCGGCACGATCTACGATATAATCACATCATACGGCATCAAGCGCGTCGTCGTCGACACGATCACGCCTTACATGACGCAGTTCACCGACGCATATAGCGCGCGTCTGGCATTGGTCAGGTTCTTCAGCGTCTTCAGGAAATTCAAGGTGACGACTGTGCTATTGAATGAATGGTCATCTCATCTTCCGCTTCATCCGTCCGCGGCGGTCGCCGAGTTCCTTGCGGATGGGATAATTTATCTGATACACTCCCGCTCCGCAGATGGCGTTCAGGTGAGAGGAGTGGAGATCTGGAAGATGGTGGGCGCCGACCATACCGAGGTCGCGAGGCCATTCGCTTTCACCAAGAAAGGGATCACGATTTATCCGAACGAGCGGCTGTTCGCGGGGCACGAGTTCAAGACCCAGAGATGAGCGTCCAAGGCAGGCAATAAGATGGCAAACTCGAGGGATCTTAAGGGACAGGGCAGTCTCGAGTACGTGATGTTGCTCACGTTCACGATCGTGTTCTTCATAATCATAGTATCTGTAGCGTCAGACCAGCTCTCCATAGTCGGCAAGCAGCAGAGGAAGCAGCAGGCGCAGTTCTCGCTTAAGCAGATTGCGGACGCCGCCACGGATGTGTACCAGCAGGGGAGCGGCGCGAAGTCAGTGATCAGCGTGACATTCCCGTCTGGAGTTGATCCTGGCTCCGGGTACGTTATCAACAACTCATTGCACATCTCATTCGAAGGCTCCGACATCACAAACACGCTCGGCTTTCCAGTCTCTGGCGTGATCCCTGGCAGTCCAGGGGGCTACACTCTTCTAATCAGTTCGCAAGGCGGGGCAGTCTCTATCGGTACGGTACCATTCATCATATCACCGACATCGCTCGCATTCACGTTCTGCGCCAATCCGGCTCAGCAGTCCTCATCGCAGACGCTGGTGTATTCGAACAATCAGAACACCTCAACCCCCGTGCAGATCATCACCAATTGGGCGAACGGCAGCGCGAACATGTCATTTTCACCTTCGGCATTCAACATCTCGTTCGGAGGCAACCAGAGCGTCACAGTCAACATGACCGTCGCCGCGAACACTGCGGGCACATTCAGCGGAGTGCTGTTCTCGAATACCACGAACTACACCACTGCCACTCCAATCAGCGTCACTGTCCAGAGCTGTGGCGGTGGGAATGGTACGCTCTCCAACGTCTCGAGCGTGATTGTGAGGACGTACAAGGACAGCACCTACACCGTGCAGAAGACCGCGTTCGGGCCTGTTGAAAATGTCACTGCGACCGGGACAGGATGGACCTCATCATCCGCCATTACCGTCAATGTCACGAATTCCAGCGGATCGCCCATGCCGGGATATCCGAAAACAGTCATGACAAATTCATCAGGCGAATTCACGGACGTATTCAATCCGTTTGGCCTTCCTTCAGGAACATACACTGTAAGCGCTAACCAATCCAGTACAGCAAAGACACATACATTTACATTGAGGGGGTGCAGCTGATGAGATCCCGAGAACTTATCCTAATGCCGCTGCTGCTCATAATATTATTCACCCCCCTATCCAGTGCTGCAGTGACGTTCCTCAACTATAACCTACTAAACACGACCGATTCCCAATATGCATCTTACATACAGATGCTTAACCAGTCAGTTGGAGCGACTGTAGTCGTATCGAATCCTGCAGTTCTGTCCAACAACCTGATCACCTGCTGGAATGCCTCTTGGCTGGCCAACAACTGGACAGTAGCGACTGCGATCAACGGCACATGGAACTTCAGCAGCTACACCAACTGCAGCGCCAGCTTCTCTGCCACTCAGTACTTCCTGTTCGCAAAGATACTGAAGAGGAATTCCACTGCTGAGTATAATTTCGTCAACTCGTCTCTTGCTGGATTCGCTTGCGCAAGTGGCAATCCGACAGCAAAGAATTGGTCCCTGGACATATCTTCAAGCAGCTTCACGAACCTTTCATCCGGAGAGAGGATCGGAGTCAGGTTCTGTGTAAAAGTGACGGGATCCGGCGCTGCCAACAAGTACGGATACATGGAATGGGGCGGTTCGGCCCCTTCCTTTGTAAGATTCCCGACCGATTCGCAGGATGTATACGATTTCACTGTCTCTCCGACCCTGGACAATTTCTCAGTCTACAACAACACATTCATCGACAGGAACTACACATTGACGAACACAGGAAACCAACTTCTGAACATCGATTGCTCGAGCAATGCGACATGGGTGACGAACTTCACCTCATGTCCAGTCAGCCTTGAGGTCGGCTCCTCCGCCAATATCACTTTCCGCTTCAACGCCACCAGCCAGCCAGCCGGAAATCCGCAGGTGCTGCTGGCATTCACCGATTCAAATGTCTCCAATACTGCGACAGCGAATGTCACGATCCTAGCCACACTATACAATTTCACAGTCTCCCCGACCCTGGACAATTTCTCAGTCTACAACAACACATTCATCGACAGGAACTACACATTGACGAACACAGGAAACCAACTTCTGAACATCGATTGCTCGAGCAATGCGACATGGGTGACGAACTTCACCTCATGTCCAGTCAGCCTTGAGGTCGGCTCCTCCGCCAATATCACTTTCCGCTTCAACACATCAGGCCAACCGGCCGGCAATCCGCAGGTGCTGCTGAATTTCACGGATCCCCACGTAGCGAATAATGCAGTAGCAAATATCACGATCACCGCCGCGGCGGTGAGCGAAACTTACTTTTTCCGCTACTCTTTAGATGGAGTTACTGTTCCTGATGGTACCACCAATTATTACTTGAACACATCCGCCGGTCCTGCGGGGGCAGCGCAAACGCTGGTTTCGTCTTTGATCGCTGGCGGCAAATCATACAATTTCACAATCTTCGAAAGAATGGCTTACAATGGAACAGCGATCATAAACGGAACAGGTAACTTGTCGGTGTACCTGATCTCAACAAATGGAATACTCGGAAGCATAAGGGCGCATTTCTATGATGTTTCCTCTTCAGGACCGACATGGATAAATTCATCAGCGTTTACAAGCGTCGGCACAATATCAAAAACAGCACCATCATTGTACAGCCAGCCGTTCAACCTGACCGCGACGATCGCTGCCGGCCATTCACTCGGCGTTGTTGTCGAAGTGATGGTCGCCGCTGCCGACAGTATTACATTTTACTATGACAATTCAACACTAAACTCCTCCATCAGTATAAATGAAACGATAGCGTCAGTCAGCCCCACGAACCTGACAATCTGGAGCGACACCGATCCGACCGGGGGGAACAAGACAATCTATCCTGGCGATCAAGAATCCTTTTTCGCAAACTACACAAACACAACAGGCGGTGCGGTTCAGAATGCAACATGCGAAATTATCTTCAACTCTGGTGGAACATACACGGATCCTGCAAACATGACGTTTGACAATTCATCGCAGCTTTACACCTACGTTACTTCAATCTATACAGAAGGTTCGATTACTTGGCAGGTCACCTGCTCCGCGCCTTCCTTTGCCGCCCAGACAAGAAACACAACGACGCTTATAACAACGATCTCCAATCCAATACTGTATTATTTCCATTATTCTGCCGTCGGAGTTCCTGTTGCGAACGGCACAAACAACTATCATCTTAATGAGACTTTCCCAAACAGTTCAACCCAAACGCTCGCATCCCCTTTATTATCGGGCGGCACGTCCTACAATTTTACAGCATTTCTCCTCTCTCCACCATATAATACTGATATGGAAATAATAGCCAGCAACTCATCAGCAAGAATCTTCCTGACTTCTTCAAAAGGAATCAAGGCAAGCGTGCGCATCCATTTCTACAATGTCACAAACAGCTCTTCAACGCTCTTCTATTCGACACCGTTCACTGGTTCCGTCACGCTGCCAAAGACGATACCGCTCGCATTAAGCATACCGTTATCCTTTAATGCGACTCTGCCGGTCAACAGCTCGCTTGCTGCAGTTGTGGAGGTCAAAGTCAATGTAGCCGATAATATTACGTTCTATTACGACAGCAGCACGCGCAACTCAACCATCAGCCTGTTCATGGTTACAAGAGTCGGTGTTCTGTCCGTGGACCTCGTCTCCCCGTCAATAGATCAGACCTTGTCGCCGGGAGCCATCTTCAGCCAAGTGTGCCAAGCCAGCTGTACAAATGGCGTGTGCGCCACGCCAAGCGTGTATGCGCAGTATCAGAATCTCAGCGAGGGCATTTGGCGAAACATCAGTTCGAGCGGGGGTCTTATGCTTGCTAACGGGGATACGAATCCACATCCTATAGGCACACTGGTCAACTCCTCGGCAAATACTACATTCACGATAAATGCCAGCCTGGTTGGCAACTATTCGATTAGGTGCCATGCGACATCGACAAGGCAGGCAATGGTATCCCCTGAGACGGTGAATGTCACAATCACCCCCGCAGCAGTACTCAATGCCACCCTCTCGACAGACAGGACAGAATACGAGGCGTGCGGAACCGTTTTCTATTCGGTCCAGACTCTGGATGTCAATGGGAATAATATAGACACTCCACTTAGCATGAGCATCATCGACTCGCAGAGTGTGACGCAGTCGGCGTTCTCCGCCGCCACTACTGGCGGTTTCTACTACAGCAGTTATCTGCTCCCCCAGGGGTCTGCCATCGGTACCTGGATCATAAACGCATTCGCCCAGAACGTCCTCGGTTTCGCAAACTTCATCGTTGGTTTGGGCTCCAGCTCAGCGGTCTGGAAGATAGATATGTCGTTCTTTCCGGACAGCATAACATATGTCGGACCTACAACGATAGCCATGAACTTCACACCCTACAGCCAGCTCGGCAACAGGATGACCGGGCTGCTGCCTGCGAACATCACCATCATGATCGACAGCACGAACGTCACTGGCTCCGTGACTGAGAGCTCCGGAGTCTACCAGTACAGCTATTCGACAACGGCTGGTAATCATGTCGCGAGCGCCACCGTGGATGGCGTGATGTCCTCGCGCTCGTTCACGGTGCAATAATATGTGGCGCTCAACATTCAGAGGACAGCTCTCGATCGAGTTCTTCCTCCTGTTCGCTGTCGTGCTTGCGGTCTTCGGGCTCTTCATGCTCTTCACCAATGAGATGCAGACGCTCACGTCCTTCATCACCGCCTCGGACAAGGCGTCCACGGTCGCCTTCACCATCGCGCACGCCATAAACGACGCGTATCTCGGCTATTCCGGCCTCAATGCCACCGTGAACATCCCCGCAGGATATATCATCACCATGCAGCCCTACTCGATAGTCGCCACGGACAGCCTGAACAGGTCGGGCTCCGCGCCGGTGCTCGGCGCGAACGTGACGCTCGATATACCCGTCAATGCTTCACAGGTCACGGTGCTGAACCTGAACAATACGATAATAGTGACCGGGTGATATAGTAGATAATATAGCAGACACGACACAGCAGACATGACACAGCAGACATGACACAGCAGACATGACAGATATGTCGATAATAATTGTGTGATTACATGCGCTCTCAAAAAAACCGTGTGGAAGGATGCCTGAAGGGCCAGACCTACATGGTTGAGCTGCTGGCGGTGATCATCATGGCGATGATCATAGTCATCGCATCGATCTCCGTATTCACCAGCATAAACAACTACAGGTCAGCTTCGGACAGGACCGCTAATGCCGCGCAGGATGCCGCCAACGCGCTGATACTGACGAGAGGGTTCCCGGCCGACTGGGACCAGAACGCGTCATCCGCGACGATCGTGGGCATCGCGGCAAGGCGCAACGTCATAGATCCCGCCAAGCTCGCGGCGCTCAACCTCACGAATTTCTCGGCCCTGATGGGGCTGGAGCATTTCAATGTCTCTATAATGATCACGAGCGGCGGAGCGACCGTATACCAGGCCGGTTCGGTCAACTCATCCACGACAATAACGCTCGTGCAGAGGACGTGCGTGCTCACGAACGGTTCTCCGTGCACATTGAGCCTGCGGGTGTCCGGGGGCTGACAAAGGAGATCACATAGATGGCATCACAAAAACCACAGGAGCCTAGAAGATCGCACCACCGGGGCGTGGTCGCGCTGATCGATGCGATGCTCGCGCTATTCGTAGTGGTGACCTTCACGGCGCTCGTGGCTTCCACTCTGCAGCAGAAATTGGCCTCGCCTCCGATCGAGCTGCAGCGGCAGGGGATGAGCGTCCTCACCGCCCTCGAGTACCTCGATCAGTTCTACTCGCCGATACCCGTGTTCGCAGAGACCAGCGACGCCCTATGCATGAGGGAAGAGGTCTACAACGGCACTTCGAGCGCCTTGGACGCTACATTCGTGAAGTCCGGATGCCCGGCATCCAACCCGAACGAGGTGGTGGTCTGGCGGACCTCGGCGATAGGCGGGCAGTTCAAGTCTGTAAAACTCGCGATCTGGCTTAAGACTCAATAGGGATGGAAGATGGCAGACGCTTCAAAGAGCAGGAGAGGCTCCGGAAAGAGGGGATACGTCCTCACGCTAGTCGTCATAATGCTCTTCTCGGTGCTCGCGCTATATGCCACGAACACCGTGAACAACAGGCAGCAGCAGCGCGCCATCCTTCAGAACCAGTTCTATGCGGAGAAGGCATCGTACGTGCTGGATGACGTCGCGCAGGATGTCAGGAATGTCCTGAGAACAGACATGTCTGGTAACTCCATTCAGATCTTCATCTCAGAGAATCTGACGTACAACAAGACGTCGTTCCTCAGCAGCTATGCGTTATTCTTAGGCAATTTCTCGCCTATAACTAACGCGAACATCTCCCTTAACTATTCCGACCCGCTGTCCATCTCCTTTTCGGACGGGCTGACATACCAATCGAACTTCACGGCGAGCCAGATCGATTTCTACAACTCGAGCGGTCCATCGGCGTATGTGACTGCCTATTATGTGACCATCACATCCAATCAGACGCGAGGCACAGTCAGCGGTCCGGCATTCGTTGGCAGCGGGGTGTTCGTCAGCGTCAACTACACCGATCCTGCCCCTTCGAATTCGTTCGTCACCACAGGCTATGTAAATGGCTCGGCCGGGAATGTGATGACCATCGAGTTCCCGACCGCGAGCAACTACACCAACCTCTCCTTCGGCCTCGTGGGAGGGCGGCAGAACGCATTCTCCCTCCAGGAGGTCAACGTGAATGCAGTGACGTCCCTTGACCTCGTGGTGAACAGGACTTCCAACGGGGCGCTGCGCGCCCTGTACAACTTGCCTTTCAATATGTCTTTACCTTACTCCAATTTCACCGGCTACGTGCCCGCCCAATAATCGGATGCGCATGCATCCTGCACGCAGCCGATCGCTGCCGATTACGAGCGTAAAATAGCTGAATCGCTCCCGGAGCCGGGCAAACTTTATAAAGCTTAATACAGTAATAGAGTTGCTCTTTTTCTGAAGAGCGTTTGCGTTATTGCAAATCCAGAATTTAGGAGGAATACTTCGGAGGGATATTATGGCAACGAAAGAACACATGAACCTGATCT
>Ga0315284_10007980_pt1 | contig 15104 bp, 11 predicted proteins | sample YL17G09_16_MG_FD_203696 | JGI IMG/M metagenome (GOLD analysis project Ga0315284, IMG submission 203696) | Sediment microbial communities from Yellowstone Lake, YNP, Wyoming, USA - YL17G09_16 | ecosystem: Environmental > Aquatic > Freshwater > Lake > Sediment | place: USA: Wyoming | collected... | reverse complement strand
AGTAGCCCCCCAGAATATTGCACTTCCCTTTACTGGGCCAGTTGTTGACCCAAGGGTAAGGGAGTTAACAGCGGAAGCAGTTAATGTCGTAGCACTAAAGGTGCCATTCGTGGACAACCCCGTGTTGACTACATTGGTTAGATTAATTTCCGTCGTTCCTTCCCAACCGATTGCATCCCCAGCCGAGAGCCTAATTGCCCCCGTCTCCGCTGGATCTGCTCCCATCAGGATATAACCACTTAATGAAAAATTGTTTGCACCAAGGACAACATCTCCCCCGCTTGGGGTAAGGGTAATATCCCCATTGCTTCCATTTGCAGTTGCAATCGTAAGACCTCCAACCCCATCCGCACTCAAGGTGAATGTAACTTGTGGGTCTGACGTTTGGGCACCTTTAATCATGGTGAAAACACCAGTGTCCACAGTGGCTGAACCCATCGTAACCGCTCCCGATGCTCCCAATGTGGTGAAGAGCCCTGCCGCCGGAGTTGTTGCGCCAACCGTACCATTTAAGGCTCCTGCGAATCCCGTCGCTGACAACAACCCAGTGTTCGAGTTAAATGTCAGAGTCGAGACAGTCTTCAATGGAAAGTTCCCTGGAGTGCTATCAGTCAAGAACGCAGGGAAGCAAGTCGTGTCGGTTGACTCATTGAGCATTGCTACGTTTGCAGCATTCGTGATGGTACCTGTGAATGCTGAGGCTGCTACTGTGCCTCCGTAAGTAGGTGTGCCCGAAGTCGTGTTGTTGACCAGGATACCACCATAGACTGTCGCCACGTTCGTTCCGTCTTTAATAAGGTCATAATCCCCACCAGCTAGAGTGCTGCTATAGACATTAAGTCTGGCGGCATTACTCGTGGTTGAAGTAGCCGCAGCACCCCAATCGTTTGCAGTAGCATTGGTGGAAGTACCTGTCGAGTTATAGAGGTTCAGGGTGATTAGATCGGTGTCGTTATTATTGTATGCCCAGAAGGGACAACTTCTTGTTCCACCACCCACTGTATAACCATTTGTGGTGTGGACATCCACCACCTTTGCTCCTGTGGTCGCGCTCGTATTGTGAGCATAGACTCCAAGGGCAGTGCCATTGGTTGACAAGACCCTGAATGTCACATCTCTCAAAATGGCATCCGTACCAAGGAGATCAAACCCAGTCTTATCTCCAGCGGTGGCCGCTCCAGCAAGGGTAGCCATTATTACATCCATATTAGTAATTACAAGACCGTCAAGGTTAGTCGCTGTGCCTATTGCAATAGAGGCGGTAGCTCCAGCGTGGATGACAGACATATGGGCAATTCTGACATTGGAGGATGTGATATTGAGCATCGTCACACCATCAGTGACACAGTAAATACGAGTTCCATGAACATCCGTCTCGGTCACTGACACCAGCCCTGCGTTACCTTGACCAACAAGATTGATTTGCTTACTCAAATTGATGGCGGAGGTGATGGTGTAAGTACCGGTTGAGAGGATGAGAGTATCCCCCGCCGTGGCTGCTGTGATATAAGCGTTGATGTCACCGCCTAATGGAACAATGGTGGTTGCGGAGGGCTTGATGTAAGTACTGACGCCGGAGACGAAGTTGCTGTAATTTACCGATGTAGCAACTCCAAGGGTCATCGTGAGTGGGTACGCACCTGTAATCGTCATGGTGCTCAAATCACTCGCCTGTGCTACTCCTGTTCCACCTCTTGATGGTGTATTAAGAGTAGACAAGTTAGTGAATACAGGAGCACCACCAGTGGTTCCAGCAAGAACTTGTCCAGTAGTTCCGGGTGTGACAGCGACAGGAGGATTGCCTGCGCCTCCACCATAAAGGACACCATATTGAGTTAATGCTCCTGTTGAGGTAAGAGTATTTGCTGCACTCGCATATGGGATACCGCCGGAAGTCATAGCACCAGCAAACTTGATCTGGCTAGCCGAAGCACCAAGCACCATCGTGAACTCAGTAGCCGCTCCTCCCTGTGTCACCTTCCAGACGTTTGCTTCAGGGAAGATGGCGTTCTCATCGGCCCCTGTGATGGCAGTATTATTGCTGATAGTGAGTTTGTTGTATCCATCTGCCGCTACCGTCGTGAGACTTGCTGCCTTCAAGTTGGCATAAGTTCCACCGCCGGAGGTCGTCACTACATCTAGCACTCCAGCATTGTTAAGGAGGAACGTAGCATTGGTAGCGTTATAGAGACCAATATAGGTGCCTTTGTTTACAAGTCCACTGAGACAGGCTCCATCAGCGCAATCTCCTACCGCCGTCACATCTCCAGCACCAGCCGGAGTTCCCCAAGAGATAACTCCCGCATTATTCCTAAGAAAATAGTCACCCGAGGTTGAGGTCAATGCAGTTAGAATGTCTAGAGTATTAGCTACCAGTACTGAGCCAAGCGCTACACTATTGGGAGTAGTTACAGTTGACCAAGCTGGCAACGCTGCACCAGCTCTAAGGAATGTACCTTCAGCACCCTTTGCGAGTTCGGACCATTTGGGCGTTGCATTGCCAATAATAATGTCACCAGCCGTTACCGTTCCAGCCAAGGAATCGGAGTGTGCTGCACTCAACATATCATGAGCAACCGCAGCAGCAGGAGTTGCCCAAACTGGTGCAACACCAGCACCTTGTGCTGTCAATACATAACCGCTCGTTGCCGTTGAAGTAATGGTATTAGGCGCAGCATCAATACCACCTCCAACCATTACTGCGTTTGAAGCAAGTAGCGCTGAAGAGGCTATTGCTGTGGTTGTCGTATACCAAGGAATGCCACCCTCTGTGCCCGATGTCAAACCAGTTCCACCACCTGCTACTAGAATTGTTGGCAAGTCACTGGTTGCAATTGCGCGGAAGTTGGGAGCTGTGGCGGTTGCAAATAAAGCATGAGTTGCTGTAGTCGCTGGCGTAATTGAGTATGGAGCTGCTCCTGCTCCACCTCCAATTATCACTCCATACTGAGCAAGAGCACTACTTGAGGCTAAAGTGCCAGTAGCACTATAGTAGAGAACACCACCTGATGTGCCGCTGGTCAAACCAGTTCCACCTTTGTTAACCGCTACTGTAGTACCACTCCAAATACCACTCGAAATCGTTCCAAGAGTGGTTATACTCGCGGAACCTACCCATGCATCAAGTTCAGCTTGAGTTGCTGCATCAGTGCAACTCTCCACCGCTCCTGAACTGTCAACACCAAGTGGAAAGGAACCAGCGCTACAGTTTGCACCATTCGCTGCTAAGGCTGTCGCTAGTGATGCAGTGCCAGTCAATGGACCTGTGAGGCCAGTTGCAGTTAACATTCCAGTTGAGGGATTGAACGTTAACTTTGTGCTAGTTACTTTAGTTGGTAGGTTGCCAGTATTGGCAGTCACCCAAACTGGATACATTGTCGCCGCGGTAGTCGTATCATCAGTGATCGTCGTGGCGGAGGCATAAGTGGAGCTTGAGGCATTACCAGTTAACGGGCCAGAGAATCCCGTGGCCGTGAGAATATGGGTATCAGCATTGTAGGTAAGGCCGGTGTCTGTATAAGCAGCTAACGTCCCATTAGTATCAGGCCACAGGGCTACCCAAGTCGTAGTGTCTGCAGTGTCAGCCACTGTCATCGTAGCAGCATTACCTGCTGCCACCGATCCGCACTTCCAGAGATCAGCAGAGGCATCATAGACAATAGCTTGTGCTTCAGTACACCCCTCTGCTGTGGCTGTGGTCATATCAATTAATTGTTTAACTGCAGCTCCATTGTAGTATCGAAGTGCCCCACCAGTGAATAAGCCAGTGATAACAGAGTGATGAACAAGAGCACCTGCCACCGCACCAGGATCGGCGTCAGCAGAAACGACTCCTGCCGTTGTGGTTGAGGTAGAGGCATTCCCTGTCAATGCTCCTGTGAAGGTAGTAGCACCCACTGAGGTCAATCCACTTGGAGTCGCTGTGCATTCAGCAACGCCTGCCGCTGTCACGCCAAGTGCAATTTGACCAGCGGCACAGTTCGCAGGATCAGCAGCGAGAGCTGATGCGGTTGAGGCATTGCCAGTTAAAGCTCCAGTGAAGGTCGTTGCACCTACGGTACTGAATGTGGCTGCCCCCTCTGCTGCAATACTCCACTTCAAGTCCGTCGTATTATCATACCCTCGGATGAAGAATCCATTCGCATCTCCATCATCAGTGAACTTGAGATCGAGTAGGGAGACATCAGCTGTCAAATCAGCCACAGTGTCGGATAGGGTTAGCATTGCTCCAGCGGCGTTGAGCTGCGAGGTGATAATCTGAGGGTGGGTGACAAAGTCCAAAGTAGCTGGGGCTGTCGGATCTCCAATAGTATCCCACGCTGGGGCGCCTGCTGTATCATCCGCAGCACATATCATATCACCGGAAGCATTTGTCTTCCAGATTTGATTCAGTGCACAGTCGGCAATGGGCACATGGAATACACTTAACGTCCATGCCGGAGCTGCATCCCCAATGATAAAATGACCTTGGGTAGCAGTAAGGGCAGCTATAGCAGTGAGGTCAGCATCTGTTGCTTGTGCCCCAATAGCTGCCAACGTAGCAGCTGGAGTCTTAAACTCAAGCGCGGTATTACCAGCGTTAGAACCGAGGAAGTAGTTATTGCCTCCAGAGGCTACAACCGCTGCTGCGCTAGCACCAGTAAGCTCGATTATCGATGCATCAGTGAAAGTCAAGCCAGCAATGGCAGCGAGTTCGGCGTCGGCTGCTTGATATGCGCCCGCAGCAGTAAATGCGGCACTTCCTAGAGTACCCCCAGAACTGACAACAAGAGCTGTACTTCCATTGGTAAGCGTGAAGGTATTGGCACCTTCTGTAAGCGTCGTCACTGACCATGCAGGGATCGCTCCCGTGGCACCAACGAGTAACTGTCCTGTCGCGCCTACGGCAGCTAACTCAGTAAGGGTATTGGTCGCTGTATAAGCAGCTAACTTAAAAGCTGTTCCAGCATTTGGTAGAAGAAGAGTTGACCAAAGAGGTGCAGCACCTACTCCACCTGATCTCAAATAGCTTCCAGCTGCAACATCAGCTAGTCTACTTAATACTCCTGGAGTTGCTGTTGAAGAAGCATAAATAAGATCTCCAATTGTTGTAGTTGGATTATATGCAATATAAGAGCCTTCAATCGTAACAATTCCAGCTCCTGTTCTTGCTAGTGTAGTGTCAGCTGCAGCGCCTAGTTCGATCGTAGCAACGTAAGGATTTGCCGACCAGGACGGCGCTGCTCCAACTCCTCCCGATATGAGGACTTGCCCAACTGCGACATCTGCTAACTTACCATAAGCGGTTGTTGAAGAGGCAACGGGAATGTCCCCAATTGCTTGACCTGCAATTGTTAGGTTGGAAGCATCATTAGCAGCAAGAGTCTTCGAGGTGGTTGGGAAGGTATAAGTTTGGGCTGCTGTGCCTGTTAGGAAGTAAGTTGACCAGAGTGTGTCAGTACCATCTCCAGTCAACACAGCACCTGCAGTGCCCTTACCAAGCCTTGTCCACTCAGGAGGAGTTGTTTGACCAACAATTATGTCTCCTCTTAACACAGTGCCTGTCGTTGTGTCAGTATGCTGTGTTGAGTCGAGTAGGGCTGGTTGTGCTGCTGCTGTGGCTGCTGTGAACTCAAGTGCCGTTGCAGCTGCATTCACCTTGACGTAGAAGTTATTTGCTCCTACGTAACTAGCTGGAGTATCAGTCAATGCAAGGAAGGTGACAACCCCACCACCCCCACTAGTTACTACGGTCACTGTTCCATCGGCATTGCACGTTACAGTGCCGTTACTAAATAGAGTCTTCCATGGCCAGCAAATGGGCGAACCATCAATCTCTGTAACTGTCATCCTACCAGGACTTGACTCTGGCTGTGCCCATGCAAGGCTAACTAGACAAAACGATAGAAACAGTGATAATAGAACCTTTTTCATTTTGCTCACCTCTTAAAGTAAGTTACTTGAAGTGTCGAATCTGTAGTCACCCTAATTGCTCTGAAGTTCTTCAACTGGTCGGAGTTCTCAAGCACTAAGGTGTCCATCGGGTTGAGTATATGACCTATGGCGACAGTAGGATCGCCTCCATCGAGTCTGTAGCGAACTTGGTCTGTCTCAACGCTTATCAAGGCCTTGGTGTCCTTCTTGCCTGTGTAGGCATAGGTTGCTGCAGTTAAGGCCTTGGAAGCATTAGTCACTACAACAGTCTCAAACGCAAACGCAGTCAGCGTTCCAACATTGATAACAGCCATTTTAGCCTCCTAACTCTTGTGCTTCCTTTTGATGTTAAAGGCAGTTGCAATGGCCATTTGCCTAGCTTTGCCTGGTGACTTACCCTTTGCAAACTGCCCACCGTGTTTGTAGCTGTGCATCAACTCCTCAATGTTTGAGGACCTTGCTGCTGGACTTGTACTTTTAATAAGCGGCATCTCACTAACCTCCTTAGGCGTTTATCTTCACCCAAGTGCCTGTTGCAACGGTACAGATGTATGCGTTGCGGTTGGTCTTGTCCCAGCAAAGCGTTCCAACCTTAGCAGCGCAATCAGGTGCTGCAGCGCTAACAAAAAGGCGTGGCTTACCAGCCTTAATACGTTTGTTTCCATGGAATGCCTTATCAATGATAGCACCCCAAACTCCCCAGCTATCAGCTTGTGATCTTACAGTTGCCATTTTGCCCTCCTAAAGGGTAAGCGGTAGGCCCGCTTAGTGCAGGCCTACCATGAAAGGTTTACTCCAAAACCAAGAACACCAGGTTTGCCTCAGTGTTTGTCAAATCAGCACTCTCTAGAGTGTAGGCAATGATGTTCATGCCAAGAGGAGCAGTATCCGCCCTAACCAATCCACTTCCTGCTGTGGAGCCCGGAACGACGATCCCTTCATTGGCCTCAGCACCAGCTGCTGCTGCAACGTCCAGCACCATGGCTGCAAGACCATGCGTCTGACCCCAACCATAGTAGCTCGCCGTCATAGGCCGAGTTGCCATAGCCATGACCAACTCCTGGGTCGTTGCTGCTTCATTAGCAACGGCTGGATTGAGCAGCAAGTCCTTGTAGGGATTTTGATGCAATGCTAACGTGGTGTTCGCTGCAACCCATGTGATGAAGATCTTGTCGTAAAGCTCTAACCAGATTCGACCTGTCGCCGGAATGTTGGTCGCCGTATTGCCTCGAATCTTGTACATAGAGCCGATATCAGCACCTGCCTTTATGATACACACACCGTCTGCATAAAGGTTTGCTGTGGCTCCAGCTGCTGTGCAGCTAACTCTGCGGGTGCCAACTGCAGTACCGCTTACGACATCCGCTGCTGCGATCGTTGCGTCAACCGGCGTTTGCACCTTGCTGAGTAGAGTTCCACTCACTGTGATGGCAGCTGCTGTCAAGCCAATGTAGCGGTAAATACGCCCATCATCAAGCTCTCGCTTGGTTCCAAGGCGCTGCCTTGCCGTGCTTGACTCTTCGAAAAGGCCCTGATTGAACAATGTCTTCCTACCTTCCTGGTAGTCACCAACCGCACCACGGGTCCACCAGGTGTAGGGATCCGTGGCTCTAGCCCTACGTGCCGCCTCAATGGCACCAAGCTTGTACCACTTCAACGCGTCTTTCACTTCACTTCTGCTCGGTATTTTGATCATTTGCTGCTCCTTTCATTGGAGTTCCCTACGCCCAGTCAAGAGCGTAGGGGTTGGGGGTTTAGGGCGCGATGCCGTTCAGCACCTTATTCACGATTGGCCGTGAGCAGACCATATTCATCGTGCAAACGATCTGCGCGACTTTGTCAAATGGCTGATCTGGAATTTGCTTCCAATCGGTCATTTCCATATAGAACTGCTCATCGCACATCAGCTTCAAGTACTGCGTGTTGATGAAGCGCATTTCACCTGCTGGTGCACTTGACATCCACATGATCGGACGACCTTTGAACTGGATTGAGTCGAAGCTTGCATCAGCGAGTGTCACGTTCTGCAACACCTTCATATCCAAGCAAACGTCCTCATACAGCTCGTAAGTTGTCTGGTCTGTTACCATGACAACATCTCTGATCTCGCTCTTGCTGTATTTGTAGACGTCATTGAGGCAGGTTCGCATGTCACTAACTAAGTACACTGCTGCTGCTCCAGTCGCTGTCTTCTGCTGATTTCGCCACCAGTCGTAAGTTACTCGACTTAGTCCGTGCACTGTGCCCAGTGTGGGAGTGATTGAGATGAGGTTCTGCAAGCCATTTGGCTCGTCAACGCCAGTACCGTCTGCAAACAACGCGCGCTCCTGGTCCTCATAGAGTGCACGTTCTGCTGCATTGAGTTTGGTCTCAACAAGCCTTATAGCCTGCGCCTGGCTTCTATTCTGCTGATCTTCCTGGAACCATCGCATAATACTGACTGCGACATACTTCCAGTCCTCATAAGCCAGGGTAATGAGTTCAGAATCTTGGATTGGAACGTTCTTACCCTTGGAGATCCAACGAATCGTCTCGTTAGAGCCATATTCCAAGGGGATTTCAATTCGACGAAAACCACTAATAGGCTCCACTCTCCCCTTCTCCCGCATCCAATAGATGAGAGGAGTCTTAAGGAACGACTGTTCCGTAGCTTCCTTCCTTCTATAGGCCCAAGTCGAAGTGAAGAGGTTGTCTATTGTTTGGGTCCAGCTTGGAGGTGCCATACCTCTTCTCCTTTCTAAAGTTCAGTCTTGCCTTTCCCCACAACATCATCCCAAGCCCTATGAGCAGCATCCTTAAGCGTCTTAACCTTCTCAGTCTCTTTAGACGCTCCAGGAGCCAGGCCTGGCTTTTCACCTGATGTTCTGGGAGGCAGCTTTAATAGTTTTTCGGTCCTTGTCGCCGGCACCTCTTCTTCTTCGCCTTTTTTGGTCTTCTCAGTCGCCTTCTCTCCCTTCTCACTCTTTGCTAGCCTATATGCTTGCTCGATAGACAAGCCAGGGTTCTTTGAACCAATGTCCTTGATTCGACCCTCGTATTGCCAAAAGTCGTCGTATTTCGTCTCAGCCTTGTCGATTTCACGCATTACTTTGAGCGTCTCGACCGCCACAGCGATGTCGCTGAGCTTACCACCAAAGACTTCGTCACCTTTTTGTAGTATGAAGTTTGCAAGCTCTGCATTACTCATATTGTCCAAATCCGCTTGTGTTGCTTCTGGAGCTTCTCGCTCTTTGCGCTTTGCTGGCTTCCCTTCCTCTGCCAACGCATCCAAGTCTGTTACTTTCTCCTTCTTTGGTTGCGCGTTCGCCGCTTCAAGCTCCGCAATATGATCCAATAAGGCATCATATTGCTCCGGTTTGAGCGTTACTAACTTCTCAGCCTCAGGCTTTGCCTCGCTTCCCTTTATCTCTTCCTTTTCGTTCGCCATCTTGAGCCTCCATTCCCTTTCTCAGCTCCATTATATGAGCCGGTAGTTTTGATAACATCGCTCTATAACTTGAGTCGATATCGCGTCGACTCCACATACCATCGAAGTACACATGTACTTCTCTATCCTCAAACTTTATTTCAACTGACTTGTTATTCATCCTTCGCCTCCTTCTCCTTCGCTCCGCATTTCTTGCAAACTTTGTCGCTTCGGAGCATGTTGTGGCCTCTTTCACACTCGACCGTTCCTTCCTGCGGTTCCTTCTCCTCAACTACTACGTCTTCCTCGGCATATCGAGATCTTCGTACCATTTTCTCACCTCCTTTCCTCAATTTGATGGTACCATAATCCGTCACTACGGTGACTACTAGCACCAATGGGGTACATGTTGAGTTGTTTTAATATCCCACTAGCTGTTTGTAACTCTTCCTGTGTTGGGTCGCCTAGTGTCCTTTTAACAATGATTGGACCTCCACCATTGTTGATGTCGTTGACAACCGTGAATGTTGGGTCGACGTAATAAATTCGAGTATCTGTACTATACAAACCTACTGTACGCATTAGACCTCCGAAATATTGTATCCTCTGCCGAATACATGCGGCGCGTAAACTCCATATTGTTTGCATAACTGCCTGTAATGCTCTTTGCTCTTAACAAAGATTGGCTCGTCTGCAAAGTCTTCATGCCAAAATGGTCTGAACCAATCCTTCTTGGCTCCGGTGATTAAAATTTGCACTGTACTACCACACTCACATTTGATTGAGTCGCGCTCTGCGATCTTGCTAAGCGCTTCAAACTCTTTACCACACTTTAAGCACTTGACATCATAGAGTGGCATTATTTAGTTCCGCCTTGCATCTTTGTTTTGAATGCTGTAAGATCCATTGGCTTCTCTGGACTCGAGCCTTGCCGACCACCTCCGGCGCCTTTACCACCACCACCTTGCATTGGAGTTGGCTGCCTTGCTGCTGCAATTGCCATTGGTGACATTCCTGGCGTTGCACTAAGTAGCCTGCTGACTCTTGGGTCGACGGCGTCGTAATTCTCCAGCACCACTTGCCGCAATCCAATTTGATCGATCAGCATGTCACCACCAAACAATTCCATCAACTCCTTACCCATTTGGTATTTAAGACCCTTGCTTACTGGCATGCCACTATCTGGATCGATCGTTAGCAAGTAGTCACCTCGCAATTGATCACCTGTGTAATTGATCCAAAAGGGCTCACCTTGTGGGCTGACGATACGTACCACCTTCTCTTGAGTCCAAAGTCTAAAGATCATTTGGTTCCATTTGCGCACTATTCGAACCAATAAGTCAGCGACTAAGTCCTTGCGTTCATCCACACGCACTTCGAAGCCCTGCTCGACAGTCATCGTCTCCGTTGCTGTCTTGCCATGATAAGGACTAAAGGCGCCTTCTTGGTTTTGACTAAAGCCAAGCGTCTCACGCATATCACTGAGGATGCCTAAGGCCTCAGCACGTAAGTCTGGTGGAATATGCGGTTGTAATGTCACAATGGCATTAGCAATATTCTCAGCTTCTTGCTCAACTGCAACTGCTGGTCCTACTATGCCACTTAAGAACTTTGTTAACTCCTCTTCCTTGATTGTGCCACGTCTGTATAAGAACTTCAATAGTGCGATAGCACGATGACGACTTGCTTGTGTTCTCGTATCATTCAATTCCTTCTGCTGTGGCTCCAACATTGAAACGTCTGGGATAGCCCAAAAGTACTCAGGATCGGGATTGAACATTAGAAATTCCCAAGGCAACCCATCAATCTGTAACAAGTCATCACTTGACATTATAACTTGGTTCTCACAAAAGACTTCAATCTTATGCTCTTTTAGGTTGCGCACTTCCCAAAGCTCTGCGAATGGTAAGCTCTTGTCGCGCTCTGCTCTTGGTCGATAAATAGTGCGTGGTTCATCATCCATGCTTGGTGTGCGTGTACCCTTAAGCTCTTCCTTGATTTTGTACTTTTGATCATGCATAACGTCATCGAGTGGACGCAATACATAATGAGCAATCCAAGGCAATGAGCTAGCGTCAGTGCTTCCCCAAGGCACTACTATATCCTCAGGTCGTACTCTAAGTGCCCATGGTGTGCCTGGTCTGATGCCTTCGTTGTATTCAATCCTATTGCCCTCCTCGGTATTGATTTGGGTTGCCGTCTCACCATCATCAGTCACTGCCTGCTCAGGCAAGTAACCAAACTCACTATCATAACCAAGCTTGATTGGACCAACACCACAAAGGTAACTGTCAAGTGTTGACATCTTGAGTGTTGTCTTCAAGAGTGCTTGCTTGATTAAGAGATTGTCAATTGCCTCAACAACCTTAGCGTGCCAAACCAACTCTGGTTGCATTGCTGTCACGCAAACACGAGGTGCCCTAAAGTAAACGCGTGGTACCATAGCACGGCCATAACTGAATACTTTGTTCACTGGTACAATACCTAGATCCCATTGACCTCTGTACATTTTGCGATAGTCACTCCAACGCTGTCGAGTTGAGTACTTCTTGCGGAAGTCCAAGCCTTGTTTGATTTTATCCATCCAATCGTTGATGTATTCGTTGTGCGCTGGTGTGCTCTTCGCCATCATTCCACCCTTTTGAGTATTTTAAGAACGCCTTCTTTTTGCAATATTTCAGCATAGGGGGTTGGCATTGTAAATGTCTTCCCTTCGTGCTTGACTAGACTTGTCGGTGGTACTTCCACGCCAGCCTTTTCGAGTTGTGCTTTATAGGCCTTTAAGTGCTCTAAGTTAGCAGCTTGGTTGGCAAATGGATTGAGACGCGCTTTGTGATAACCTAAACTTTTGAAGGCTTGTAGTAATTGACCTGGTTGGTCCTTGAGCTGCAACTCGCCCATCTTCATTGCAGTACCTTGAGCTCGCATCATATCACTGAGTACATCCTTTGTTACTGGATAGGACGTGCCATCATCGAGTACTATATAGCGCCAATCTCCACGACCTTTGACGACATTTTTGATTGTCGCACCTTTAAACTCTGTGCCTTTAAGTAGTTCGAAAGTGCCACTCTTCTCCATGCGTCTAACTAGTGGGCGCGTTGCACTCTTGAAAGACTTGGAGATTGGACTTGCTTCTGCCTCGCTTGGTCCAATCATACCTGCTATCGAAGATGCCCAACCAGTCTTCTCAAGTTCATCCATAACACACCTAAGCCGCTGGAGTGGAGACAGCAGAAGGTAAGGAGGAGGAACCTTCATTGGCGACCGGGCCCAGCCATCCCCACTCCCTTAGTTCGTTGAACTTAGCCTCCGCATCATTTCCAATGTCGCTTCGATACATCACTTCTGGATCGTTAACAATATTCTTAATAGTTCGGTAAGAGCGGCGCTGACACTCACGCACTGAAGCACCGCGGGCTGTAATATAACCAAGTGGTCCAATATTACTCTTGGTTAGCCAGACATGCTTCTTTGCTTCGCTCGGAACTGAGAGTGTTGGGATGTTGTTTTGACTTAATAAACTGATACCAATTGAGAACTCGCCATCGTGATAGTCGACTTCAGGATTGTGTGCCAATACCACTTTGTAGAGTAAGTTAAATAATGGCTCCTTGACAAGTTCCATCAAAGACCAAAGCACGCAGAGGCGAGGAGTGAAACGAACAAACCCCACTACGTCCTTGCTAGCAAAGCACTCAACATCTATCGAGCCAACAAAACCGACTTTTTCAAACAATGGTGTTAGCGGAGTCAACACTATCATTGCCAACTTATTGAGAGGAGTACACCAACCAGTGCTGCCCATGTAACCAATACTGGGTCCTTTGTTGCCATCCATCAGTCGGTCTTCAACGATATGCATATCGAACACTTGTAACCACTCACGACCATTGTACCAGCCTCTAATATGTGTGTTAATAGAGTTGGGAGCTGGTGTGCCACAACTTGTTAGGAGTTTGCTGACCACCTTGCCACTATACTCAGCATCACTCTCCAACTTCTTATTGAAGGCACCACCACCAAGTACTACTTTACCCTTCTCTTTAATTTGGTCACTCAGCTCATCAAGGCCATCGCTAAGTACCAAGTCGTATTGCTCTAACATTTTTCGAGGATCGCTAATGCGACTTGGATTGCGATGCCCTAAAAAGACGTTATCCGTGAGCTCCTCACCAACAAACATTTTCACAATGTGCCCTTCATCTGCTAGTTTGAATGCAATTGGAGCTGCTTCACCTCTAACACTTAGAATTAAGACGCTCGCCATAATACACCTCGCCTAATCAATAGAAGTTTGGATAGCCAAAACCAACTTGCCTGCCAAAGGGTGGCTCTAAAGCACTTCTTCGCTTTGCAATATTCGCTAATACCTCGTCAAGTGAGTAAACCATGTAGTTTTGAGGTGGTTTGGCTTCGATAACTTTCGGTTTATTATACTCATTACGCAAATACTCGAAGCGTTTGAAGCCTAACATCGCTAAACCAGTCGCAATGACTAAATTGTCACTACGTCCTTCCATTTTTCCGTCCTCATCCTCTTCAAACGCCTTCAACTCCTGTACTGTTTGCGTGCCGTGCAGTGCTAACTGCTCCAATTGCTCCTGCATCAACCCAACCAAAGCATGTTTGGTCATCATTCCATTGTACCAACCGTACTTGGCTGGTGACTTTGAGGTGGCTAACTTCGACTTGTATATTTTGTCACGTGGATAATTCTCTTTCAAATACGGAACGATAGCTGCACCGTGGTTATTACCCTCAGGAACTAGGTAGGCAGTGTTATAAGTAGTGCCCAACTCAACAATAAGGCGGCCAAACTCCAGTGGATTGACTCGATTATTGGCAAGTTCGAACACTTGCTCAGCAGTTTCGACACAAACAACCACCATTGCAGCATCATCATGCCCAGTTCCACCGCTTGGATCGCCTCCAATTACGTAGTGAAAGTCCTTTTGAGGGTGGTTACTTAGTTTGTTTGTATAGATTCCAAGATCATTCACAGCCACCCAAAGTGGATTGGCTGTCAAATCAACGCTAGGAAAGATCGAACCACCAGTGGCTTGGAACATCTCCTCCGGTTCACTTGGATACTCCTGCTGCATTGTATTCAAATCCTCGCGAAACTCACGCAACTTGCGTTCATACCACCACATTTTGCGGTCACTTAACTTAAACTTCTTCTGCATCTCCAACATATATGCATTATGCTTCGGAGTATCAGGTGTCCACTTAAGCTTATTTGCAGGTAAGTCAAGCTCATACTCAGCATCAAAATGCCAAGCATAAAATGCGCGAGTGTAACCCATCGCCTCAGCGTTTTGCCACATGTAATAGAAGTCATTATTGCGTCCATTGCCAGTCGTCTCTATATAAATACGACCGCTATAAGGCACTGCTTGGAATAGACCAGCAGTGTGTTTCGTTGGCGAAGTCCACCATGCGTACTCGCTACAATGCAAATCAGTGATCCAATCACCACGACCGAACGTTCTACTACCAGCAGTGCCAACGTAATAAGTACTCTCAGTCTTTGGAAAGTAGAGCTCACCTCGACTGTTCCTACCGAATCGAGGTGCTGGTCCGTTCATGTTATTGAGGTAGTAATGCACTCTATCAAGCAAGCGCGTTGTCGATTCACCCTCATGACTGATGACAACAGCGTGGTGAGCACGCTTCATATCAAGGCAGCGAATGGCAAACTTACCAAGCACACCACTGCTATAGCCTTTCTGGCGACATTTGCCAATTAAAATCCGAGTACGAGAGGTGGGGTAGTCCAAAC
>Ga0315284_10007979_pt1 | contig 15104 bp, 15 predicted proteins | sample YL17G09_16_MG_FD_203696 | JGI IMG/M metagenome (GOLD analysis project Ga0315284, IMG submission 203696) | Sediment microbial communities from Yellowstone Lake, YNP, Wyoming, USA - YL17G09_16 | ecosystem: Environmental > Aquatic > Freshwater > Lake > Sediment | place: USA: Wyoming | collected... | reverse complement strand
CGAGACCATCTCTCCAGTTGCTTTCTGTCTTCAGACTTCAAAATTACTCTAGAAGCAATTCGCATACCATCAATAAAGTAACTACACGAATTTATACTATCGCCTATTTACGAAACAGACCACTAGTGTAAGCTCTCTCAATATAAACTGCTCGACAAATCTTCCTTTGAGCGGCACATGTGGGAGACTCCGATGAGAGGGAAAAAAAGAGTACCTCAATTGATTTATTTGTGCCCTCAAACATAACCGGGGGATAAAAATGCCCAAAAGTGATCGAGATCTTGACAGTCTTGTAAGAAAATTTGTCAAAGAAATCTACTCCAGTGAGATTCCCGCAGGCGTCGAAATCATGAAAGAGCGATGTCCCGAGTTTCTGAAGAAATGGCTTGAACTCCGTAACATTGCCAGATACGATGGCTATCTTCCGCTGAAGACAAGACAGCTGATATGGTTGACGGCCCAAGCGATAAGGATGAATCGATCAGCCTGTGTCGTGCACATCAAAGGTGCCCTTGAAGCAGGGGCAAAAGAAGAAGAGATCGTCGAGACAGCAATGATAATGTACATAACAGCGGGAGGCACTGTTGGCGATCTGGTGCTTGGCGCATTGAGAACAGCGAAATTATCTTACCGTCCGGAAGCGCGATAGAACCAGAGTAGCCAAGAAAGTTACTTAAGTCCCGCTTCTGATTCTAGCATGGTTGATCAAAATGACAAAGAATAGTCTTAAAGAAATGTTGAAACAAGGCAAAACCGCCTTGGGAACATGGATAACCATTGGAAGCCAAGACATCGCGGAAACTGCCTCGACTGTAGGATTTGACTATCTCGTTTTTGACACGGAGCACGCTCCCTTGAGCAATGAGACAGTTCAGAAGCTCATGCAGGCATGTGGTGTCAAGGTCGTCCCGTTAGTTCGTGTCGCTTGGAATGACCAGGTTCTCATCAAGCTTGCCCTAGACATCGGAGCACAGGGACTAATTATTCCCCTAGTTAACAGTAAGGAAGATGCCGCAAAAGCAGTAGCCGCTACGAAATACCCACCAGCTGGAATCAGAGGAATCGGACCAAGACGTGCCTCAAACTACTATCAGTCATTCCAAGATTACGTCGCAGCAGCCGACAAGGAAACCATGGTTATCATACAAATTGAGCACACTGATGCGGTCAAGAATATCGACGAAATCCTGCAAGTGAAAGGAATAGACGCCATATTCATAGGACCAGCTGACCTCACTGCCTCGATGGGACTTCTTGGAAAATACGATGACCCCAGAGTAATAGCTACAATCGACAAGGTACTGGAGAAAGCCAAACGCGCAAACGTAATTGTCGGAATTCACACCTTTGGACCGGAAGATGCTACGAAAAGAATTGCACAAGGGTTTCAACTCATCATGGTAGGCACGGACATCGGGTTCTTCATTCAAGGATGCAAGGAAACGATCAAGAGAATAAGAGACTCGGCAAAATAGGGGAAAACTCGATGAAAACGGTTAGCGGAGCTCTGGCAATAAAGAATGGAATGCTGATTGACGGAACAGGTGCTGACCCCCTAGACAACGCCGTCATTGTAATTGAAGATTCAAAGATTGCTGCAGTCGGTCAAGCAAGAGACATCAACATTCCTAAGAACGCAAGAATTATCGACGCATCGGGCAAAACAGTGATGCCTGGACTGATAGATGCGCATATGCACTTCAGCGGGTTTCGATCAGACAACTACACAGAAGAAACAATCGTAACACCGCATGGACTCAAACTCTTACGGGCGAGCAGAGACGCGGAAGCTTTGCTGAGAGCAGGATACACGACGGTCAAAGATTGTTCTAGCATGAACGGCGTGGCTCTGAAAAGAGCAATAGCCGAAGGCACGATCCCCGGGCCCAGAGTACTGGCCGCAGGATTCGCACTGAGTCAGACATTTGGGCACGGCGACACCCACTTCTTGCCAGTAGAAATGGCGGACATCAGAACCTCAGGTGGAAGAGGGCCAGAACCTGTACTGCTCTGCGACGGAGTGGAAGAATGTATCAAAGGAGCCCGTTATGCACTGAGGGAAGGCGCCGACTTCATAAAAGTATGCACCACAGGCGGAATGCTGTCGGAGAAAGACAAACCAGAACACACGCAATACAATGTCGAAGAGATAAAGGCAGTAGTTGACGTCGCCAGAGCTGCAGGAACCTTCGTTACTGCACACTGCCAGGGAACTAACGGCATGCACAACTCGATAGACGGTGGAATAAAAACCATCGATCATGCAATCTACCCCGATGAGGAAGCCATAGAAAAAGCGAAAAAGAAAGGCGTGGTTTTCGTGACTACGCTCTCAATAATGAAGAGCATAAATGAAGGCGGCGTGGAAGCCGGCTACCCGATATGGGCAGTAGACAAATCTAGAAAGGCTTGGAGCAGTGTCGTCAAAAACATGGCAAAACTCCGTGAGGGAGGCGCAACTGTCGCATCAGGAACAGATTTCTTGGGGTCGAAAATGACGAAAATGGGCACAAACGCACTGGAACTGGAGCTTCTCGCAAAATATTCTGGATTCAGTCCAATGGAAGCCATAGTGACGGCCACCTTGAATGGAGCAAAAGCATGCGCTCTCGAAGCAAACATCGGAAGCATCGAAGAAGGCAAGCTGGCAGACATAATCATCGTTGATGGAAACCCACTGAAGAACATAAAGATATTTCAAGATATTGAAAGAATAAGAACGGTTATCAAACAAGGCAAGATAGAAGTCAACAGGAACCCCTAGTTCCTTTCTCTCTTTGGGATCATACCAAGTAGAAATTAGCCTTTTATTCAAAGTCCACGTTCACAGTCTCAAATCGGCATAAAAAGGAAATTTCTGCTGATTTCAGAACCGTGTGGCGTCGAACATTATGCTTTTAAACAAGTTCCATTTGTAAAATGTTGCCGTGCCGGAGTGGAAATAATGAATGACTTGTTCGTAAAACCTGAAGAACACAAAGGCCGAATTGGACGACTCAGAAATGAACTACAAAAACAAGATATTGAAGGCATTTTTGTTACGGATCCAACATTCGTGTTCTGGTTAACCGGTTTCGTCCATGTCCCGACTGAAAGACCCTTTGGGCTCTTGATACCTGTCGAAGGAGATCCCGCAGTTGTACTTCCGAGACTTGAAACATGGCACTGGGAAGAGAGAGTCCCTTGGATAGAGGACATCACTGACTACCTCGACTATCCGGGTCCTTCTCCTGGAGAGAAATTCAACAGTTATGACGCTGTCACAAACATGATCAAAGACCACGGAATCAAAAAAGGCAAGCTGGCAATTGATAGCCTCGGAATGGCATACCACGCGCCAAAAGAAATGGACTTTTTCAAAGCACCATATGGCCATGGGCCAAGTTTAGAATGCCACCTTAGGAAGACATTGAAAGACATTAGGCTAGTTGACAAATCAGAGATTCTCACCGAATGGATGCTTGTCTTGTCCGATGCAGAGCAAAAACTTGTCAGAGACGCAAACAAATGGGGTTTTTCAGTGCACAGAATAGCATATGAGCTTGTCTCGCCTGGGAAGACTCCGTTTGAAGTCTGCTTTCAGGCAACACTCGAAGCCTACTCGACATTGATTAAACCTCTAGGACCCAGATATGAACCGCTCACAATAGGAGAGGGCTACTGGCCTCCTTACATTGTCTTCTCGGCAGGACCAGCGTCGGCCTACCCACACGGCGGAAGTCTGGGAGATAGGTTCAGAAGCCTCCAGCTGGGAGATAACTGCGTGTCAGCATCCGACCCAAACATAGGAGGTTACGGACCCGAGATAGAGAGAACCTTCTTCGTGGGCAAACCCAACGCCAAACAAGTCAAGTACTGGAACATCATACGAAAGGCCCAGAATGCTGCTTTCGAAAAAGTCAAACCGGGCAACACATGCGCTGATGTCTGCAACTCAGCCTACAGAGTGTTCAAAGATGAAAGCGTCTGGGACGCAGTTCTGCACCATTGTGGCCACGGCAAACCATGGAAAGTTCATGTTCCACCTTACCTTGATCCAGGAGACAAAACAGTGCTCAGACCAGGCATGCTCTTCAGTCTAGAACCTGGAATATATTTCAGAGAAATAGGCGGCTTCCGGTTTTCGGACACATTCATAGTGACCGAAGATGGAGCCGAATGGGTTACGAACCAACTTCTGACGCTCGAGGAAAACATAACCTGTGTATAGTGATCTCAAATGAACATACTCGACCGGCGACGTCCGTGTTGCGGTGAGGCTTGCGCGCGCTGCGAATCAAAAAGCTTTAAGAAAAGCACATTTGTAACTGTGTCTAGGTGTTCGACATGAGTTACGGCTCAACATCCGTGGACTTTGAGCTTCGAATCGACTTCGCACGCCTAAGAAAAGACAGGCTGAAGAAAAGCAAAGAACAACTTAACAGGTCAGGACTGGGAGCCCTTCTCTGCTTTGACCCCGACAACATTCGCTATATAACAAGCGCAACGATCGGCGAATGGGCAAGGGACAAAATGAACCGCTTCGCAATTCTCCCTTTGAACGATGGCCCGGTGCTGTTTGACGTTGGCAGTAGAGTCATGGTTCAAAACGATCCTCATGGAGCGCCTTGGTTGAAAAGACAGGTAAGACCTGCTGTCTCGTGGGGAAGAGGAGCAGTACCACATGAAGTCAAAGCGGTTGAAAAGTGCGCCAAGACCATCAAACAAACCCTGAAGGAGAACGGAGCTGAAAAAGAGCCTCTTGGCATTGACATAATGGACTTTCCACTGTACAAAGCGCTCACTTCCGAGGGAATTGAAATTGCAGACGGACAAGCGCCTATGCTGCAGGCCAGACTGATCAAAACCGAAGAGGAAATTGAACTCTTAGACATGGCCGCAATGATGGCGGACTGCACTTACTACGAACTCGCAAGAGCAGTCAGACCAGGAATGAGGGAAAACGACCTGGTAGGAATTGCTAATCAAGCTTTGTACTCGTATGGTTCAGACAAGGTAGAATGTGTCAACAGTATTTCTGGACCACGCACGAATCCACATCATCATGACTTCACAGACCGAAGACTTCGACCAGGAGACATCGTTTTCTTTGACATCATGCATTCTTACTGCGGATACAGAACCTGCTACTACAGAACCTTTAGTGTTGGCAAACCCACCGGAGAACAAACAGAGCGGTATAAAGAATGCCTTACTTGGCTGCAGGATTCGATAAAGGTAGTCAAACCTGGGGCTACAACAAAACAGATCGCATCCAAATGGCCAGGCCCAGAAGTATTGGGATGTAAACAAGAAAGCGAAGTCCTCGCTTGCCAATGGGGTCACGGGATAGGCATGAGCATATGGGAGTTACCCGTAATCAGCAGAGCATGGTCTCTGGAAAAACCGTATACGCTCAGAGAAAACATGGTTATAGCACTTGAAACCTACGCGGGCCCTAAGGATTCAGACTTCGGAATTAGAATAGAGGAAGAAGTAGTCGTCACAAGTTCGGGACATAAAGTCATTACCAGATTCCCCGTTGAAGAACTGATCGCCTGCCCCATCACCTAGTCGACGCCAAAGGACCCACTTCAGCGAACATCTCCCTTTCTCTTTGCACGCATCTTGGACACGAACCTGAATACAATCAAGACTGCGTCAGAATCTGTCAATACCGGCGGAGTTGCTTCTCTCAACACGATTCTTGGGCCAAGTGAGTGTAGGGCAACAGATAAAAACGTGAAATTAGATAGACCCCAAGCAGGTTTGTCGTATGCCGATCGATTTCGCAGATTTGTCCAAAGAAGAGCTTGCCGACATCTACACGAAAATGCTCAGAATTAGGAAATTCGAAGAAACTGCTGGCACTTTGTTTGCTCAAGGATTGATCCCTGGCTTGATCCATCTGTACATCGGAGAAGAGGCCGTCGCAGTTGGAGTCTGTTCCAGCTTGAAACAAGATGACTACGTTATGAGCACTCATCGAGGACACGGCCATTGCATCGCCAAGGGTGGCAATGTCAATAAAATCATGGCAGAACTACTAGGAAAAGCAACTGGTTACAGCAAAGGTCGAGGAGGCTCAATGCACATAATTGCCCCAGAAATCGGCGTAATGGGGTCAAGCGGCATAGTTGGAGCAGGTATTCCTATAGCTTCAGGTCTGGGTTTGGCTATAGATGTCAAGAAAACGAAGAGGGTCGTAGCTTGTTTCTTCGGGGACGGTGCATCTAACACAGGCTCGTTCCATGAAGGCTTGAATTTGGCAGCAGCGTGGAAGCTTCCTGTCATTTTTGTGTGCGAGAACAATCTCTACGCGATTTCTGTTCCTATGAAGAAGTCAACTCCTGTGGAGAATGTGGCCGATAGGGCAGTTGCATACGGAATGCTGGGTGTAGTAGTTGATGGAATGGATGTAATTGCTGTTCACAAAGCTACGCGAGAAGCAACAGAAAGGGCAAGATCTGGAGATGGACCGACGCTCATAGAGTGCAAGACGTACAGGTTCAGGGGGCATTTTGAAGGTGACCCCAAAGGAGGAGGGGTCTACCGAAGCGAAGCAGAGATGGCCGAATGGCAGAAGAAGTGCCCCATAGAGGCATTCAGAACAAAACTCATCGAGAGCAAGGTCTTTGCAGAAAGCGAGATCGAGGAAATTGAACAGAGATGCGCGAAACAAGTTGAGGAAGCTGCGGAATTTGCCAAGAACAGTCCATATCCTTCTGCTGGTGAAGTATCCAAGTATGTTTTCGCGTCGAACTCGCATGGAGAGAATGGGAAATGAGAACACTTGACTTTTCTGCTGCAATAAACGAAGCACTTCGACAGGAGATGACAAGAGACGAAAACATTGTAGTATTTGGCGAGGATGTAGGGCACTTTGGAGGTTTGTTTGCTTGCACCAAAAACCTTCAGAAAGAGTTCGGAGAAAACAGAGTCAGGGATACACCGATTTCAGAAGGGGCAATAATCGGTGCAGCAGTCGGTGCAGCACTGGGAGGATTGCGACCCGTAGCTGAACTGCAATTCATTGATTTTGTGGGCTGCAACGGTGCGATGGATCAGATTTTCAACCAGCTTGCCAAGATGCACTACATGTTCGGCGGTGCCGTGAAGGTACCTGTGGTTGTGAGAGCCCCATGCGGTTCGAGATATCCTGTTGCTTCTGGCGCTGCTCAACATTCTCAAAACCTCGAGGCCTGGTTCATGCATGTGCCGGGGTTGAAAATCGCCGTGCCGTCTACACCTTACGATGCTAAGGGACTGCTCATCTCGGCTTTGAGAAGTGATGACCCAGTCTTTTTCATCGAACATAAACTACTGTACTATGCGCAACGCATGCCGAGCTTGCGAGAGAAGTATCCCAGTCTGCTTGATGATGTTCCTGAAACAGAGTATTCGATTCCGTTTGGACAGGCAAGCATTAGGAAGACCGGCAAAGATGTAAGCATCATTGCAACCATGATGATGGTTCACAAAAGCATCAGAGCAGCTGAAGAATTGAGCAGGAAAGGCATAGACGTGGAAATTGTGGATCCTCGAACGCTCGTTCCGTTGGACAAGCGGACGATAGTAGATTCAGTCAAGAAAACGGGTAGGGCAGTCATAGTCTCTGAGGATTGCAGAACAGGTGGAGTCGCTGCAGAAATTGCCTCAATGATTGTGGAAGAGGCTTTTGACTACTTGGACGCACCAATAAGGCGTGTTTCTGGAATGGACGTTCCGATACCGTACAGCCCAGTTCTTGAGGGTGCCGCAATTCCTCAGGAAGAGGACATCATAGATGCAGTGCGGGGAGTCATTGGAAAATAACTTGGTTAAACGGTGGATGAAATGGTTACATATGTGAAAATGCCGAGGCTCACGTGGACGATGGAAGAAGGCATCGTGGGAGAATGGCACAAGCAGGTCGGCGACCAGATTGAGAAAGGAGACATACTGTGCGAAATTGAAACCGAAAAGTCGGTTGACGAATTGAAAGCTCCTGAGCATGGGATCCTTGGAAAGATTGTCTCTCCTAAGGGCTCAATTGTGAAAGTGAATGGGGTGATAGCAGTAGTAACCGCTCTAGGCGAAGCAGTGCCTGAGGGAATTCCATCCGAAATCACGGAGAGCCCTGTTGAATCAAAGCCTTCTGAGGAAACTGTCAAAATGACAGAAGTTGCGGTATCGGCAGTAGTTGAGGAGTTGAAGGTTTCTCCTGTTGCCAGAAAATTGGCTGAGGAACATGGAATTGACCTTCGAAAGATTCGTGGCACGGGTCCCGAAGGGAGAATCATAAAAGAAGATGTGTTGAAAGCGCTCGAGAAAGTTCCTCAGACCAGGACCGTTTCCTTAAGCCGAATGCGCGAAGTAACAAAGAACAGGCTGTCCCTCAGTATGAAAAACGCGCTTCCTGTTCCGTTGACAATTGAGGTTGACATGACAGAAGCCATCAGGCTAATCGGAAACTCGCGTGCGAAGATGGAGCAAGAGCACAATGTTCATGCAACGGCAACCAGCGTACTAGTCAAGGCTGTTGCCAGGGCACTGGAAGTGCATCCTATCCTTAACGCAAGATTCGTGAATGAGCAGATTGAGATGCCCGAAGAAGTAAATGTAGGCGTCGCCGTGGCTCTTGAAGAGGGTTTGGTAGTTCCCGTGATTCACACGACCAACAAGAAGGCACTTGCAGAAATTGCCAAAGAGATATTAGATTTGGCCGAAAAAGCGAGGACAGGAACCTTGTCAACAGCCGAAAACTCTGGCGGTACTTTTACTGTCTCCAATCTTGGCATGTTTGGAATAGACTTCTTCGCTCCAATAATCAATCCTCCTGAAAGCGCAATACTTGGAGTTGGTAGAGTAGTCAAGAAACCAATTGTTATAAACGATGAATTAGCTCTGCGGCTGATGATGACCTTGACTCTGGTGTTTGATCACAGAACCATGGACGGAGCTGTAGCGGCAAAATTCCTCCAAACACTAAAAGAGAAACTTGAGAAACCTGCAGACCTCTTTACCTGATAAACCAGTATCTTTCGACCTTTCGACTTCAATAGCCAGCAAACCTCCCTGACACACTATTTTCCTTTTTAGCCAACCAGGCTCTTTTAATTGGCAAGTAAATACATGCTAGAGCTAGAATTCATAAAATATACAATACTTGTGGCTAAAAACTGATTATTAGTGCAAAGCCAGCTTATTTCTCAAAAATGACTGTCGCGCGCTTAGTGCAGCTTTTTTTGTGAGAATCGACTTATATGGCGCGCGCTACCGACGCGGAGATTCTCACACTGACCAAAGAACGAAAAGGACAAGCTGTAATAGACGATGAAGTGGCCAGGAAGACTGCAAGAATCTATGTGATTTTCTACGCGGGCACCCCCTACATTTTGATGAGAGCTGTCTTGGAGAAGTCTATCACAAAGGAGAGAGTCAAACACGCTGTAAACGACATGGTTTCTTCTGGTTGGCGATGCAACGTGGAGATCTATGTCAAAATCATAGAAGCTTTCGAGAAAACCTGGGTTCGAACGACGCAAGCTCTGAGTACATTCCAACTTAATGGTCGGGCGGGCAGGATTTGAACCTGCGACACTCCGGTTTCTGCATGTAAGCCTGGTAGGCTGGGTGACACCCACCACAGGTAGGCATCTACAGCGTCTCCGCCAGCTAGAATCATCCGACCTAGGCTGGCTCGGAAGCTCTGCCAGGCTGAGCTACCGCCCGACCGAATTCCTAAGATGAACAAAAAATGATTTATATGTTTCGTACCAGCAATCAGTCTCTCTACTTCTGTTACTCATAGTTCTTGTCGATAAAACGTTCAATCAAAAACACCGTTTGACGGAAGCAAATCGACGGTCAGACACCCAAGTTTTGAAGAGTGTATGTCAGCTAACAGACTAAAGCTTATCTTTTAGACTTCGGAAAAGTGGACCGTTGAAACAGAGAAGGATGATGGATGCAAACGACGTAGCCGTAGGCTAAAGGCTGAACAAAAGACGGCTGGCAGAAAGAAGATGTCCAAAACTTCAGGTTCAGACCAGAACGAGCAGATTCGCAGGTCCTACCGTGGAAACATCGTTACTATAGCGGGTAGCAGTGCCGTCAACGCTCTTGGAGGAGGAATCATAAGCACGTATGTTTCATTGTATTTTGTCAGTATCGGCGGCGACCCTATCACTCTTGGCATCATGGCTTCAGTTGCGGCAATAGTCCAATGTTTCGTGCTTTTCGTCGGCGGATTCATCGCAGATTATTATGGCAGAAAAAGGATAATCGTCATAACAGGTTTCTATGGCATACTGTTCCCTCTTATGTATGCTTTTTTCCGAGACTGGCGCATCTTCGTGATAGCGGCCATAATGGGCTCTTTTGGAGCGATATCCAGCCCTGCTTCACACGCCACGGTAGCAGATTCCATACCCCAGAAGAATAGAACCGCTGGAATCGCCTCGCTTCAAGTCATATCTTCTTTTCCAATGATTTTCGCGCCGCCAATCGGAGGATGGCTCATTCAGGAATACGGCATCATAGACGGCTTCAGACTAGCATGCATGTTCACTGCAGGAGCCGCACTTGCATCAGCAATTATCCTCATCATATTTCTCCGAGAAACTCTGCCGAAAAGAGAAGGCGCAAACACTGGGATGCCCCGCAGATCGATGTTCAAGGATTTCGGAAAGCGCATCTCTAACCTGCCAAGCAGTCTGAAAGTTCTGCTCGTCTCCTACGGGCTCGTCGCATTCGCAAATGGACTAGTCGGCCAATTCTTTATCCTCTACGCAATACGCATAATCGGACTCAAACCATTGGATTGGGGCATAATCGTTAGCCTCCAGTTTCTGGTAGCTACTCTTCTCAGAATCCCTGGGGGATGGGCAAGTGACCGGTTCGGAAAGAAAAAAATGATGACCCTTTCAATTCTGACCTGTACACCATGCACGATAATGTTCGTCCTGTCAAACTCGTTCATCCAAGCAGCGGTCGCAGCCCTTCTCCTCGTCACCGCAGGAATCTACTACGCGCCCGCTCATGAAGCGTTGCAGGCGGACCTGACACCCAGAGAAGTAAGAGGACAGGTAACGGCCTTCTGGGACATAGACACGGCCATCTCTGCGGCACTAGGAGTGCTAACAGGCGGAATCCTGTTCCAGACCTTGGGACCGGCAATCCCATTCTACCTCTTCACCGCAGTTGAGTTAGCAGCCGCGGCGCTAATAATAGTCGCCGTAAAAGAACCAAAAAACAAAGAGAACTAGAGGCGGGGAAGAATTCGTGGAAGCGTCATTGTTTCAGTTTCCTGAAAAAAGATTTTGACCCCTTACCCTTCTCAGAACCGGGAAAAACCTCATAAACCTCCAAAATGGTCCCACAATACTTGCACTGAACGTAGCTCTTTTCGCGATTGGCCGCAACCCAGAACCCTTCATTGGAACCACATTTTGGGCAGTTCTTCAATGACCTGGCGAAAGCATCGATTTCATCTAGACTCAAGGGCATTCCCGATTTCTGTTAGGTTTGAAGACTCATTTATGCGTTATGTAGCACTCATTCGTGACCCGCGTTTCCCATATTTGTGGCAAATCGCAACCGACAACATCAACACCCAAGCTTGAAACGAAACAAGATAGAACAATGTTCTAGGCGGATGAAAATGAAGAAGTACCCTATGGCAGACGCTGAGTCAACTATTTTGTCTCAGCTGACGCAGTCAGCATGAAGACCGCTAATCAGTTTCTGACTTTTCGCTGAGGACATGCCACAGAGCCAGCAGCAGATACACTGGAAGAGTCATCAACAGCAAGGACACGAAGAACAGCAGCAATGACATTTGCCATAGACCCAACCCGAAGAAGAATGGGCTTATGGGAGCAAATACGATAATGAGTGAAATTGCCACTGCAACCAATGTCCAGATGAAGGCAATCATCTGTTTGGCATTTACTGTAATCTCCAACAACTTCACCTCCCAGTCCAGAATACTCTTGATTTCTCCTTCTTCTTAGTCTGTAACAGCCTTCTTCACAGATAAACCCTTATGGAATAGACTTCTATATCTAAGTTACTTCGGTGCTGCCGTGACCCAGAGGCGGTCTCATGCAAAACCAAATCATTACTTGCGACGGGTCTCTTGCGCGCGCTTGCAAAGAGATTATCAGTCATCTCAACTTTTTAACGTAGTGAACCCAGACTATTCCTGCGACGACTATGGATGCCAACACTGACCAGAAAATCACTAGAAGGGACACTGCAGAATCTGAAAATGCATCGACAATCATTTTGGATCCACATAAACCTTGCATTGCAGGGTTAAAAGGCAAGATTGCTGAAACCGAAATGCGTTGGGAAGCCGACATAACTCGGGACATGATATATGCCCCGCACAGCAACAATGGTTTTTAGCTTACTCGCCACATTATCATATTGAGAAGCAGGGGAGAAGGAGAAGGCTTCTATCACCATAACAATGCTCCAGCTTAACCCAACCATCACGTTCATCGTAATAATGCCGAAAGACCATGAGCTGTCAGTCGAGCAGTTGAATACACTTTTCAAGTTTTCAGAGAAAAACGACAGATTCTGCGAGATCCTGGTAGTCACGGACGAACTTGAAGAATCAAGAGTCAAAGTCGTATGGTTAACCCTGAAACTCAACAGGATAACCCACCCGCACGTTAGAACAAGAATGATACGCTGCACCTCACCAGAAGGGCTAGCTGAAACTGTCAAGACAACCATGAACATGACCACAGGCCAGACAATCATAGTGGCCTCGGATACGCAGAAACTTGCTGAAAAAACAGCGGCGCAAAACGGAAAGAAGAAAAAATGTTGAAAGGCCAAAGCCGCACCGAACATTGTTTATCCTGAGAAAATGTTGGAGAAACTGGAACGTTGTCATGAACGAGGGAAAGACAGGGGGGTGTGCAGCATTTTTGGCGAGCCCGCCGGGAATTGAACCCGGGACCCCCGGGTTTCTTCGCGGCTTTCGCTTAAAAGCCCGGTGCTCTGTCCTGACTGAGCTACGGGCCCTCTATGGGCCTTGTCTTTCGTTTCTGTAGTTGCGAGAAAGGTCTTTTTTAGTGTTTCGATTGGATTCAGTCGCCTTCAACCAGCTTCGAGGACTCTTGGAGCTTTGGGGGATTCCGCAATGGCTGCAAAGCTTGAAAAGCCACAAAACTCTCGGATATGTTGCATTTTTTGATGCTATGAAATGTTGCCTGTTAGCTTCATTTTTTAAAGGTTGGTTTTCTTTTTCTGTGGCACAGTGGGCTCTTCTAAACAGTCTGAGATATATGTGCATGTTAACAAACGTTAACTCTTCTCGCCCCAAACTTGGTGTTTGGTGCAAGAATTGATCTCATGGAAGTATTCATTCAGAAAATTGAACGAAGAATACGAACTGGCGAGGAAGAAAAAGAAGGCTTTGGACAACTTGCTGACGGCAGGCAAGATTTCGGAGACAACGTACAACCTGTTCGATGGCGAAATTGTAGATGCATTGGCCGAAGTTGAAAATCAGAGAAAAGCATTAGTGGACAAGATGACTTCAAAGACGAACGAGCTGGAAAAGCAGATAAAAACGCTTGAAATATTCTTTGCGAACTTTGAGATTCAACACGTTACTGATGAAATAGACGAGGAGACGTACCTGCGCGAAACTGACCTGCTTAACATGGGACTTGAGACCACAAGACATGAACTGGACGCTGTCCAAGAAGCGGCAAACCAACTTGCCGAAGGACTCGCACCTCAACAGGCTGAACCACACATAGAAGCTGAACCGCTTGCCCCAGAACAGCCTATCACGCAGCCAGAAGTCAAACTGTTGGAAGAGCCTGTCCCCGTTTTTGAAAGTGAACGGGTAGTAACTTCTCAGGAGACAGTGATAGAAGCAATCTCGCCGTGCACGGATGAAGCCCAGCAGCCCGAAGCAGAAGAGAAAAAGCAAGAAGCTTAGCAAACATTAAATTCCTTCTTTTTTTGTTTTACGTTGTTTCCACGCAGAACCTTATATCCGCCTCTGAGTTCTCTCGGTTTGAGAGTGCCTATTGTTGACACAGGGGACACTGGTAAGTTTTCATGAAAAGCTGAAACAGTATGACCTAGGTGAGGAGCATCCTTTCAGGGGAGACCGTTTTGTCAACGCGATGAACTTCTTCACAAATCACGGCTTGTTTGACAATCCTCAGGTTGCTCTGTTTCAGCCTGAACCAGCCAGCGTTCTAGACTTGCTGAGGGTTCACGACAAAGAATATGTCGAGCTGATTCTTCGCCTAGCGCACGAAAACGAACCGTATGACTGTGAAACGCCTGTTTCTGCCGACATTCTCGAAGCGGCACTGCTAATCTCGGGCAGTGCAATAGAATGTGGAAAGGCTGTTGTCGAACGAAGAGCAGGAAGGGCTGTTTCAGTGGGCGGAGGACATCATCATGCAGGCCGAAGTCATGGCGGAGGATTCTGCCTGTTTAATGATGTGGCAGTTCTTGTGGAGTACCTGAGAGACAAGCATTGTCTCGAACGGTTTCTGATCTTGGACTATGATGTGCATTTTGGAGATGGCACGAGCAGCATATACTATGCAGATCCAACGGTGCTCTACGTTTCTCTTCATCAAGACCCACGGACGATTTTTCCAGGAACAGGTTTCACATGGCAGACTGGAGAGGGAAAAGGTGAGGGGTACAACGTGAACGTGCCTTTGCCGCCTAAGACCGGGGACGACACGTACCTTTACGCTTTGAACGAGATTCTTGGGCCCATGGCGGAAGAGTTCAGACCTGACATAATCGTTGCCAACGGCGGAAGTGACTCTCACTTTGCAGACATGCTGGGAAGCTTGGGGTTAACGGCGAACGGACTGTTCAGAGTCTCTCAGCTGATCAGGAAGACTGCAGACACGGTTTGCGATGGAAGACTCGTTCTTGTGCCCGGCAGCGGGTACAACCCAAAGGTTCTGCCCCTCTGCTGGTACAGTCTAATCGCTGGCGTAGCAGGCCTCGAGTTTAACAAGAAATGCGCCTTCGGCGCAAAATAGGCTAACAACTACCACGTAAAATCATCATCTTCATTATAACCCGGCCTGGTTACTCCCACAAAATCCATAACTCCACCACACATTGAACACTTGATT
>Ga0315284_10007978_pt1 | contig 15105 bp, 6 predicted proteins | sample YL17G09_16_MG_FD_203696 | JGI IMG/M metagenome (GOLD analysis project Ga0315284, IMG submission 203696) | Sediment microbial communities from Yellowstone Lake, YNP, Wyoming, USA - YL17G09_16 | ecosystem: Environmental > Aquatic > Freshwater > Lake > Sediment | place: USA: Wyoming | collected... | reverse complement strand
GACACCGTGCCACAAGGGACACGGTGTCGCCTTCACAACTTCGGTCTGGCAGGGTTCACTGGAGGCGTTCCGCAGCGTGCAGGACCCAGCCAGAGGCAGAGAAGGTCTTGCACGGCTGGACGATGTGTGGCAGAATCCCGTCAGGCATGGTACCGCACAGAAAGCCCCGGCCGGCCGTACGGCCTGGACTGGTGGCTCGTCGGCAAGGGGCACCAAGGAGCGAACGGGATGAGAACCTGGAGCGCTATCGCTGTCTTCGGCCTGGCTGTCGCGGCCAGGGCCGCGGACTTTCCCTCGGTGCGAGACTTCGGCCCGTATTACGTGATCGCTGGAGGCGACCTCGTCCAGACGCCGCGCCTGATGGGGCCGACTGGTGTCGTGGGCTGGATCCACGGATGCGAGTTCGTCGTGCATGAGGTCGAGAAGCACTCGCCCGCAGATGGCATCCTGCGTCCGGGCGATGTGGTCCTGAAAGCCAATGGCCACGGCCTCGGCAGGGACGCCCGCATGGGCCTCGGAACCGCGATCACGGAGGCCGAAGCGGCCGACGGCAGGCTCCGCCTCGCGATCTACCGCGACGGCAAGGAGCTGGACGTTGCCATCCAGCTCCAGAAGCTCGGCTCGTACGCGGCGACGTGGCCCTTCGGGTGCGCCAAGTCGCGCAAGCTGCTCGATATCTTCTGCGACTACCTGGCCCGCGAGCAGGAGCCGGAAGGCAGCATCGGCTTCCGCGTGCCCGGCGCAGCCAATGGCCTCATCCTGCTCGCCAACCCTGATCCGAAGTACCTCGAGAGCTGCCGCCGTCTGGCGTACAACTTCATGCGCGACAAGGCCAGCATGAGTGGCCTCGGCACCTGGGACACCTCCTACACCGGCATCTACCTGGCCGAGTACTACCTCGTGACGGGCGACCGAGCGGTGCTGCCCGAGCTCGAACGGGTGTGCAAGATCCTCGCGGAGGGCCAGCAGCCCTGCGGGAGCTGGGGCCACGGCGCGACGATCAACCGCTACTACGCCATCGGCGGCCTGCTGAACCAGTGCGGCCTGACGGCCTGGATCGCCCTCATCCTCGGCCAGCGCTGCGGCGTGGCGGCGGACCAGGCGGCCATCGCCAAGGCCACAGCCTTCTTCAGCTTCTTCGCAGACCGGGGGAACGTCCCCTACGGCGACCACACACCCTGGGAGGGGACAACTGGCAACGGCAAGGATGCCACCGCCTGCATCGCACTCGATCTCCTGGGCGACCAGGGGAAGAGCCGCATCTTCGCCGACCAGATCGCGGCCTACTATCCGCACATGGAGGAGGGCCATACCGGCCCCTACTTCGCCTTCCTGTGGCACCCTGTGGCAGCCCTCCACGCGACCCGCCGAGCCGACTGCCAGCGCCTGCTGAACTACTGGACCTGGTACTACGACCTCGCCCGAAGCTGGGAGGGCGGCGGTCTCCTGCTGGGGACGGGCGACGTCTATGTGAACCGGGGCTTCCGCTTCTGCACGGCGGCCATTGCCATGCCCTACGCGCTGCCCACGGGCGTCGAGCGCCTGGCCGTGATGGGCGCCCCGAAGAGCGTGTTCGGCGCGGGGAAATGCCTGCCCGTCGTCGAGAAGGCCAGGGAGCTCTTCTTCCAGCAGAAGTGGGACGGACTGAAAGCCGCGCTTCAGACACAGACGCTTGCGGGCGACGACGCCCGCCACGCCCGCCAGCTTCTCGGGGCCGCCGAGGCCGCGGAGCGCTCGGTCGAGCTCACCCTCGCCGCTGTCGAGGACAACCTGAGGCGCGGCTGGGACCCGGCCCTCGCAAGACGCCAACTCGAAGACCTCAAGACGCTTCTCGTGAAGAAGGACCCGCGCGTCGAGCGGCTACTCACGCAGGTCGCCGAGAAGAGCAATCTGGCCGCCATCGAAGAGGCGAGGAAGACCTACGACAAGTATCGCGGCCTCTCCCGCCTCGACGAGGCGGCCCGCAAGGCGATGGAGCCGATCGCCGCGGACCCAAAGCTAGGCTACCTCGCCGATCTGGCGCGCCGCGACCTCTCAGAGCCGCGCGGCTTCCGCGCCATCTTCACGCTGGAGGAGGACTGGGACCGTTTCTTCCCCTCGTGGCAGAAGGACTCGCTGGCTATGAAGGGCTTCCGCCAGATCGCCACCACCTGGGGTGGCGAATGGCCCAAACGCGAGGCCATCAAGCACCTGCGCGCCGCAGGCCATCTTCTTGAGGACAAGGAGACCCTGGCGAGCTGGACCGAACTCGCGCCCATCACCGACAAAGAAGGAAAGCGGGGCAAGGCGAAGGCCGGCCTTTTCCTCTTCCTACCCAGGGAGAAAGCCTTCGACGGCCCCCCCGGCTGGCACCTGCCCGGCTTCGACGACAGCGGCTGGAAGCAAGGGACTTTCCCCGTCGGCACGTCCCACGACAACCGCTCCGCCACCATCATGGCCGAGGGCATGCGCTCCGTCTTTGCCCGCGTGCACTTTCAGCTCGACTCACTCGACTTCAGCCACCTTCGGCTGCTCCACCGCGTCCGCCATCTGTGCGACGTCTACCTGAACGGCTACCTGATCTCCCGTATCCTCTACGAGGGCAACGAGGGCGGCTACGAGACCACTTACGACGCCCTCGACCTCCACCCGCAGGCCGCCGCACTCCTCCGCAAGGGCGACAATGTACTCGCCTTCGAGGGCGCCTACGATCTCTGGTGGGGCATCTTCGACGTCGGCCTTTACGGCCAGAAAGGGACGCGCCCGGCCATCGAGCCGCCGCCCCCGCCACAGGTGACCCGGCGAACCGCCCCCGAGCCCGACGACCCCCGCTTCACCCCGAAGAACCTCTGGCAGGAACGCCAGGACGCCATGGACAAGCTCGCCGTCGCCGAACTCGTCAAGGAGCTGGCGAACGAGCGGGTCCACCTGCGTGGCCACGCGGCCCGCGCCCTGGCGAAGAAGGGCAAGGAGGCCACGCCCGCTCTCATCCAGGCGCTCAAGCATGACCACTGGCACGTCCGCCGCGGCGCCTGCGAGGCCATCCGGTTCATGGAGAAGGACGCGCGCGCGAATGCCAGCGATGCCCTGCCCGCTCTTGTCGAGGTCCTCGACGACCAGGACTTCTACGTCCGCGACGGAGCGGCTCGGGCCATCGCCGCCATCGGCAAGACGCCAACGGCGGCCGTCCCCAGGCTCGTGAAGATGCTGGACGACCCCGACCACTGGTGGCCCCGCGAGGCCGCGGTAGAGGCGCTTGGGGGCGAGGCAGGCGGCCTGCTCACGGCCCTCATCGCCACACTCCACAAGACGACCAACGTGGTCACAGAGGCCGCCTTGCGCGATGCAATCGTCCGCCATACCGCCAAGGGGGCCGCTGACGAGGTGACGTCCCAGGTCGTCGCTCTCCTCCGCAAGGACAACGACTGGTTCCGCCAGAAGATCCTCCTGGAACTGCTCAAAGCCCTGAAAACGAAGGCGGGAAGCGCGGCTGCTCAGCTTCGAACGATGATCCGCGACACAGAGAACGACAAAAGCAAGAGGGATTACCTCCAGGGGATCCTGGCAGCCATCGGCGGTAAGGGCTAACCACGCGTTCACGATGTCAGGGCATCTCCGACCGTCGGCGCTTCGGCAGGCGAGCCGATGCGAAAGAGACCCGGCGATGCCCATCTCCAGCCAGTCGCCTGCCCTCCGCAACATGCGCCAGCCTTGACGGTGGGTAGTGGCCGCCGCGCCGCCCCCTCCCTCTCCATGCCCCGGCCCTCCACCACTCCCTCCTGAACCTCTTGTCCTCAGCTGTCCGTTTGACGTTGGCAATGGCCCGCTCGATCTCCTCTGTAGAAGTCCAGCGACTTCGCTGGCGGGCCAGCCCGGGCAGACCCGCGGGACAGGACCGCTCAACGGCGGGCGCCGGGCGGCCCGTGGGCACAAGGGGTGTCCTCGGGAAGGCCGATGACCCGCTCGGCCAGTACGTCCATTCATGTCCTGTGCGCGCCTCGTCTCCCCCGTGCGCCTCACTGGGCTAGCTTCAGGCTCACGCGGTTGAAGAACGCGACGCTTTCGGCGAGCGCCTGCATGGACGTCAGCCAGTCGCGAGAGTACTCGAGGCCAATCATGGTGGGCTGGATGCCCAGAGCGTGGAGTTCCCGGAGGAAGGCATCAGTCTGGCCAGCGCCCGTGCCCCAGGGGACGTCGTGTCCTTGCGGGCTCCGCTCGTGGAGGTCGTGCATCTGCACGGTGACCAGGCGGTCCTTGAGCGTCCTCGCGGCCTCGACGGGGTCGAGGCCGGCCCGCATCCAGTAGCCCAGGTCGGCGCACGCGCCGAGCCGTTTGCTTCGGCCCCTGCACGCCTCGAGGATGCCTTGGGGCCGCCAGTACTGGGGTGAAGCTTTGGGGTCGTGATTGTGGAGGGACACGTTGATGCCGTATTCGTCGCAGAGCTTCTCAATCGTGTCCAAGGCGGCCGGCGCGGGCTCGGACATGAATGTCTCGATGCCGATCTTGCGGCCGAACTCGAATACCTTCCGGCACCCGGCTTCGTCGCCGGGAATGTCGTGGATGTAGTAGGTGAGCAGGGTGACGCCTGCGGAGTCGAGCTTCAGGCGAACCTGTCTCAGCTCGTCGTCCGTGAGCTGGGGACCGAAGTCCTTGGCAATCTCCTGGCTTACCTTCTGGAAACTCAGCCCACCCAGGTAGGAGAGGCCAAGCTCGGCGGTCTTGTCAATGGCTTCGAACAGGGTATGTTTGTGAAACGTATAGGCCTCCACTCCCAGACGCCAGCCCAGTTTCTCCTGGGCGCGGACCGCCGGCGTGAGGCGAGCGCTCGGGATGGTGGGAGCGGGCAGATCACCAAGGACGAACTGCGCCGCTCCAAGGTAGAACCGTAGCATCAGGGGGTCCCAGAACACCGAGGGGTTGTGGGCGATGGTGCAGTAGAAGACGCGCCCCCTCCCGTACCGCCGCGCCCACGCCAGAGCGTAGTCGTTATCCGCGCGGTAGCAGCCGCCCAGTTCCTCCCGCTTGAGGACAGTCTTCTCGGTGTCGATGCGGAGGAGCACGCGCACCCGGCCCCGAGAGTAGGCCGTGTGGAAGCGGAAGAACTCGTCGCGGTACTCGAAGCCATTCCCCTCGAAGGGGACGTTGAGCGGATGGGTGGGGTCGTCGAGTTTGATGAAGGCGTGCTCCCGGCTGTCACGATGGGCCGCGCCGCGCGCGCCGAGCATGAGGCCGAACTCCAGCCAGTCTTCGTGCGCGCCGGGCCAGCGGGTGAAGGCCACCGAGGTGCCGTGCACACCCAACAGCCCGCCGCCGGCATAGACGAACTCGATCAGGCTCTGCCTCAGCGCGGGGTCCTCGAACAGGTTGCCCACCGTGTTGTTCAGGAAGACGGCATCGAAATGCCTGAGGTGCTCTGGCTTGAATACCGCGGGGTCGCGGCTGATCTGTGTGTCGAACGCGCCTGTTCGCTGGCCCATGCGCGCGAACGCCAGGTTGGCGGAGGCAATTGAGCCGTGCCCGCCGTATCCGACATTGAGGTCGAAGATGAGGAGTTTGCGGGGCTTGCTCCGCGGGACCGGGGCATTGGCCGGGATGGCAGCCTCGATCTGCTCCAGCACCTTGGCATCCGGGTTGGCTTGTGCCCCTTCAGCAGGCAGTCCAAGCCAGAGCGCTGCCAGCATCGCGGTCGCGCCGCCCAGGGAGATGTGCCGCTCGCAGGCCGTCGCCTGCGACGGGCGTTCCATGGCTCGCGACTGGCGAGTCGAGTCGGCCACGGGGCTCCCCGTGCGTTGCCGGGCATGCTGCGATCGACTGTGGACTTGCTGGTTGCGGTGCTCCACCGAATTCTGCTCCTCTTCAGTCCCCCTGGCTCAGGGTGAACGTCCGTTGCACAGCCTGCCAAGTGGCGGGCGGAAGGCGCAGCGCCTGGCCTATGGATACCCCGTCACCCGACGGATGTCAAGTTCTCCCACGTCTGGGTCTCGCCATTGTCGCCGCCCCCACCCCCTCCATGCCCCCGCTCGGTAGAACTCCCTCCTGGACCTCTTGTCCTCGCCCGACCGCTTGACGTTCGCCACCGCCCGCTCAATCTCATCCCGCCACTTGGCCCGCCGCGACTTCAGCACCAACGGTTCAACATCGAACTCCATCATCCTCATCTCCCGAGGAAGAAAAGAAACGGCTTCCTCGGAAAACAGGAAGCCGTTCATATCCGCTTGCCCGTCCGTATCTTGCTTGTGTTTCCCCATTTTCTTGCCTCCGCATGCTTGTCTTGGCGACACCGTGCCACAAGGGACACGGTGTCGCGTTGGGGCAGAGCCTTGGCCACAAGCGTCTCACCGAAAGCCTTAAGTTGGCGGCATGTGCGGTGAGAATCCTCTCCCGGCACCCTTGGCGCCACGCCAAGCGCTGCGCCAGAGCCCAAGCGGGCGTGCCTTCCATGCCCGTAGCGGACATCGCCACGACAGGCGCAGGAAGCCGTCATGACCAAACACGTTGGGCAGGTCACCTGACTTCGCCGCTGTTGACGCGAGAGGGCGAGATTCCTATCCTAACCAGGGAGGATCCGAATCTCAATCCAGCAAGACAGGGAGTCCAGGCAGATGCGGAGTCTCACTCGGCCTCGCAGCGGCCCAGCCGCAGCGACACGACAAGGTCGTGGTCGTGCCGGCCCCAGGAACTGTGGTCGTGGACGGCAATCTGAAGGACTGGGACCTGAGCGGCGCCATCGAGTGCGCCTTCGACGAATCGCTCCGCCCCCGGTTCACGGCCAAGCTTGCCTTCATGCACGACAGAGATGCGCTCTACATCGGAGGGCGGGTGAACGATGACACCCCGCTCGTGAACCGCCACGACCCCAAGATAGAGCCCGAGAAGGGCTGGGACGCCGATGCCCTTCAGGTGCGGCTGTGCAGCGACCCCAAAGCCGCATACCCGCTCCCCGACTCCAACAGTGACCGTATCTGCCATCTCACCATCTGGTGCTACACCGACCGGCAGGAGCCTGTGCTGCATCTTCAGTATGGGATGGACTACCACGGCACGAGGCTGCTCGTCGGCGCCGAATCGGGCGTGGCCTTCCGCAAGGACGCCGATGGCAAGGGCTACACGCTCGAGGCCCGCGTGCCGTGGAAGCTCCTCAACGCGGCAGACGGCCCGCCGAAGGCCGACGACCGCATCGCCCTTGTCGTCCAGCCCCTCTGGGGCGATGGCACGGGCTGGAAACAGGTTTGCTCATTCAACGACGTGATCCGCGAAGCGGGCTTCTCCTTCCAGGGCGCCGCGATGTGGGGCCAGGCCATCCTCTCGGCCAGGGGCAATCTGCCACAGGCCGAGCGTCCGCAGACCGTCCAAGAAGCCCTCGAGCCGCTCCCGCTCAACGTGCGGCTGCCCGACCGCGGAGCAAGGTCCGTAAGCCTCGCCATCTTCAACGCCACGGGCGAGCTTGTGCGGACTCTGCCCGTCGTGAGCCGAAGCGACGCCGAACGTGATGGCAGCCTGCGGGTGAAATGGGATGGCCTCGATGACGACGGGAGGCCCCTGCCCGCGGGCGACTACGCGGCGAAGGTCCTCACACACCGCGGCATCGGGCAGCGGTACGTCGCGTCTCTGCACAACGCGGGCAATCCGCCCTGGCGCACCGACGACGGCACAGGGAGCTGGGGCGGCGACCACGGCCAGCCCATCGCCGCCACGTCGGACCCCGAACGCGTTTACCTCGGCTGGCAGATCAGCGAGGCCGGCTGGGCTGTCGTCGCCCTGAAGAAAGATCTCACCCAGGATGGCAAGGTGCAGAAGCTCTGGGGCCAGCACCAGGTGCTCGACCTCGGGATTCTCGTGACCGGGATGGCGACGGATGGCGAGCGCCTGTTCGTCGCGCAGGATGGCGGCCCGTGGGGCCACGAGAGGGGCAAGCCCTACAAGGCAGGCGTGGTGCTCTGGGAGGCGAAGAGCGGCAAGCCAATCAACTTCCCGTTCGGCAAGCGCACGCTCCTCCTCAGCGAGTGGAAGGACGACCTGAAGCCGCCCGAGTTGAAGACAGCCGAACGGCTGAGCGTCTACCACCCCGAGATCCCGCAGAAGCGGCTCTGGGAACGCTTGCGCGACCACGATTTCGGCCCGCAGGAGTTGGGCCTCAATCTGCTGGCCATCGCGATCAGCGGCGATACGCTCTATGCCTCACTCTGCCTCGAGAACAAGGTTGTCGCTGTCAACTGGAAGACCGGCGAGAAGGTCAAGGAGTTCCCAATCGTCAAGCCTGCCGGCCTCGCGGTGGGCAAGGATGGCAACTTGCTCGTCGTCAGTGGCAAGAAGATCGAGCGGGTGGACGTGGCCACGGGCCAGGCGACGGCCCTGGTGGCGGACGGGCTTTCCTGGCCATGGGGGCTGGCGCTCGATGGCGAGGGCCGCCTCTACGTCACTGACTGCGGCGACGCGATGCAGGTGAAGGTCTTCGATGCACAGGGCAAGCCCCTCGGCACGATCGGCAAGGCGGGGGGCCGCTCCTGGGTCGGCCAGTACGACCGCCTGGGAATGCTCGAGCCCTCAGGCGTCAACGTGGACGCGAGCGGCAAGGTGTGGGTGATGGAGTTCGACAGCGCGCCGAAGCGCGTGAGCGTGTGGAGCCGTGAGGGCAAGCTCCTTGCCGATCTCCCCGGCGGCGGGGCCTACGCGGTCGAGGGCATCGCCGACGAGAACAAGCCGAACTGGATCAACGTCCACGACACCCTCTTCGACCTTAACTACAAGACGGGCGCGGCAACGACCGTGGCCACCCTCATCCGCCCGCAGATGCACGGCTTCCAGTTTACACCCGACGGCGGCTACATGGGCCGCGCGCTCAGGTTCCGACACGCCAGGGGGCAGACGTGGCTCGCCCACGCGGGACGCGGGTGCGTGGTCATCTACCGCATGGGGAAGGACTTCGTCGGCCAGCCGGTCGCTGCCTGCGGCCCGGCGAGCGCATTGCCACTCCACGGCTTCGTCAAGTCCGACATCCCCGAGGCCGCCCGCGAGGAGTACTGGCGCAACTCCCACGCCTTCGCCTTTTCCTGGGCCGACGCCAATGGGGACGGACTCTTCCAGCCCAATGAGCTGGCCTTCGAGAAGCTCTCGGCCTTCTGGAGCCTGTACTGGGGCGCCTGGGTGGATGACGACCTGGCCATCTGGAGCGCGGGCGGCGGTAAGGTGTGGCGCGTGCCGCCCGTCTGGGAGCCGCAGGTGATGAAGGAAACGATCCCGCAGCGCCCCGTCTACCCCAAGCCGAGCGACCAGAAGCCACTGTTCACCCCGCTCGGCGACCAGATTCACTCGGTGATGCCCGATGGCGAAGCCGTCTACCTGCTCGAACAGCTTGGCGGCAACACACAGACGGGCCAGGGGAAGCGCTGGTCGGCTGTCTCGCGTTACACCCTGGACGGCAAGCGGCAGTGGGCATACCGGCGTACGTGGCTCGGCTTCGGCCTCGATGCGCCGCTGGCCCGGCCCGGCGACGTGGTCGGAGCGATGAAGTTCATTGGCAAGGCTACCCTGCGTGTCGGTGGTCCCTTCACACGCAAGGACCTCGCGCTCGTCGCCGTCAACGGCTACTTCGGCCAGTTCAACCTGCTCTCGGGCGATGGCCTCTGGGTTGCCTCGCTGTGCAAGGACAACCGCTATGGCCCGAAGGCTGATTCGACGACCGTGTGGCCTGAGAACTTCTCCGGCTTCTTCTTCCGCAACCAGGACGACGGCAAAGTCTACCTCATCGCCGGCGACACCGACGCCCGCATCTGGGAGGTGACCGGCCTCGACGCGATCCGCACAGCGGAAACACGCTTCCGCCTTACCGCGACTGACCAGGCCGAAGCTGTCAGGGTGAGCCTGCGACGCCAGGGCGCTTCGCCCGACCTTGCGCCCATTCGCCTCGCCACGGGAAAGCAGGTTGTCGTGGACGGCAAGCTCGACGAGTGGGACATGAAGGCCGCGGTGACGATTGACGCGGGCGCCGGCCGTGGGGCAAAGGTCGCGCTCGCGTGCGACGGCGCGCGGCTCTTCGCCGCCTTCGACGTGCAGGGCGACTCGCCGATGAGCAACGGGGGCAAGGACTCCGCACTTCTGTTCAAGACCGGTGACGCCTGCGACCTCATGCTCGCCACCGAGGCCCTGTCCGACCCGAAGCGCACTCAGCCAGCCAGGGGGGACCTGCGCCTCCTCTTCAGTGTCCTGGAGAACAAGCCGGTCTGCGTCCTATACGAGCCCGTCGTCCGCGAGGGCGAGAAGAAGCCGAAGACGTTCAGCTCACCCACCGGCTCGCTGGTGTTCGACCGTGTGATCGTCCTCGATGCGGCGCAGGTGGCCGTCCAGCGGACGGCGAAGGGGTATGCGCTCGAGGCCGCGGTGCCGCTGAAGGACATCGGCTTCGCGCCCAAGCCCGGGCTGACGACGCGGGGCGACGTGGGCGTGATCTTCTCCGACCCCGGCGGCAGCCGCAACGTGCTCCGCGCCTATCACGCGAACAGGGATACCGCCATCGTCAACGACATCCCCAGTGAGGCGCGGCTCGCGCCCGACAAGTGGGGCATCCTCCGCGTGGAGTGACACACGATGAAATGCGCCTGGACGGGTCCGCTACTCCTGTCGGTCCTATCGGTCCTGTCGGCCCCTGCGCACAGCGCCGCGATCCGCGCGGTCGGGGTCCTTGGCAACAGCGGGGTGGGAGGCCAGCGACTGTTGCGCGTCGGCACCATGCCTCTCGACAACTGCTCATCGGGAGCGGCGATTGACCCGGGTGGCGCGCTCTGGCTCAGCGGCGGTGACGCGATCAACCGCGTGGGACTCGATGGCCACCTCATCGAGCGCTTCCCGCTTGAGCCCGCGGGCAGCGTCGTGGACAGCCGCACGTTCGCCGTGCTCGGCGACACACTCTACTTCCTTGCCAACACGGGCGAGCGGAAGGCGGCTCTCTTCGCTCTGCCGATGAAGTCGGGGGCGAAGGCGGCCCCCGTCGCCGCGAAGCTGCCCGAGCGCGTGCACGAGCACGTGGCCTACTGCCTCGCCCCGCAGCCGCTCGAGGGCAAGCTTGTGCTCGCCACTCAGCCGAAGGCCGATGGCGGCGACCGCATCGACGTCTGGTTCATCAATCCAGCGAAGGCGGAGACGCCGCCGGCCTTCTCGCTTGCGGGCTCCTCGCCGCACGGGGTGGCGGTGGACGCGGCTCGGAGGATCATCTATGTCGGCGGCCACTTCGGCCTCTACGTCGGCGGCGAGACGCACGGCGCTGTCTCGGCTATCACCGCGCTGCATCCCGATGGCCGGAAGGTGTCCGACGCGTTCCCCGCGGTATGCACGAAGACGCCGGCCACGCCCACGCAATTCCGCGGCGTCATCTCCCTGGCGGCGGGAGCATTGTGGGAATCGGCATGGTACGGCTTCCTGGCGCGGCTCGACCTCGCGGGCCGCGGCGACCCCGGCCGCGTGGTCGAATGGCACCACGAACTGCACTACCCCACCCAATTCCTCGGCATCCGCGACGCATGGCCTGAGCCCAATCCGTCCGGCAGCGACCCCCTGCTGATCGCCACGCCCATGCCCGATGCGTTCTACTTCGCTGTCTGGGACCGCGCGGCACGGCAACTGCGGCTGACGCGACGAATTGGCTGCCTGCCGACCATATCGAGTCTCGGCCTCTCGCAGGACGGCTGGGTGACCGCGGGCACTGCACGCACGCAGCTCTGGTGGCGATGGGACGACGAGGCCGACGCCGTGCCGCGCAAGGCCGAATTGCACATCGCGGTCACCCCCGTGACATTCGACGGCGACCGCTGCTTTGGCCTCGCCGCGCCCTATCACCTGAGCTATCTCCGCAACCAGACGCCCATACCCGTCGTCTTCTCCTCCCACGTGGGCGACCGCAACGAGGCCAACCGCGTGGGGACGGCCGTTCCGATGAAGAAGCCGATTGGGGCATCCATCCAGGCTGCGCCTGGGAAGCAGGGCGCGGCGCTCTTCGTCACCGATGCGGCCACGAAGCTGCTCTGGCGCACGGACTTCTGGCTCCCCGAGCTGCGCCCGACGAGCGACAAGTGGCAGACCGTAACGATCGAAGGCGAAGCCCTTCGGGCGCCGACGGACGTGGCCGCCCTCACCGACGGACGCCTCCTCCTCGCCGACGAGGGCCGCATTCTGCTTCTGGAACCGAAGGGCGCCGGCTACGGCGTCGCGTGGGCCTGGGACCGTTGGGGCGATACGCCTGACGCCTGCTTCGGCAAGCACCTGCGCTTCGCCGTGAGCGGGCCGTGGATGCTCGTGAGCGATTCGCAACGCCACCGCGCCTTGTGGTTCAGTTGGGTGGAGCGGAGGTTCCTCGGCCAGTTCGGCGAAACGGACCAGCGGGGTAACGACGCGGTCCACTTCGATACACCCAGCTTTGCGGCACTTGCCGGCCAGCGAGCCGTCGTCGCCGACTCGGGGAACCAGCGGCTCGTGAAGCTGGAGCTCTCGCCGTGACATTGCTCTGACACCAGAATCGCCCATACATACTACCCTGACCCTGGCACCTCTGTCTTTGCGACACCGTGCCATAAGGGACACGGTGTCGCATCAGGGGAGGCAACCAAGATCAGCGAGGGCAGCCCAACCAGCCAGGAGCGACCGCTGCACGCCTTCCCGCCCATCCCGCTTGCCTGCAAGGCGGAGGGATTCCTGGCTCGGAGCCGAGCGACGAGCCGCCTTACGGCGGAGCCGAGCTCAGTCGCCGGCGCGTAGCAGTGCCCCCCCTGCGGGACCAAGCTTGAAGGTGACGGCCAGATCAGTGACCGGCAGCAGCTGCCACCGACCTCCCGAGCCATCGAAGAGGCTGAGCCTGGTTGTCCTGGCGAGCTTGAGTGTCACGCTTTGTTCGGCATAGGCGTTGTGGTTGGCAAGGAAGAAGGCGTCGGCCCCACCCTCGGCTTTGAAGACGCCCATGACGAACTCGCCGCCGACGGGCTGGAGTCGGAACTCCCTCGGGAAGCCGTTCTGCTCGAGGCCGGGCGGCATCATACTGGCCTTGCCATCGGGCAGGGCCTCGTTGTTCGCTGTCTTTGTGATTGCGGTGGAGTAGATGGCGACGGGGTTGCCGAGCTTCATGACCTTCTCGCTCAGCGGCATGATCTCCTGGTTCACCTTGGTGATGTCGCCACCCGCTGCGGTCAACTCGAGCGAGTTGGGGTCCATGAGAGTCGTGCCGAGGAACCACAGGATGCCCTTGAGGCCGCAGGCGATGGAGGTGGTGGCCGTGTAGAGGCTCCGGCTATAGTTGCCCTTGCCGGGGATCCCCGCGTCGGTCTCCACCCAGCGATAGAAGATGGCGTTCCGCTCGGCGGCCCACTTGCCGTACGTGAGCAGGTGGGGGAAGTGCTGCTCGCGTCCCCGCTTCCAATGGTAGTCGTAATAGCCCATCACGTCCGCGTTCGTCACGTGGCTCATCCCATACGTGCGGTAGGTACCGCAGAAGGCCGGGTGGGTTGGGTCCCAGGTGCGGACATTGTTGATGTCGCGCCTGCGGCCGTCGTAGGTCTTGCCGATGCTGTCGTGCCAGATGGCGTAGCCCCAGACCCCGGGCCTGCCGCGTAGCTTCTCGCACAGGGTCTGCGTCGCCTCGACGGTCTTGTAGACGTGGTGCTCCGGGGCCAGGAGGTCCACCATCACCTGGAGGCCGTGCTTCTTGCACAGTTCGAGGCGGCGGTCTGTGTACACGCAGTGGATCGTGTTGAACCCGGCCTCCTTGAGCTTCGTGAGCAGGGCTTCGAACCGTGCGTCGTCCTTCGGCATGTGGTCGCCCGCATAACCGAAGGAGAACACGTTGGCAAACTCCGCGGGCCGAGGGCACCGTTGTTTCTCCATGGCCGCGTCCTGCTTCGGCTCGGCCGCCGAGCCACCCCCGGGGATTGCGAGCGCGGCGGCGAGAGCCGCCAGCATCATCGCAAGGCATTTCCGCATCTTGGTCTCCTCAACGACAACCCGCGCCTGCATTCTCACTTTGGTGCGAAGAGGATGACACGCGATTGCAGGCCTTCGGCGGCCTGAGCAGGCGCGAGACTCGTGTCCACACGGATCGCGATCACGTTCGTTCCACCCGGTTGGACAGCGGCTGTCACGTCTGCCTCAAGGGAAGCCGGCCGGATGTATGCCTCCTGATACGGCCGATGGGCGACAAACTTCCCGTTCACCCAGCACCAGGCTTGGGTCACAACCACGGGCACGTGCAGGACGACTTTCCTTCCGCGCATGCTCGCCGGGACATCGACCTTCAGTCGGTACCAGATGTAGCCGACGTAGGGATGGCCCGCAGGGTCGTCGTAGCCTTGGCGATAGAAGGCCTTTGTAGTCAGGACCTGCTTCCAGCCCGCCTCGTCGACCTTCGGTTCATGCCAACCGGCGAAGACCCCGTCCTCGTGCGGGTCCGTGCGGAACACCGCCTGTTCGGGGGCGACGGCCACGAGGTCGCCGGTCTTGCCGGAGACCTTGTCGGCAAGCGACTGGTAGTAGTTCCTGCGGTCGGTGATGGTCCAGTACCACACGCCCGTGTGATAGCCTTTCTCATCCGGCCAGATGAAGAAGGGGCAGATGGCATGGAGTTCCTTGCGAAGGGCTAGCATCTTGTCGGCGTGCTGCACGACGCCCGCGAAGTTCCCTGCGGCTTCCGCGGCCGAGAGCGCCACAGAGGCCGCCAGGTGGTCGTAGATCAGGGCGTCCGCGCGCACGTGGAGCCTGGCCCGCTCGGTGTCGGCCAGGCGCTGCGCCTCGGCCAGACGGGCCTTCAGCCCTTGCATCAGGGCCGGCGTGTAGACTTCGGGCATGACCCGGTCTTCGTGGCCGTGCATGGGCGTTTTGGCGACGGCCTCGTCGAGCGCGAAGTAGAATGCCTTCATCGGCGGCGCCGCCTTGTCATACCACTGGCTGAAGAAGTCGTCCAGGATGGCATCCACGTCGGCGTTGGCGTCCCATTCGAGTTGGGCGCGCAGGTAGCGGCTGGCGATGCCCGCCTCGACCCACACGTTGCGCGTCTCGTCGAGGAAGCCCATGACGCCCCACTTCTTCATCAGGGGGAAGTCGCGGCGCAGCTTGGTGAACTCAGGGATGGGGGTGAGGGCCGAGACGAGCATG
>Ga0315284_10007977_pt1 | contig 15105 bp, 12 predicted proteins | sample YL17G09_16_MG_FD_203696 | JGI IMG/M metagenome (GOLD analysis project Ga0315284, IMG submission 203696) | Sediment microbial communities from Yellowstone Lake, YNP, Wyoming, USA - YL17G09_16 | ecosystem: Environmental > Aquatic > Freshwater > Lake > Sediment | place: USA: Wyoming | collected... | reverse complement strand
TATTGACGCGACTGCGCGTGCGGTCGATAAGCTGGTCGGGGATGAGGAGCTGGCCGGGCTTGATTTCTTCTTTGAAACTGCCACAGCTATTGATGGCGATGATGCGCTCCACGCCGAGCGATTTGAGGGCGTAGATATTGGCTCGGGCAGGTAGCTCGGTGGGGGAGATAAAATGACCGCGGCCGTGACGGGGTAAAAAGGCAACACCTATGCCCTCCAGCGTGCCCACGGTGATGATATCGCTGGGTTTGCCGAAGGGTGTGTCAATATCCACCTGGCGGACGGCGGTCATCCCCTCGATTTGGTCCAGCCCCGTCCCCCCTATGACGGCGATGGTGGCGTGTTGTGGCATGAGTACCTCCACATTATCTGCGTAGCAACCGGTGTTTTTCACGTTCGTGCGCAATGCAGATCCGTTAACAGCTTAGTCAACACACCCATTGACGACCTGTTGACGACCTATTGACAAAATGTGCACAGTGATTTACTATTGTAAATGCCGAAAGGCAAAACTGCAATTTACTGCAATGCATTGGAATTTGGAGGGTAGTCAACTGCCCTCCAAATCATTTTCTCGCTAGGACTTCCTTTACCAAAGAGTTATTTCGGTTCAATTTCAGCACCCTCATCTTAAACCCTGGCCGTACAGGATTGTCGACCGTCTCAATGACAACTATATCCGCTTCCTTGGCACTTTCTATATTTGACCACCTGTCATCATTTGTCTGACCACCCAAATTGTACGAAAGCATTATGGACTTGTGAAAATAACCCAAGGCCACAAAAGGTAACTTAGACTCTAAACTATCCAGAATGCTTATGAATTTTGACCAGCGAACCATTTCTTTAGGTGACAACCCTGAGAGGACGGGTTGATCAGAAACTTTTCTGGACAATTTGGTGTCGAGGTACTTTTCAATGGGGTACACAGGCGCTAGGCTAGATAAGTCGGGTGACACGTCTATACCGACCGCACAAACATATATCTTAATGCTTCTGACGGAAGCTCTTCTGATGGGCTCGCTGAATCCCCCATCACCGCTACAAAGGAGTATACTGTCGTAGTCATGCTGTGTTAAAACAGCTTCCATCAAATCGGAGACAATTGTAATGTCTGCTTGGTCCTTGCCGCTCGTGGAGCGTAGCACATTTCGAAATGCGAAGTTTGGTTTTCGCTCTATTTCTCTGGCTTCTTCGCGCCGTAAAGTAAAATCGCCGTAGAATTTCCCCTGTCGAAGTTGGCCGATTTCGTTCGCAATTTTCCTGATAGCATCCATTACTTGATTGATAGTCACTTTTTCTATGTAGTTGTCACTTAGTCGGCGCCTGATATTTTCCCAATCAACATAAGCGTCGACGCGGTTTGTAATGTCACTCATACTCCCTCCTTTGCCAGCCGAAAGGAATCGGTGCTGAATTATAACACGTTAACGGATGGAATGTTTTCTTATTATACCCTTTTCCGTAATAATCGCCGTGATGTATTTTGCAGGCGTGACATCAAAGGCGGGATTTACGGCATGCGTGCCGTCCGGCGCAACTTGAACACCTCTGAAATGTGTGACCTCTTCCGGTTTGCGCTCCTCGATGGGGATTTCATCCCCGGTCTTCAGCGAAAGGTCAATCGTGCTGGTGGGCGCGGCAACATAGAAAGGAATGCCGTTCTCCTTCGCCAGCACCGCGAGCATATAGGTGCCAATCTTGTTTGCCGTGTCCCCGTTTGCCGCAATGCGGTCGGCGCCTACCACCACGCAGTCGATTTTCTCCTGCTTCATCAGCCACCCCGCCATGCCATCCGTAATCAGAGTTACGGGAATACCCGCCTTCTGGCACTCCCATGTGGTCAGGCGTGCGCCCTGGAGCAGAGGCCGGGTCTCGCAGGCGTACACCCGCACATCCTTGCACCGCTCCCGCGCGTAAATGATGACGCCGAGCGCCGTCCCGTACCCCGGCGCCGCCAGCGGTCCCGTATTGCAGATGGTCAGGACATGCCAGCCGTCTTTCATCAGCCGCGCGCCGTGTCGGCTCAGCCTGAGGGAATAGTCGATTTGCGTCTTATGGATAGCGATTGCAGTTGCGACCAGTTGCGTCTTAATCTCGGTGACGCTTTTTTCACCCTTTGCTACTTTCTCCATCCGCTCGATTGCCCAGAAGAGGTCGCGGGCGGTGGGGCGGGTGCCGGCCAGCTCCCTGCAAACCCCGGCGACTTTCTTCAGGAAGGTTTCTCTTGTTCTTGCCCTGATTCCCAGCGCACCGAGGGCAACACCGTAGGCTCCCGCCACGCCAATGGAAGGAGCGCCACGGATTTTCAGCTCTCGGATTGCCGCCGCCATTTCACGATAGTCGGCGATTTCCAGATAGACTTCTTCAAGCGGCAGGCGCGTCTGGTCAATCAACCTTACTCTATCCCCGAGCCATTCAATGGGCTGGGGAAGATTCAGTACTTTCATTTCTTTTACTTCCTTTGTCATCCTGAGAGCACCGAAGGATCTCGTAATCGTTTGGAACGAGATGCATTCGCTACGCTCAGCATGACATGAAACCGTCCCCTGATTGTCACCCTGAGCCCTTCGATTTCACTCAGGGTAAACTCCGCGAAGGGTTTCCGTGCCTGCTCAGTGGGCCAGGAGATTCTTCCCCCGATACGTCGGGGTCAGAATGACAGTGACTTCTTTTTCGCGTCAATTTCTTCTCCACCGCAGCAAAAACATTCCCACCCGCTTCTTATAGTCGCAGTAAGCCTGCCCGAATTTCTCCTCCAGCTCCTTCTCCTCGATGAGTTTGATGTAGAGGATATGCGCCAGAACAAACACCGGCGTGAACAGGACCAGGAGCGTAAACGATTGTCTCAGAACGCCCACGCCTGCTATCACCAGGGTCCAGCCCAGGTGCATCGGGTTGCGGACCACTTTGTACAAACCGTCAGTGACGAAAACAGGTGGCGGGTTGAAGGGAATGGGACTGCCGCGCGCCCGCAGGAACCGCGCAATCGTCCAGACTACCATCGGCGTGCCTGCCAACAGCAGGACAATGGCACCGGGCAATCTTATTGCCGCCGCTATGTGCAGACTCAGCCCCAGCCGGCTATCCACCCACGGCGAAAACAGAATCGCCAGCATCACTGAGCCGTACCAGAAAATCGCCCCGGCGATAGAAAGCAGTGTCTTGAACCGGTGATGTGTGGTTGCCACCCGGTAAACGAACCCGGAAATGCCGTTCATTTGCCCGCCGGTCCGGCGAAATCGAGGCCGTTGTACCTGTTCATCGCGGCGGTCACCCCTTCCGTCAGCAAGATGAGCAGTGCCTCCGAAACCGCCGGAATGACCTTGTCGATGACCACCTGCTCTTCCGCGGAGAAATCGCCGAGCACGTGGCTGACGACCTCGTGCCTGACTGCCCTGCCATTGTCTTCACTCTCCGGCCGTCCCGCGCCCACCCGCACACGGATGAAGTCCTCCTTGCCGGTGTGTTCGACAATCGATTTGATGCCATTGTGCCCGCTTGTGCCACCTTGTCGGATGCGCATTTTGCCGGTGGGCAGGTCCATGTCATCGTGGACAACGATGAGGCGCTCCGGTTTGACGCCATGCTTCTGCAGCAGCTTGCCCACCGCCTGCCCGCTCAGGTTGACAAAAGTCTGCGGCTTCGCCAGCACAATGTCTTTGCCCTCGATTTTTCCCTCCGCCACTTTTGCCCCGGCGCGGTTCCGCCCGAAGCTCATACTGCGGGCGCGGGCAAAGTAATCGAGGCACATGAACCCGATGTTATGCCGGTTGCGGGCGTATTTCTCCCCCGGATTGCCCAGCCCCACAATCAGCCAGACGTCAGTTTTTCTGTTCCAGAATGGCAAGGAACCTCTCCTCGTTGATTTGCTCTGTGCCCAGCGTGCGGGCGCGCTCTATCTTGCTTTCCCCCGGGTCTTCACCCACCACCAGGTAGCTCGTTTTACGCGTGACGTTATCCTTTGCCGTGCCGCCCAACGCCCGGATACATTCGTGGGCTATGCCGCGGGAGAATGCTTTGAGCGTGCCGGTGATGACAAACTCCAAGCCGGCTAGCGTCAGTTCACCATCTTCTCTCTCCTTTATGGATATGGTTATAGAAAGTGAATTAACATTTTCAATCCTTTGTTTCTTATACTTGCTAGATACTTTCTTTTCATCTGTAGTATTTGAAAAGACTATTAATTTTTCCTTCATTGTTTTAAGCGTCAGCACGTCTTCCTTGTTATACTCGCACAGAGTACAAAAAGCATTCTCGTCATTTTCCTCTTTATATTTCTGCCATAGCTTAATAGCAGCCAAACCATCGATTTCTTTTAGTTGCCTCTCAATTCCCAGGATCCTTTCAGCTTCTTTGCAGCCTCCGTAGAGATTATACCTGTGGCAGTTATCCATCAAATCGTGATGCTTAAACATCACTGTTAAATCCGTGCCTAAACGCGAACGGATGAATGGTAAATCAAATGATCTACCATTGTAGGTATAAATATCACTTACTCCGTGCAACGCGTTTAATAAGTTACCAGCGTTTATCTCATCACCTGAAAATTGGAATAATTCTGTATTATCACCAATGCAAACATAGATGCCCACTACCGTAATATCATCGTATTCATGCGATAATCCCGTCGTCTCAATATCTAAATAAGCTTCTGCGAGTGGATTGGATGCTTTAGATTCCATTGATTCCATTGGGAATTACCCGCTCTCTCCGACAAGACGGCGGAATTCATCTTCGGTAAGTTGCTTAACTCCCAGCGCCCGGGCGCGAGCCAGTTTGTTCCCTGGGTTAGAACCGACAACAAGATACGTCGTCTTACGGCTCACATTTTCACCCACTAACCCTCCAAGTGCCCTAATTCTTTCTTCGGCATTCTCGCGGCTGAAGCTCTCCAAAGTCCCGGTAATAACCAACTGAGTACCTACTAAAGGTTGCTCCTTTATCTCTGTTTTTTCCTCAGTCATTCGCACGCCAGCCTTCCGAAGTCTATTTATGATTTCGCGGTTTTCCGCTGCGCGAAAGAAAGCAACAATGCTATCGGCTATCTTAGGTCCGATGGATGGGATTGCCGTCAACATTTCTGGTGAAGCATCCATAAGTGCATCGACGCTACGGAATTGCTGTGCTAAAAGTCTCGCGTTCTCTTCGCCTACATGCCGGATACCCAGGGCATAAATGAACCTTGGTAACGTAGTCGCTTTCTTTTTCTGCTCAATCTGTTTGAGGAGTTCATGTACACTTTTTCCACCTAGCCCCTCAAGGGTGCGAACCTCGTCCCAAGTGAGTTCTTGTTTAACTACATCATCCTTTAACATCTCTGGGAGAAGTTCGAGAAGTTCGTCTATCTTATCCTCGAGGATTTTAAGTTGCATTGGGGTTAACGTCAATTCATAAGGTTTTTTCCGTAAATCATTTATCTTTTCTTCAATTGGTAACGTTCTAAACGTTTTCATAGAAAGCTTCTTAAATAATCCGCTGGGTTTCAATTTTTTTTTAAGAGGTATATTCGAGGAATTCATAAAAATTTTTAATTTATTCGCAAGATTTTCGATTATCCGCGACATTGAGTTTTTGATATTTAAAAGACTTGCCTCATTAAGTGAGAACAAATCCGCAATATTTTTTACTAGTCCAACTTTATATAGGGCTGAGATACGTTTTTCTCCCAAGGTTTCAATGTCCAATCCCCCGCGCGAGACAAATAACTCCATGCGCCTCTGCACCTGCACTGGGCAGGCGGCGTTCGAGCAGTAATACATCACCTCGTCATCGGGCTTGATGACCTCGGCGCCGCAGGCGGGACATGCCATGCGCCCCTTTTCCTTATCGAAAACCTTGTCCGCCATGCTGAACGGCTTTTCATTGCCCGTGCGCCGGCTGATAATGGGTCCCACCACTTCCGGTATAACGTCACCGGCGCGCTGGATGGTGACCCAATCGCCCTCGCGGATGTCCTTGCGGCGGATATCGTCTTCATTATGCAGTGCCGCCTGCTTGATAGTGACGCCGCCCACTAGCACCGGCTCCAGGATGGCGTACGGGTTCAATGTGCCGGTCCTGCCCACGCTGATGGCGATTTCCTTGAGTTGCGTGGTACCCTGGATTGCCGGGAACTTGTAAGCGATTGCCCACCTCGGTTCGTGCCCCACATCGCCGAGGCGGTCGTGCAATTGAAGGTTGTCCACCTTGACGACAATGCCATCGGCTTCATAGGGCAGGGCTTCTCGCTGGTGCACCCACATCTGGTAGTAGGCTTCGACTTCCTCGATTGTTCCGGCCCGCTTCATGTTGGGATTGATTTTGAAGCCGAGCGATTTCAAATACTGCATGGTTTCCCAGTGCGTGGCAGGCATGGCTTTGCCGTCAGCCCAGCCGAGCATGTAGATGTAAATATCGAGCGGGCGTTTGGCGGAGACACGCGGGTCAAGCTGGCGCACCGAGCCGGCGGCGGCATTGCGCGGGTTGGCAAAGAGGGGCTTGCCTTCCGCTTCCTGCTGTTTGTTGAGCTTGTGGAAACCGGCTTTGGGCAGGTAGGTCTCACCCCGCACCTCGAAGGCGGGCGGCGCGTCCCCGGAGACAGAGAGGGGAATACTGCGGATGGTCTTCAGGTTCTGGGTGATGTCCTCCCCGCGGTAGCCATCGCCGCGGGTAGCGCCGCGGATGAACTGCCCGTTTTCGTAGACGAGCGCCACCGCTAAGCCATCGATTTTGTGCTCGCAGACCATATCGAACTGCTGTAAACCGAGCAGGCGCTGGGTGCGCTGGTGCCAGGCGTAAAGGTCTTCGGTGACGAAGGCGTTGCCCAGTGAGAGCAGCGCCAGGCGGTGCTCGACCACGCCGAAGGCGGCCAGAGGCTCGGCGCCGACGCGTTGCGTGGGAGAATCGGGCGTGACCAGGTCCGGGAACTGCTCTTCGAGTGAGCGTAGCTCCTGCATGAGCGCGTCATACTCCGCATCCGAAATCTCCGGGCTATCGAGCACGTAGTAACGGTAGTTGTGGTGGTTTATCTGGTTGCGGAGCTCTTCGATGCGCTTTTGCATGTTTACGCGGTCAGACACCACGCCCAAACCCCCAGCTTTTGGTAAGAATTATAACACAGGAACGAATGCAGAGAGAGAATATGGGTATTGACATTGTTTTTTATAAAAGTTAAAGTGTCATTTAGTCGAATGCGACTATCCAGTTTGAAAAAGGAAAAGCCATGAAGGCATTTTTATCTCATTCTTCTGAAGATAAACAATATGTCACAGTGGTAGCAAACAGACTAGGGCGGTCAAACGTAGAGTTAGATTCCAAATCATTCTTTCCGGGATTTGATTTTAGGGACCTTATAAAAAAGAGTTTGAGTAAAACAAACATATTCGTCTTCTTTGCGAGCAAGCGTTCATTGGAATCTACATGGGTAAAATTTGAGATAAGTGAAGCCGAATGGCAAATAATACATAAACAAATCGGTGGCGCGATAACAGTAATTATTGACGATGAAGTCAAAGTTAACGAATTGCCAAATTGGATGAAACATTGTCTTGTAGTCAAGATTGTTAATTCTAGAAGTGCTGCCCATATTATACAAAATTATATTGTTGAGACCGACCCACAAATGGCGCCAATTTTCGTTGGCAGAGAAAATGATATGGCGAATTTTTCAAAGGAATTAATTAAAGATATAGAAAAAGACCCTCCGAGAGTACTTATTGTTGCAGGGCTAGAAGGTATTGGAAGGAGAACCTTCGGTCGCCACGCAATCAGAAATTATCTTTCAATGAATATTGGGCCGATAGTACCTATGGAAGATACTGACTCAATTGATGTTTTATACAAACAACTACTCGATGAAACCACAGAACTTCATAGCAGAGAGGAGCTAGCTGAGTACCTAAAAACTTTCCGCGAATACAGCTCAGAGGAAAAAGGGCATGAAATCGCAAGACTCTTAACAATCATAAATAACTCAAATATTATGCCTGTAATTTTAAATACAGGTAGCGCAGCAACGTTCCTAGATGATAATACAAGTTGGTTCAAAGAAGAATGGCAGACTATTCTGGAGGGATTAAAGGTCCATGGTGACTGCTATGTGATGATAATACAATCTAGGCTTGCTTACTTGACCGCTGCACCCGAAAAAACGAAAATACCGGAGTTCGCTCAATACAGATTAGGACCTCTACGGGATGAAGCCATAGAAATGCTACTTAAAGAGGGTGTCAGGCGGATGGAAATACCCATTTCAACTGCTCAAATTAAGGAACTCGCCCCATATATTAGTGGCTATCCACCAGCGGCCAAATATGTCTTATCGTTCATCAAAAATTACGGTGTAGATGTGCTTCTAGCTGATAAAGCTTTGCTCACTAGCTTTTTAGCCCACCGGTTCGAAAACTTTATCAGTAAGTTGGTATTAAGTAAAAAGGAAATCGAAATTCTCCGTATTCTAGCGTCTCAAATAACAATACCGTTTGAAGCTATTAGAGCTTTGATGGAATGTCAACCAAGCGAAGCAGCTCAAATCATTCGTCATTTGAGCCTGTCCCACAAAGGTCTTCTAAAAACGCAAATGGGAGACATTGCACTATCGTCCGGCGTGGGAATGACCTCAGTGTGGGAGATTTGATGCGTTATACCCAGCATTTTGTCACCTCAGTGGGAGAGTAAGATAGCGTTTTCGATTTATGGGACAGGCTCATTTAATAGATTTTAATCTTATTATTTTAAATGATGGTGATTATACGATATCCTCTCCAATATCTAACGCAATTATTAATCAATTTGGATATTTAGACAATGGTGATTATATGAATATTGCACAAAAGTTAAAGAAAGAGTTTTGGTCAGATCCTGAAATACTACCTAGACTTAGCATCGTTGACACAATAATTTACACTTTGGCATACAGCAGCGGAGAAGCTGAATTAAGTGAATTCAAAGATTTGATTTTACCAGCGCAGCTCTTTAAAGTAGCAAAGCAGAAATATAATGCAGGAGATTGGAGAGGGGCAGTATCTCTTGCAAGACGAGCTTTACATTTAGATGGAAATTTACATGGGGCAAGAGTGATATTGGTGAAAGCGTTAGTAAGGCTTCGTGATTGGGCGAATGCGGAAGAAGAACTTGTCAAGCTAGAAAATGAGTTCCGCCGTGAAAGATTTTACCTAAGAGGTTTTCAAGAATGGAAACGGGGCCACCACAGAATGGCATTGTCTTGGTTTAAAAAAGGCTGGGATTCAGGTGACCAGTCAATATCAATCGTTAGAGATTCAGCTTATTGTTCTTTTGTACTAGGCGATATGGAGGCTGCAAAATACTGGGTAGACATAGCGTTAAAGAAAGCAAGGAATAAATATACTATAGATTTAGCAGCAAACATAGCTATTTTCTCGAACCATTTCAAAGATGCAGAAAATTATATAGAAGAGTTGAAACCACTGGATTTGCTATTTTATTTGAATAGAAAAGCCACTCTTTTGTGTAAACAGAACAGGCTACGAGAAGCATGGGTTTGTCAAGAGCAAGCCTGTGCTACGGAATATCCTAATTTTGATGCGATTGTACAAAGAATCGATTTGATGATTTTAATGAAAAGAAAAGATGTGGAAGAACAGATATCGAAATTTGAAAAGACGTTCAAAGATAGTACTGATTTACATAGGGCTTTGTGGTGTAAATATTATTTATCAAAAGGTCAATGGCGCATAGCCGAGGACTATTGGAAAAAAATATGGCAAAAAGATATCCCGTCTTTTAAAGACTTGCGAAAAATGATTTTGTCTGAAAAAATCGGTGATATCATGATCTCAAGTAAAGAGAGGAAGGCAGCCGAAATAGAGTTGTCTGAGGCGGGGGTTGCTTTTCAACTACCCTTGTTAGACACCGAATTGGAGAAATTTGAGATATAGAAAGATGGCTAAAGAGATTATTTTTCTGGTGGAAGAGGACTCTGACGGCGGGTATACAGCGAGAGCCCTCGGGTATTCCATCTTTACAGAAGCGGAAAATCTCGTCGAGCTGAAGTCCATGATACAGGATGCTGTCACCTGCCATTTTGGAACAAAAAGCCACACTCCCTTTCTGCGTTGGGTGTTCAAATAGTCGGTCACCAAAACCCCCTGTTTTCCCCCTTTGCGAAAGGGGGAGTAAGGGGGTTTTCAACACATTCCTTGTCTCCCTCATCTCTTGCCCTCTCTCCCTCTTTTCCCTTAAACTTAATCTATCGCCCGTTTTGAGTTTTGAATTCTCAGTTTTGAGGTGTGTTGTGGCTGATGTCCTGCCGTTCCGCGGCCTGCGCTACAATAAGTCGGTGGTGAGGGACCTGTCAAAAGTCGTCTGCCCGCCGTATGACATCATCTCGCCGGCGTTCCATGAAGAGCTCAAACATCGCAGTGAGTTCAACTTCGTTCGGCTGGAGGATGCGGAGACCCGGCCGCAGGACATGCCGCAGGACAGCAAGTACACGCGCAGTGCCGCCACACTCCAGCACTGGCTCGCCGGGCGCGTCCTTATCCCTGAGCGCAAGCCTGCCATCTACCTGCACGACCACCATTTCACGCACGCGGGGCTGAGGCTGGTGCGGCGGGGCATCACGGCGCGGGTGCGCCTCGAGGAATGGGAGAAGGGCATTGTCAAGCCGCACGAAGGCATACTGGGCGCCGCCCGTGACGACCGGCTCAACCTGCTCTGGGCGCTCCAGGTCAATACCAGCCCCGTGCTCGCCATGTATGAAGACAACAGAAAGCGGCTGGCCCATTTACTCGATGGACAGGAATCACTCAAGCCGGTAATCGATGTCACCCCGCCTGAAGGCGATAGGCACGTCATCAGGGCGATTACGGATGCGGGGACAGTCGACCGGATTTCACGGCACTTCGCTGGTCTGCCGCTCTACATCGCCGATGGCCACCACCGCTACACGAGCGCGCTCACCTACCGGCGCGAGAAGATGGCAACCACGCCCGGCGCACCTGCTGACGATGCGTTCAACTTCGTGATGATGACGCTGGTGAGCTTCACCAATCCGGGCCTGGTCATCCTGGCGCCGCACCGCCTTATCAGGGGCCTGCAAAAGTCGGTCATCGAGGGTCTGGAGACACGTCTGGCGGAGTTCTTTGGCGTGGCGAAATTGCCCCTCAATGGCAAAGATGTCTGGAAGAAGGTGGACAGGCTCATGGCGGAGTCGGGTCCCGTCCGGTTTTCATGCCTGGCGGCGGGTTCAGACCGTCTGCTCGTGCTCACGCTGAAAGAACCCAACGGCATCGCCCGGACCATGCCGCTCTTCCACAGCGATTTGTACCGTAAGCTGGATGTGAGTGTCATTGACCATGTTGTCCTGGAAAAGATACTCGGGCTGGGGATTGGCGGCACCGACGAGTCGAAAATCAGCTACAGCTACGACCGGCAGGAAGCGGTGGACTGCGTGTTGAGGCAGGAATGCCAGCTTGCCTTTTTCCTGAAGTCGGTAAAGCCGTCACTCATCAAGGCGGTAGCGGACGCCGGCGATAAGATGCCCCGCAAATCCACCTATTTCTACCCGAAGGCGCCCGCGGGCATGGTGGTAAATACGCTGTACTGACAACCATTCCCACGGCAGTCGCAGTGCCAGTGAGCGTAAGGAAGCAGGGGTATTAGGGGACGAAGTCCCCTATTTTCCATATGTCATTCCGTACTCGATACGGAATCCACATAAATCTCTCTTCTGGATTCCCGACCAGGTCGGGAATGACAAGGAAGCAGGGATGAATAGCCCGATTGCTCCTCCCCGATACCCTTCGCTACGCTCAGGGTGACAGATGGTGTCCTGTTGTGAACGCAATGAAGTAATTCCAGAGAGGTGGGGCTCAGAATGATACCACGCTAACCTTTTCCCCACCCCTTACCGAAATCGTCCACCCTCACAATCTGCCCGGTGAAGGAGGCATCCTGCGCCGCCAGCCAGACCACCGGCGGCCCCACAATCGATGGCTTCGGCAGTCGTTCCATCATCTCCGCAGGCACCCTCACCGCCATCCCCTCCGAACCGATCATCCCAGGGTAGAGCAGATTCACAGCGATATTGTATTCCGCCACCTCGGACGCCAGCTTAACCATCATGCGATTCAGTGCCGCCTTGGTCGCCGAATATACGTTGTTGCCCGGGTGTGTGCTTTCCGCCAGCCCCGACGAGATGTTGACAATATTGCCATGCCTGCGCTCCATCATGTGCGGCAGAACGGCCTGCGTGAAGAGAAACGGTCCCAGCACATTCACATTGCGTACGTTTTCGAAGTCTTTTGGAGTGGTCTGCAGGAAGGTTCCGCCGAAAAGCACGCCGGCGTTATTGACGAGTATATCGATGGCACCGAACACCGCAAGGGCCTTATCGACGGCGCTGCGGATTTGTTCCTGCGATGTGACGTCGCAGTGCACCGCCAGGGCTTTCCCGCCCAGCCTCTTTATTTCGTCGGCGGTCTTCTGGATGGTGCCCGGCAAGCCGGGGTCTTCCTTTTCCGTCCGCGCGGCGATGACCACATTGGCGCCCGCCTGTGCCAGTGCCAGGGAGATGGCTTTGCCGATGCCACGGCTTCCGCCGGTCACGATTGCGGTCTTGCCCGAAAGGTTAATCGCGCCACTCATAATAATCCTCCGTGATGTATCTCATTCCAGCGCAGCCTGCCCCGTATTCGATAGGGGGGCTGGATTCCAGCTCCCCTTTTGTCATTCTGAGTGTAACGAAGAATCTCGGGGAAGTGGGGATGGACAGTGCTCCGCCCCGATACCCTTCGCTTCGCTCAGGGTGACAGAGAGCATGTCATTGCGAGCGCAGCGAAGCAATCCCCGGGAGGCGGGGCGGCTTATGAATTACCTTCCCTGAAAGATCGGCGGTGGACCCTTGCTCAGAAACGCCTGCACGCTTGCACGGTGATCTTGCGTCCCGAAGCAGATGTTCTGCGCCCACGTCTCCAGGTCGAGCTGTCTCGTCAGCTCCCCGAGCATACCCCGCCACACCATCTTCTTGGTCAGTTCCAGTGAATAAGACGGTTGCTGGGCGATTTTCCCGGCCAGTTCCATCACAGTCTGCATGAGCTTATCAGGGGGCACAACCATGCTCACCAGGCCCATCTCCTTGCCTTCCGCCGCACCGACGATATCGGCGGTGTACATCAGCCGGAATGCGTTGGAGACGCCCGCCACGAGCGGCAAAAGCATCGTCATGCCGTAGTCCGGTACCAGCCCGCGGGAGACCTGCGCCGCCCCGAACCGCGCCGTGTCCGCGGCAATTCTGATGTCACAGCTCAACGCCAGAGAAAGGCCGCCGCCCACGCAGGGGCCGTTTATGGCGGCAATGACCGGCTTGTTCAACTTCGGGAACGCGTCCGCGTGGGGATAGCCGATGACCTGGATCTGGTCGAAGCGGGATGGCCCCGCGGTTACGGTACCTCCGCCGGCCGGGCGCCCGGCCATCATGGAAACATCCGCGCCACTGCAAAAACCACGGCCCGCGCCGGTGACCACCACCACGCGCGTGTCGTCATCGCGGGCGAGGTCTTCCGCCACCCTGGCGATGCTCAGCGTCATGGCGCGGGACAGGGCGTTTAGCTTCTGGGGCACGTTCAGGGTAATAAGGGCGATGTGGTCTTTTTTTTCCAGCAACAGGTCTTCGTATGCCATTGGCTTTACCTCCGCCTCCTATGTCATTCAGAGAGAATCGATGAATCTCTACCGGCAAGCAGACTTGCGGCGTGCTAGTCGAACGCCATTGTAGCACATTTGAAAAGAAAATGGGGCTCCGGTATTTTACCCCGAAGCCCCTCTTTGTCTATAGTTTGACCAGTTTTGCCGTGTAGATGTCCGGTATAGCCAGGACCTGCTGGCGCACATTCTCCGGCAGAGGCTCGTCCAGCGCCAGTATCATCAGCGCCTGCCCGCGCGGCTTCAGTCTGCCCAGGAGCATTGCCTGGATGTTGATATTGGCGCTCCCGGTGATGTTACCCACCGCACCGATAATGCCGGGCCGGTCGCGGTGGTCGCTGAACAGGAAATACCCGCCGGTGGGCACCACGTCAATCCAGTAATCATTGACGCGGACCATGTGCGGTTCACCACGCAACACAGCCGCCGCCACGGTTGTGGCGCCCCCGCTGGTGATAGCCGTCAGGGTCAGCAGGCTCGTGTAGTTTTCGCAAGTCGGGCTTTTTTCCTCGACCACGCTCATGCCACGGCGGGCGGCGATGACATTGGCATTGACCAGGTTGACCCGCTCTTCGCTGATGCTCTCCAGCATTCCCCCCAGCACCGACGCCTTGAGAATGCTCGTATCGAAGTTGGCGATTTCCCCGTCATAGCGGATACGGATGGACTTGACCTGCCCTTCGGCGAGCTGGCTTGCCAGCCGTCCCGCCGCCTGTGCCGCTTTCATAAACGGCCCGAGCACGGCGTACGTTTCCGCGGCCACGTAAGCGATATTCACCGCGTACCGCGCCGGGCGGCCATTGAGCACATCGACAATCTGTTCGGCGACATCACGGGCGGCTGTGACCTGGGCTTCTTCCGTGGACGCGCCCAGGTGCGGTGTCACGATGATGTTGTCCACCTTGAAGAGAGGGCTATCCGTCATCGGCTCTTTGGTGAAGACATCGATGGCGGCGCCGGCGATCCTCTTTTCCGCCACGGATTTTGCCAGCACCTCTTCATCGATAATGCCGCCGCGGGCGCAGTTGATGAGGCGCGCCGTCGGCTTCATCATGGCGATTTCTTTGGCGCCAATCAGGCTCTTCGTCTGTGCGTTAAGCGGGATGTGGACGGTAATGAAGTCAGACTCCTTAATAAGCTGTTCGAAGGGCACCATCGTGACCTGGATCTGAGCGGCGCGGTCGCCGGAGACGAACGGGTCGCAGCCAAGCACCCGCATCTCCATGCCTCGGGCGCGGCGGGCAACTTCAGAGCCGATGTTACCCAGCCCGATGACGCCCAGCGTCTTGCCGCGCACCTCGATGCCCATGAACTTGTTGCGGTCCCATTTGCCGCTCTTCAGAGAGGCGTTCCCCTGCGGGATGTGACGTGCGAGCGCCATCATCAGCCCGATGGTGTGCTCGGCGGCCGAGATGGTATTACCCGTGGGCGCATTGACCA
>Ga0315284_10007976_pt1 | contig 15106 bp, 12 predicted proteins | sample YL17G09_16_MG_FD_203696 | JGI IMG/M metagenome (GOLD analysis project Ga0315284, IMG submission 203696) | Sediment microbial communities from Yellowstone Lake, YNP, Wyoming, USA - YL17G09_16 | ecosystem: Environmental > Aquatic > Freshwater > Lake > Sediment | place: USA: Wyoming | collected... | reverse complement strand
GTGTGGACAGCAAACTGCGCTGCCCACACTTCCCACAGCGCCTACTGCTACGGCTGTCATCCCTACTCTACCACACTTCTCCGATTAGTACTCCAAAAGGCGACACCTTTTAGCTTAACACAGCGAGATGAGGAATAGGCAAACAAAAAGGCAGAGATGGTTCCCCTTGCAGGGTCCCACCAAAGCCTCCACTTGTATCTTATCAGATGTTGGGTGGACTGTCAAGCGGGAAATCATCGGTCCTGACATCAACATGGCATTCTACTCCTGTGATTTTGCCTTTGCATGGTATTGTGCTATACTCAACCGAGAATCCCTTCTGCGGATCTGCAAGTGGCATCATCTGTGCACTTGATCAAATGAGTGCTGCGAGTTGTCTTTCACACAGCATCATGATATGAGCCTAAAGTCCTTCGACTTTCTCCCCGTCTTGAATACGTCGGATGCTGACATCATTGCAGACTTCTTTATGCCAGCGCTGAGCGCTTCCGTGCGCTACGATCGTGGCGTTGGTTTCTTCAGCGCTGGCTGGTTGCGGGTGGCAGCAGAGGGCATGGCTACCTTTGCCCGCAATAGCGGGCGGGCACGCTGGGTGACCAGTCCTATTTTGAGCGAGGGGGACTGGCAGGCCATGCAGATGGGAGAAGCCGCTCGCTACGATGACATATTGCGACGTGCCCTCGAACGCAATCTAGAGGACCTGGAGCAAGTGCTAGGGGAAGAGACACTCTCAGCCCTGGCCTGGTTGGTGGCGGATGGCATTCTTGATTTCAAGCTGGCCCTGCCACGCAACAAGCTCGAGCGCGGGGAGTTTCACGACAAGTTTGGTATCTTCACCGACGCTGAAGGTAACCAGGTCAGCTTCAATGGCTCATACAACGACAGCATCCAGGGCACCCGCAACTATGAATCCATCAAAATCTTCTGTTCGTGGCAACCGGCCTTAGCACCATTGGTGCAAGCCGACGCCGAACGCTTTGAGCGATTATGGAATAACTTCGACCCCAACGTGCAGGTGTTCGACCTGCCAGAAGCTGCCCACGCGCGTATAGTCCGCCTTCGCACGCAGATTCGCCCTTACCCGGAACCAGACTGGGAAAAGCTGCGTTTGCTACGAGAATCTCAAGCCCCCTACATCGTACATCGTCCGGCACGACCTCGTGTGCCACCTCATATCACACTACGAGACTATCAAACGCAAGCAGTTGAAGCCTGGTTTGCACACAGTTGTCAAGGTCTGTTGGAGATGGCGACGGGTACTGGCAAGACCATCACTGCATTGGCAGCCTCTGCACGGTTGTATGAGCGGGAGAAGCGGCTGGCTGTAGTCATCGCTGTGCCCTACCAACATCTGGTGGACCAATGGCACGCGGAAGCACAAACCTTCGGCTATCAGCCGGTACTGGCTTATCAGAGCAAGGCAAGTTGGATAGACAGGCTGAACAGCCAGATCGTAGAGTTCAATGGGAATTATCGGCATTTCATCTCCGTCATCACCACGCACACGACCTTCATCAGTCCCGAATTCCAGAGCAGCATTGCCCGTTTGAGCGGTCCTTCTTTGTTGATTGCCGATGAAGCCCATCATCTGGGAGCTGAACGCGGCCGCCAAAATTACCCGCAGAATTTTCCTTTTCGGTTAGCACTCTCAGCCACGCCAGACCGCTGGTTTGACGATGTGGGTACAGATGCACTGCGGGCCTACTTCGGTGAGACAGTCTTTGCATTTCCCCTGGAGAAAGCCATCGGCGTCAGCCTGACACCGTATTACTATTATCCTCACCTGGTCTCGTTGACCGACGAGGAGATGGAACGCTACGAAGAACTGTCGGTGAAAATCGCCCGACTGATGAACCGGGAGGATGAAGAAGGACAGCAGGCGCTGAAAATGCTGCTCATCCGGCGGGCCGAGTTATTAAACAAGGCGGAGAACAAGATTGGAGCCCTATCCGAATTGGTGGATGCGCAGGGTGCCATTGAACACGCACTGTTCTATTGCGCACCAGGCCAGATTGACGAGGTGTTGCGCCTGTTGGGATGGGAGAAGGGGCTGTTGGTTCATCGTTTCACTGCCGAGGAAGACCCGCCGGAGCGTCAACGTTTGCTGGCCGATTTTGCCACTGGCGACTTGCACGCACTGGTGGCGATGAAATGCCTGGATGAGGGCGTGGATGTACCCAGCACGCGCACTGCTTTCATCCTGGCCAGCAGCAGCAATCCACGGGAGTTCATCCAACGGCGAGGACGTATTCTGCGCAAGTCAGAGGGCAAAGAGTCCTCGGTTATTCACGACATGATCGCTGTGCCGCCAACAGCCTGGGCTGTCTCGCAGGCCACGCCAACATTCCAGGCCGAGCGCAGTATCGTGCGCCGGGAGTTGCAGCGTTTCAAGGAGTTTGCCAATCCCGCGCTAAACAAACACCAGGCGTTGGACGTGATTTGGGACGTTGCCAGGCGCTATAGCCTGTTGGACTTTTAGGGAGGTACGATGCTCAAAGATCGCTTGATGGAGCTGTTCAAGGAGTACGACCCAGAGGTACAAAGGGTCATTTCTGAGGTGCTGACGCTCGAGCAAGAGCACATCAGCTTGGAGCGGCCACGTGTCAAAAATCTGGTCAGGCAGATCATAGATCACATAGTTCAAGACGAGTCAGGTGACCAAGAATGAAACTTGAACGCATTACTCTGGAGAATTTTCGCCAGTACTACGGCCGCCAGCGGCTTGCTTTCTCCACAGATTCACAGCAGAACGTGACCGTCATCCACGGCGTGAATGGAGCTGGCAAGACGTCTCTGTTCCTGGCCATCAATTGGTGTCTGTATAGCGGTGAGGGGGCAGCCAACGTCGGTGAGTTGATCAGTAAGGAAGCGATCAGCCGGGTCCACAATGGAGAGGCCGCTCGAACAACGGTCGAGCTGACTTTCACGCACGATGGTGAGCGATATTTGGTTGCGCGCCGCCTTGAAGGTGTAAAGCAGCCGGACGGCTCTATATCCGTCAGTGGCGCAGACGATTTCACTATGATGCGTACCCGGTGGGATGGTCAGGCAGAGCGGGTAAACAACCCCGTTGGTACAATGAATGCCATTCTCCCGAGCAACGTACGCACCTACTTCCTGTTCGACGGCGAAAAGATTGATAACTTTGCCAAGCCCGAGGCCGGTGACGAAGTGCGGTACGCAATTTACCACGTGCTCAAGTTGGAAGTGTTGACACGAGGTCAAAGACACCTGGAAGAGGCGGCAGCCGAATACCGCCGAGAATTGAAGAGCGCCTCCAGTGGGGAGTTGCGGGATCTGCTCGAACGGGATGAGAAGGCTCGGGACGATAGGGAGCAAGCATTAACACGTAAAGAAGAATTAGAACGTGAGGTCGAATCTACTCGTCGCCAGATAGCCGACATTGATCAACGACTGCGAGAGATGCAAAACGCTCGCGCGCTGCAACAACAGCGGGAGCGTCTTGAACGCGACATTAAGCAACGTCAAGCCGAGATGGATAGGTTAGTAGGCAACATCAGAGAGACGGCAACGAGCAGATTCGTGCTCATTGGCCAGCCGGCCATTGAGCGTGCCTTAGTCATTCTCGATGGGAAACGGGAGCGAGGCGAAATTCCCAGCAATATCCGTCAGCAGTTCGTGCACGATCTGATAGACCAGATGCGCTGCATCTGTGGCCGCCCCTTCGAATTGGGCAGTCCTGAGCATCAACGATTACTGGCTTTGATGAACAGCAGCCTGCCTGGCTCACTGGAAGACGATGTACTGGACACGAGCGCTGCCTTGCGTCCCTTTGCTGAGCGGGCACGAACGCTGAGAGAGAGCCTGAATAGGGACATGCGCCAGCGTATCGAGCTACTTGCCCTTATCCAGGCGCTCGAAGAAGAGCTGGATGACGTAAGCCGTCAACTGAAGGGATCGCCCCAGGAGGAGATAAGCCGACTGGAGAAGCAGCGCCAAGAGTTCAGGGCCGATATCGAGAGTTACTGGTTGGAGCAGGGCAATCTGGACACACGTCTTGATGCGCTCAGTAAAGAGATTGCCCAGTTGGAAAAACAGATTGAGAGAGCAAAAAAGGACAAGAGCAGGCAACATTTGTTAACACGTAGAGCGAACCTGGCCCAACGTGCTGCCGATGCCATCGGTGAGATGTATCAGGTTTTTGCCGATGACATGCGTCAGCGCATCGAAGCCAAAACCAAGGAGATTTTCAAGTCTCTGATCTGGAAGGACAGTCACTTCCAGGACATCTACCTGGGACCAGACTACAAACTGGAAGTGATTGACCGCTATGGCCTGCCAGCGCGCCCGGAACTTTCTGCGGGAGAGCGTCAGGTTCTGAGTTTGTCCTTCATTACGGCTATGTCACGGATCAGCGAAGAGGAAGCGCCGTTGGTGATGGATACACCGTTTGGGCGTCTCTCATCTCACCACCGCAACAGCATTACGGAGCACTTGCCGGAACTGGCCGACCAATTGGTGCTTTTTGTGACCGACGAGGAGTTACGCGACCAGGCCCGCCAGAACCTGGAACCGCGCATTGGCGCCGAGTATCGCCTGGAATTTGACCGCGGAACCAGTTATACTGAGATCGTGGAGGTGGGATGATGGCCGAAATCGCAGCCAGTAGGGACGCAGTTGCCGTTGACGAAGCCATACACGAGATTTACAGGCAACTGATCGAGGGGAATGACCCAGTCAGCGTGCCCTTCCGCACGATGAAAGACGTCTTTATGTGGGCGGCGTGCCTGGGCTATCGGCATGGTGAGCGACGACCACTGACCGGCAAGCGGGTGACGATTTTCCGTTGGGCACAGTTCACGCCTCAGGTAGATGTCCCTCTGCTCAAGGCGTTGGCAATTGCCGATAGCGGTGACGTGAACGTGTTGCTCAGCGAGGATGAGATTCTGACTATCGCTGAAGAGTATGCCAACGCCGGCATCCACGAATTGCGCGCCGGTGTGCTGGATGAGTATGGGCAGCCGCTGTGGAATTTAGTTGCTATGCTGGGCAGCTGAACTGTGTGCCATGAAATGCTCAGAGAAATTGAGGGGGCTATGACAAACTTACAGGGACATGAGCTTGAAATTCACGGCAGAGATGCTCTTGCCAGAATGGGAATGGTCTGTGTATATCCGCTTAATCAGGTACCCTTGCTGCACCTGGACCCGTCTGGCCCGTACTCCCATGATGACCATCTAGAGTTTGATTACTTGATTCCTTGTGGAGATATATGCTTGATCGGGGAAATAACGGGGCGAGACAGTCCCGGGGACGTCAGAAGCAAATATAGCCGGTTTAGACGACAGTATAATGCTGTTAGGGGACTACAGCTAGGCGAACAAGTATGGCGATTGACTGGCGTACCGGACGAACACTTGCGCGATTTCCGCGAAGTTAGGGAGGTCAGAGGGTTCTTTGTTACCACACGTCTACAGAAATTTGACGTGAATTTATCAGAAGTTGCCAATATTGCTCGGCTTTACAAATCGGATTGGAATCTACTCGTTGAATATTCGCAAAGTATCGGAACATACGCGAAATATCATTTTCTTCATCGCTTTAACGTAGCCGAAACAGCATCGCGACACTCTCTAACATTATCCAAAGACCTGCACAGCTTGATGCGTACATCCAGCAAAAAAATAGCTAGCGGCGATGTTGGTTTAGCAGACGTATATACCTTTGAAGTATCACCTTACGAGTTGCTCTCTATAGCGCGGGTATACCGAAGAGATGAACTACCGAGCCTATCGTCAATGCCTGAATCAGAATATCAAAGGCCGTTAATACCTGAGAAGCTCGTGTCCATTCGCGAGAAGTTGTTGAAAAGCAAAGATTTTATGTTTCCAAGTAGCATCTTGGTCGTTCTATCCGATGATTGCCGGTATCTCGATGACCATAGAACACTCATCATACCCGAGAGATATGGTGCAATTTCGGTCATAGATGGGCAACATAGGCTGTTCTCCTATGCTGACGAAGAGGTAAAAAGGTGGGTAGATAACAGCGGCAGAATTATGGTTACAGCAATCCAATTCCGTGATGCTAATGCAGAGGCTATTCACAAATATAGTGCAAGATCTTTCGTAGAAATCAACACAAATCAGACCCGCGTGCCTCCTACCCACCTAGATGCTATTGCTTATGAGATTCTAGGAGAGACTCACCCAAGAGCCATTGCAGCACAGGTTATCTTGCGGGCCAACGAAAGACGTAGTAGCCTTTATGGTCTCTTCGACACAAATCAAACAGGTTTGGGGATCATCCGAGCGACCACAGTGCTTTCGGCACTAAAATCCATTACACACCTGGAGTATATTCGGAGCCTGCAAAGCGCCCACAGAAGCGATACTCGCCTACTTATGCGGCATGGCTACGAGAGCTTGTTTGGAGCGGAAATTGACGAACTTAACAAGGCAGAGACTTTAATTGAACGAGGAGTTATATGCTTCGAGCATTACTTCAATTTAGTGGCGAGTGTTTTTTCCCACGATTGGCCAGAGCGCGGACAACCCAAGAATTCATCTCTAGAATATGCAAAAATGATCGCGGGTCTTGTCAAGTTGCTGGGACAGTTTATCTCAGAAGGACTTGATTGGCAGGCTGTCCAGACTGAATTAGGGAACATCCGAGCAAACGTGATCAAGTTACGGGATATGCAAGAGTACAATGCAGTTCTCTTCGACCCAACTCACCCAGACATGCCAAATGCTCAACCTTCAGCAACCGACGACTATCGCTTTCTGAACTCTAACAGACGATGTGCTACATCCATTCATAAAGTAATAGCTCAAAGACGCAGACGCTAATCGGCTGAGACATTGGCAGTTTGCGAACCTTCCTATCTATACAGCTACCATCCGTTGCAGATGCCGTACAACTACGGCCAAACGGTTGATGGCAAAATTCACATCAGATTCTATATTCTCACGTCCCAACCCCAGCCGCACCGAACAGTGTGCACGCTCCTCGCCATAGCCCAGGGCCAGGATAACGTGGGATGGCTCCACTTTGGCCGTGGTGCAAGCTGATCCAGTGGACAAGGCTACATCATCCTTAAGTAGCACTAACAACGCGCGGCTTTCTATCCCTGGAATCGCAATGTTCAGGTTGTGCGGCAGGCGCTGAGTGGGGTGACCGTTCAGTTGCACGTTGTTCAACCCGGCCTGGATACCGGCCCATAGCCGGTCGCGCAGCCCTCGGAGCCGCTGGCCTTCAGCCTCCATTTCTTGCCCCGCAATTTCCAGCGCCTTGCCCAGTCCCACTATCCCTGGCACGTTCAGTGTGCCGGAACGCATTCCACGTTCGTGGCCGCCCCCGTGCATTTGCGGCGCAAGCCGCACGCGAGGGTGGCGTTTGCGCACGTATAGGGCACCCACACCCTTCGGGCCATATATCTTGTGAGCCGACATTGACAGCAGGTCAACGTTCATCGCCTCCACGCCTACCGGCACGTGCCCCACGGCCTGGGCCGCATCGGTGTGGAAGAGCACCTCGTGCTCGTGGGCAATCCGTCCGATCTCAGCGACAGGAGCCAGGGTGCCGATCTCATTGTTGGCCGCCATGATGGAGATAAGCACAGTCTGTGGTGTGATAGCCTTGCGTACGCTACCCGGGTCCACCAGTCCATATTGGTCCACCGGCAAATAGGTCACCCGCCAGCCTTTGCGCTCCAGATAGTGGCAAGGGTCTAGCACCGCCTTGTGCTCCGTTACACAGGTAATGATGTGGTTGCCACGGTCGGCACATTGCTCGGCCACGCCGAGGATAGCCAGGTTGTCCGCTTCCGTCGCGCCACTGGTGAAGATGATCTCGTCAGGCTGAGCGTTGATCAACTGCGCTACTTGCTGGCGGGCATTTTCGACGGCGTGTGCGGCCTCGGCTCCATACTCGTGGTCCACACTGGCTGCATTCCCGAACACCTGGCTGAAATAGGGCAACATGGCCTCCAGCACTCGTGGGTCTACCGGCGTGGTGGCATGGTGGTCCATATAGACCGGGCGACGAGAAAGACCATCGCTATTGCCCATTACGTCCCTCATTGTTGAGATGCTGGACATTGCTCCGTCGCTGTGCTTCCGCCATCATGTCCGCCAGGTCTTCCAGATTCTTGAGGCGTTGGTAGAGCAGCAGAACGCCTCGACTTAGGTGCGCCTTGAACTGGACTTCCAGGTCGGCCTCTAGGTCCAACCCATCTTGAACGAGCCGCTCGCGTAACAGGGAAAAGAAAAACAGGTCCCACTGGCCAGTCAGAGTATACCGGTTGAACTCACGGACCTGCCCATCGCCGTACAGTTGTGGATCGGGAACGCCTGGTTCAGCCAGCGAGAGGCAAAAACCCAGGCGGCAAAGCAGGTTAGGCGTCAGGCCAGTACGCGCCTTCAGATTGCGCAGGCGCATGTCTACTTCCTCGCCGACGTAGATGCGGTTAAGGGGCATTGGCTGTCTCCTCCCCCTCCGCTGGTATATCATCGAGCGGGACCAATATGGATGGATTCAGCACGTACTCTTCGGGCCCGTCAAGGCCTACTGTGGCGATGCTGTCATAACCAGCCTGTCGCAGCAGGCAAGTCCATTCCTCTGACCAGACGTCATAGATTTGCCAGCCGGCGCGCAGTGCGCCCGCAATATCCAGAATGCTGGCGTCAAGGAGCCGCTCCAACTCGGCAGTACCCTGCCAGTTGTAGTCATTGGTTGCCGGGTCAACCAGCACAAGCCGCCTGGCGACCGAAGGCAGCAGGGCCTTTCTGAGCCGAGCATGGAGACCTCTGGCATAGGCAGCGGCGTGTTCTAAGTCAGTTGTCCAGGTCTGACCATAACCACCGTGAATGTCGAGGCCTATAACGTCCGGCACTTCACCCCGGTAGAGAACAACGCCGTCGGGCCCACGATCAACAGCATGTGTCATGTGTAACCACTGTCTCCTCACCCTGGGGGTCATAATCCAGCCGGTAGACACGGGCCAGGTAGGGTTTCAGCTGGGCTAACAGTCCACTGTCCAACTCAGTGCCAGTAGCAAAGAGCACGACCTGATCGCTCACTGCCGGGATGTAATCATGCACCAGGTGCTCACGATGGACCTCATCCAGGCGGGCCAATGGGGTGTCCACCACCAGCGGCAACTTGCGGCCGCTCACCTGTCGCAAGGCCCACAATAGTGAAAGTGCATAGAGTTGCCGTTCGCCAACCGAGAGGTCATCCAGGCTCAATACGTGACCGTCGGCACCCTGAAGCAGCACACGGAAGTCATCAGGGCTAATATGAACCGCTGCCAATAAGCGTTCCTTGCGACAGATGGCGTTGAAAGCGGCCACCAACGCCTTCTCCAGTGCTGCCAATCGCTGGCGAGTTAGGGCATCCTGGTAAGCGCGCAGGACCAACTTGCTCTGTTCGGCCAATGCCAGTTGTCGTTCGTTGGCCTGCATAGTTGCCAGCTGTTCGGCCGCCCGCTGGCGTTGTCGGGCTTGTTCGTCGTACTGGAACCGCAATGCACCGATTTGCTCATCCAGCGATCTACGCTGTTGCCTTACTTCAGCCAGGGCTGCCTCCAGGCGCATGATTTCTGCATGGATCGGTGCCAACACCTCGTCATCGGGCGCTCGCTGCAGGTCTATTTCGATGCGGCTGCGCTCAGCCCGCAGTTCCCGCAGCCGCTGGCCTAGCACCTGCACCTGCTCCGGTACGGCATGTAGGGCCTGGGCAATCCATTTCTGTAACTGTTCGTGTTCCGGCTGGGCCAGGCGGTGGATAAGAGACCCCCGGTCAGTCACGTAGAATGCGCCTGGCTCTCGCAATCTATGAACAATTCGCCTGGACAGGGCCTGGCGCGCATCAAGGGGCACGTCCAGCCCTCGCCACAGGTCATCACCTTGCAGGACCGATTCGATGTTATTGGCCCGCTCTTGCCAGAACTCTGCGGCAATCTGCCAGCGCTGTGACTCGACCTCCCGGTCGAGCCGTTGACACAGAGCCTGACACAACTCAGGTGCCAGGGCAAAGGGCATTAGGCCGGCGCCCAATTCACGCAGTTCCTCTGACAGTTTCCCGATTTCTTGCTGTATTTCCGCGAGCCGTTTTTGCAGAACGGGGCGACGAGCCGCGTAAGCACCCCCCTCGGCTGCCAACCCGTGCTCCTGTTGTAGTAGGTCCGCCTCAAGATCAGTCCGCGCAGTATCCAATGCTTCAGTCGCTGCCTGCAGTTGAGCCAGTTGAGCTTCCAAGGCACCCAGGGTGGCCTGATGTTGTGATATCTCTGCATGCAGGCGCTCTGTTTTCTGACCTCCTCCTCGACGCAGGGTATAGTACTCCAAGTCTGCTTGCAGACGTTCCACCAGGTCCAACCCCAGCAAGCGGCCCAATGTTTGACCCAGTAGCCTATCATGATGCCCTGGATTAGTGAGAGTGTCCAACTGCTCGGCGTCGAAGAAGCAGAGAGAAACCGTACCAGGCGGTACCAGGTCGTTCAACCATGCCTGATAATCCGCAGGATCCACGTCAGGCGGCTTGCTATCCTGCAACACAGCCAGCGTTTCCAGTACGCTACGACCATTGCGTCGCCAGTTCCGTTTCACCTGGATACACAGCGGCCGCCCAGAATGGACGTAGCGGAAACTGAGTGTCACGCTTCCTGTCTCACTGACGTTAGTGGCGTCATCTGTACTGTAGCGATGCAGACGGCTCAACAGAAAGTCGTCGTAGGCCTGACGGCTTACACGGTCACCCAAAGCCAGCGAACCGCGCAGAGCCAGCATGAGCGCCTGGAAAAGTGTGCTCTTGCCAGTTCCATTGTGACCGCTAATGACGGTCAGGTGGCGATAGGTGCCATCCGGTTGGAGCACAGGTTCCAGGTTGAAATCATGCAGGTCTCGGAAGACGCCCCAATTGTGTATGGTGAGATTCAGCAAACGCATAGTCTACGTCAATTGTAACGGTAGTTGTATAATCTCCGCATCGCTGCGCCATTCGCGGGCCAGCTCAGCGGCCAACGCCTTGTGGATCCCGGCGCGGCGGGCCATGCCACTTGAGCGGCGTTCTGCCTCTATCATCCTGGCGATCAAGTCAAATGGCACGTCAAATTCTCTACAGATACTAGATAGCAATGCTTTGTGCTCAGCGTCGAAAGGGACATCGTCGTCGGCAGGCCAGTCCAGGTCGTGCCCGTTGACCTGGCGGAAGATTCGCGGCGCCGAATCCTCCCAGTCTTGACGCTCGGTACGCCAGATACGGCGGATCTCGAGCAATTCATCTTCGGAGATCAGTGTTACGTGGGGATTAGAGCTATCTCGACATATAGCCTGCTGAATCTGTAACACCTTCTCCAACATCTGCTTGCTGACTTCTGGCTTATAAGTACGTGCAGCCAGCGTGCCATCTTTCTTCATTATGACTCGGCCATCGCGGCCTCGGGTATCGCGGAATTCATGCTTGCGTTCCGGGTCAGTAGTGACAGCCAGCCACTCCCGGAATTCCAATAATGGTGCCATCCACTCCTCACCGCTATCAATCAACGCTTCCATTGAAGAATCTCGCTCTGCCACAGTACAGACCCAACAACCAAAACGGCTGTTGCCACAGGATGGTGTGGATGTGTCAATGACGAGTGGACATTCACCGGCATTGGCAGTACGGTAGAGCGCCGCCAGGTCCCGGTTGTTACTGCCCCACGGTGAGGGTACTTGCAGCAAGTACGTCCACACGTCCTCGGCTGAAAAATCGGCAATGGGCGCATAGACGTAGGCACCCCGCAGTAAAGCATGACGGCGCAACAGGTGACCTTCCACCTGATACGTATTCATCAACTGCATACGCGTCGCACTTTCTGACTTGCGCAAACCCAGCACCATGATCACTTCGCCATACTGAGTCACTTTCTCCTCAATGAAGCGATTGGCAGGCTTTATCTTTAGACGATCAGTACACCACCGGAAACGAGCAGTGGGGGCCGGATAACCACGACCAATCAGGTTTACCCAGAAACTGTCGTTAAGGGTAGGGGCCACCTTCTCGGCCTGGAAAGGCATATTCGTCGCTCGGGCCGTTTCGTTGATACGGCGCAGGGTGTCATTGATATAACCTACAATGACGGGTGTTTCTACCCCAGTATCGGACGCGATCACGAAGATCTGTTTCCGTCGCTCAACCACAGGTAGGCCTTCTAAGGCTTTCCAGACCAACTGCAGGACTGCAGTTGAGTCTTTGCCACCACTGTAACCAAGTACCCAGGGTTGAGGATAACGCCGGTAAACGTCGCGGACCTCGTCGTAGATGTCCTGTATGGTGCGACACTCGAAAACAGATTTCCCGTTTGGGATCCTGTTAGCCATGTTGTCCTCGTTCCCGGTCTATTTCAAGATGCCCCTGAAACGCTTCCTCTAGTTTCTGTTCCTCGGGCGTCAGCTCCAGCCCCAGGACTTGCTTGAGCAAGTTCGCTGTCAGTCGCACGTTCTGGCGGGCTTTGCTCATCTGGCCACCACTCATCGCTCGCCCTTCCCACAATCGGGTATTACTACGGGACCAGTCAACTTCACGTAAGAGCTGCAATCGTTGCGGCCAATCGTCCGGATATGCCTGCAATAGCGCACGTCCGGCAATGCCTAGTGCATGTAGTGATACCGCATGTACGTGAACATAGTCACGGCGCAACTCAGCACTTCTTATCTTGCGCTTGACTGCCAGTTGCCATTCCGAGATTGCCTTTGTCAACTCGTTCCAGAAACGCAAAGCCACCGCTTCTTCTTTTTCGTCAATCGGATCATTCTTGCGCTTGCCCAGGAGAGCGCCGGTGGCCTGGTAGATAGCGTTCAGCGTAAAGAGCTTGATCGAACGGTTTGAAATACTGGTCTTCTCCAACTCTGTAAGCCCTCTAAAAGGGAGGGCCTTATCAGCCAGAGCGCGTGCCAGCCCGGCCAAGGGGTCACGGTTGTCGTAGAGAACTCCGAGTGACCTGGTGGGACGCACAGCGTGCTTGTTCAAGTCGGCGAAAAGTTGCTGGCTACGGTGCAGATCAACGTCCACATAGAAGACAACAGCAATGGTCTCGTCACCTAGCTCGGGGCATTCTTCCAACGCCCTTTCAATGGCTGCGCGCCGGTGCTGACCATCATTGATCACGCACCGGGCAGACATCGGTACGACCAGCTGGCCTACGTCAGCCGTCTCATTGTCCATTTGGGCTGGTTCGAAGCGCACCTGACCGTCAATAGATGCAGTAATGGCTGAGAAGGCATAGCCGTGCTGGTTTTCCAGAATGTAACGGGCAATCTCTGGCACGCGGGCAGCGTTTAGGGTCCTTTGGGCTCGTAGTTCCGGCGGGAGAGGGGCCTCGTCGAATAGAAAAATCTTGGGTAACAGTTTCAGCGGGCACATTGCCACAAAGTATTCGCGCCCTGCCTGTATGCCACGCAATGCGGGAAAAGTGTACGTATAGGCCTGGGACATACTTCTTACCTGCTTTGGAAGTATATCAATTGGAGTTGGAAGTATTATATATCAAATTCCAGATCCGTCAACGGTTGGGGATTCTCCAACTTCCACTCATGGCCAAGCCCACGTGACGACGGTCGCCGCATCCTGCGGGAGGCGCTGGCCATTCTGCGTTGCCACCAACCGCGCGTCGGTGGCCGGGTCGTACCAGCCCACCTGGACAGTGTAGACACCAGGGGGCAGATCAGATGGCAGAGTGATGACGTGCTCGTCGGTCACGCCGTCGCCAGGACGCCACAGCCGGGTTGGGAAGCCCCCCTCCAGCGGCGGGCTGTCCCCGGTGCTGACCAATTGCCCGTCTTCGCCCACCAGGTGGACGAAGACGGTATAGTCTCTGTCCAGCGGTTCCAGCGCCTCCCACCACAGCGTCACCCGCAAGCCCTGTCCTTCCGGCGCAATTTCTGCCCCCTGCAGCGCAATCGCGTCGCCAAATACAGCAGGCTCCAGTTGCGCCACGGATGGCACCTCCGGCGGCTCCGACGCTCCCACCCGTACCCACTCGAGGATGGCCCGGTTGCCCACCTCCTGCCCCTGCAGGGCAAAGGGGAGCCAGCTCTCCCCCATGCGGTAGACGTTCAATTGTACCATCCACGCCTGTGCGCGGGATACATCCTCTGGAATGGTCAGCCGGTAGGTATCTACAACAACTTCACCCGGCCGCCAGGCGAGCGTGGGATAGGTACCGTCGCCGGGCCAGGTGTCCAGGCCCGCCAACCGCGTCGTGTCGCCGGGGATGGCGGAGACGAGCCACAGCCCCATCGAGTATGTGTCCGTCAGGGGGCGCAGCGCTGAGAGATAAAGTGTCACTTCCAATGCCTGTCCCGCTTCCAAACCGGCCGGTTCCAGGTCATATCCCAACAGCGCGATGCGGCCGCCGAACACACCGTCCACCCGCTGGGGGATCTCTAGCCCCTCAGCGCTGGCGTAGCGAGGCGGCGGAGCGTAGGCCGGGCGGATGAGCCCCAGCGGGGCCCACAGCGTCAGCGCGATCCAGGCCAAAACCAATGCCGCCCCGACCCAGGTACGGCGCTTCATCCAGGCCGCCAATCCCCCACCCACCAGCACGCTCACGCTGACCGTGGCGGGGAACATGAGCCGCCCCTGCACACCCGAGGCGATCAGGTTCCAGCGGAACCAGCCCACGAAGACGAGGAGGAACCAGCCCGCCAGGAGTAATAGCCCCAGCCGTTGAGGGAGGGTAAGCCGGCGCCACATTGCGATCAGTCCCCCCAGCCCGGCGAGCGTCACCAGGCCCCAGAACGCATAGTACCAGGCAGCAGGCGAAAGGTCACAACTGAAACGGCCCCAGTAGGAGTAGAAGATGCTGGGCACCTCGTGAAGGATGAGCAGCAGAGGGGTGGGGTCACGGCGGCTGACGATAGCCAGATGGTGCTCCATTAGCGTCGGGTCGGCGTATAGAAGCGCGTTGCGGGCGTACCACCAGGTGGCGACGGCCAGGACTGGGAGAATGAAGAATGAAGAATGAAGAATGAAGAATGACAGAAACTGATTCCTGGGTTTATCCTGGCGCTGGAGCCAGGCGGCGAGGAGGACTGCCAGGCAGGCCAGCGGAACCAGCAACAGGCCGCCCAGTTTGGTCAGCGCGGCCAGGCCGATGAGG
>Ga0315284_10007975_pt1 | contig 15107 bp, 8 predicted proteins | sample YL17G09_16_MG_FD_203696 | JGI IMG/M metagenome (GOLD analysis project Ga0315284, IMG submission 203696) | Sediment microbial communities from Yellowstone Lake, YNP, Wyoming, USA - YL17G09_16 | ecosystem: Environmental > Aquatic > Freshwater > Lake > Sediment | place: USA: Wyoming | collected... | reverse complement strand
CTTTACGACTCCCCGTACGAATGGGCATGGAAGGCTGCCAAGCACGTGGAACGATCTGGCATGTCGGAGGCTGACGCGATCCAATATCTGTACGACGAGCCCTATGAAGCGGCTTGGACTCTCGCCAACGAACTTGAGCATGGGTCGGAACAGCTAGGGTGACTTGCATCAAACTCCTATGATGGAAGTTTTTTGAAGCCGACTAGCCAGGAGAATCGTCGATGAGAACACAAGAGGAACAGAACTCGATCTATTGGAAGGGCGCTACTCCGCAAACACGCGTGGCGATTAGCCAGAAGAATCGCGTCTTCTCCAAGCCTTTTGGAGCCAAGACCAAGTGGTTGCAGGTCGGCGTTCTGTCCACCTTTGACTGGTCTGAAGCCAGGACGATCGATCCGGTGCGCGGCGTCGGCTTTGGAGATCGGATCCAGGAGCTGGTCCCGAGCGTGACCGAGCCTGCGACGCTGACTTTGAACCGGACCCTGCTGTACACCTCGGGTCTGATGCAAGAGCTCGGCTATCGCGGCGGAGTCGACGGCCTGGTTCGTTCGCTGCGCCATCACAAATGGCCGTTCGACATCATGTCCGAGCTGGTGTTTTCGGAGCTGGTTACCAAGAACGGGTCGGTTTCGCCGTTCGCGCAGAATGTTCCTCCGCAGGTATCGGCTCTGAATCAGAAGGACTTGTGTCTCACCACGTTCTTCCAGGGATGCTGGCTGAACAACATCTCCATCTCGTTCCCCGCGGACTCGGCCATTGTGCTCGAGAACTGCTCGGCCACGGCGATGGACGTGTGGGACGGCGTGAGCAACATCCCGCAGTTCTACAACGACAACATCCGGTCCGGCAACAGCCCGTTCAATCCGAATGAGGAAGGCGGGTCCACCTTGTTCGCCGGAGCCAACGGCTGACCCTCCCAGTCTTCGCGTTCCGCCGGAGCCAACGGCTGACCCTCCCAGTCTTCGCGTTCCCGGTAGGGTTGGTGTGACATCTCAACCCACCGGGAACAGCATGGACGACAATTTTTTCAAAAATCTGGACGAAGCCCTCACGAACGTGGGGACAGACAAGTACTGGGAACGCACGATCGGCGGCCATGTCGTGTGGTTGTCCCCCGTCCCGTTCAAGAGCCAGCACAAAATCAACGAGCTTCTCACCAACCAGGAGCTCGGGACGAACGTCATCGGCGAAGTGAAGCGCGCAACCTTGTCGTATGCCATCGTGGGGTTCGACGGCCACGATCTGCGGCCCTATCGCAACGAGACGCCGCAGTTCCCCTATCTCGACCCGCACGAGAAGAAGCAGGTCAAAGTCGCCCTCCACAAGTATCTGTCGCACAAGATAGGCGAATGGGGCACCGAATGGGTCGACGCGGCGTTCGAGGTGTTCGCCGACATCATGGAGACCGTGCGCAAGGAGAACTTGAAAGAAGTCAAGTTCGAAAATGCGAAGGACAAGAAGGAAGAGCTGGCAGAGCTTGAAGAGAAGGTGCGAGAGCTGCGCATCGAGCTTGAAATGCCGGTTCTGGTGGAGCTCAAGCCCGAAGAAGAGAAGGTCCTCGAATCTAAAGAGGCCGCGCCAGAGCTTGCCTCCGCCTCGCCGTCGCCCGCCGTCTCACTTCCTGCTCCTGCGTTCAACCCGTTCCAGAAGCTTCCTCAACCGGCGTCGGAGCCCGCGCCCGCACCTTTGCCGGCCATGCCTGCGCCGGTGCCGAGTCCGCCTCCAGTCCAAAGGCCTGTCGCGGCAGACGGCGCCACCAGCAGCCCGGAGCGGCCGTACATGACCGGCCGAGAGAGCGAAGTGATTGAGGAGCGCCCCGTGCGCGAGCCTTTGCCGATCGAGATCAATCCGAATCGCCAGAGCGTGAATCCGCGATTCAAGCAGGTTAGATGACCGTGGCTGATGTGCATGGTGGAAGCCAGGCTCGGCAGCGTATCCAGATCAAGGTCCCCGAGCAATACCGGGACGTCCACGAAGAGATCTGGAAAGACCTGGAGGAGTATATCTTCACCGGGTTTCTGTCGAGTCCCGCCAGGCTCTTGAACAACGATTTCGTGTTCAAGAGCCTGAACCATCAGGAAATCAGAAACATCTGGCACTTGCGTCGCACGCTGGCCTCCGCGACGGATCGCGCCGTGCACGAACAAAGATTCATGGCGGCGTTCATAGCGCACAGCATCTTTGTCGCCATGGGGCGAAACATGCTGCATCACCGGTTTGAGCACATCGACAAGCTCGCGGAAATGATAAGGAAGATTCCGGCGGTCTATCAGAACAAGATCCTCGACAACCTGAATTCGCTCAACAAGCGTGCGAACAGGCTATATCCGCTTGTCGAGGTGTATGTGCACGAATCTCGCTCTCGCTACAGGTGGCTGTACCTCAAGAAGCTCCCGATCCATTCGATCGAAGCCACCGGCATCCCGGGGACCGCCGAGCTTGGGATGAATTATTGTCAGCAAACCTGGGTCGCGATGAACGAGGTCATCGACAGGAAAGAAGAGGTCGAGGTCTCATGGAATCACGCCAAATTCGTCGGGTCCTGCTTCGCAGGCAAGGGCATGATTTCTGTCGACGAGCAAGACAAGGCTCGACGCCAGCGCGAGCAGCAAGAGCTCGATGAGCGCAAGATGAAGATCTTGCGCGCCTATATCGCGCAAATCGACGGCAAAGAGATCGAATCGGACGAGGGGACGGTTCCGCTTCCGGACGGTCGGCGCGCCGTGGTCGAAGGGCGCTTCAAGGCGGAATCGGTCGAAGAGCTGGCGGATCAGCTGTCTTCTGCCCTGTCGGGCGAGAAGGACCACCACGACAAGGTCGTGGAGGAACACTTTCGCCGCGTTCGCGCCGAACAGGAAGCTTTGGCGAAACAAAGCCGTCAGCTCGCGATGGCCCCGTGGCGCGACATGTCGATCGGCAAGTCCATCGGTTCGGGGGCCAGGGTGCTCAATCCCGAGGAGAAAGACGCCTACGTCAAGCGAATGCAGGCTTTGATGATCAGTGCTCCTGCGGATCCCGTGTCGCCGCCGGACATTGGCGGAGACGTCGATCGGTCGGACTTGAGAGGCAAGCGCGATGGCTGACACAACGAAGCTTTCAGTTGGCGTCCAATGGGATCAAAAATCGGCCACTGAAGTCGTCAGGGAGGCGGACAATCTTGCGAAGAATCTGAACCGCAAGCTCAAGGCGATGGGGGTCGACTGGGGAAAAGTCTCCAAATATGCGACCTCTGCCACGTCCGAGATTCAAGCCATTTCGGACTCCGCGGCCGTGTTTGCTCGAAAGCTTGGTTCTGCCGCCACCGCCAGCCTTGGCAGTCTTGAAAAGCTCGGAGACCAGCTGGAAGAAGCTAAAGAGAGGGCAGTAGAGCTTGAGAAGGCGTATGAGGGAGCTGAGGCCGGCGCTCGCGAGGGCATAGCCGCGCAAATGAAGACTGCCGCTGACGAGGTGAAGAATCTTACTTCGACCATCCACGAAGAACGCAACGCAAGAAGCAAAGAGATCCAGCAGCTCACAAAGTTGGTCAAAGTTCAGGATAGATATCAAAAGTCGGTCACTGACGCGGCGAAATTCGACGCAGGAGACATGTTCGAGGGCATCAAGAGCAAGCTCTCAAGTGGAAATCTGAAAGGCATCTTTGGCGACATTGGCGGCGGACTGAAGAAGAGCTTGGAGGGCAAGATCGCCAGAGGCGGCATGGAAAAAGCTGCCACTGCCGGTGGAGCTGGCACGGAAGCCGGGGCGATGGAAATCGCCAAAGCCGCACAGATGCTGAGCGCTGCCGGTATTGCGCTTGGCGCGACCGTGGGCGTGTTTGTCGGGTTCATTGCGTTGCTGAAAGCCGCCAGCGATCATCAGACGAAGTTGAACAAGACTTTGATCGAAGGCGCTGGATTCGCCAACGACATGGTGGGGTCGGCCGAGAATTATAAAATCGTCATGGATGGCTTCCGCAAGGCCGCCATTGCCGCGCATGGCGGAATGCTCAAATTCGGGAAGAACTCCGAAGATGTTCTGAAGACAATCAACGCATATGCAAAAGAGTCGACGGGGTCGCTGACTCAGACCTTCAACGCAATGAAGGTCATGGGAAAGGGCAACCTGGCCGCCGGCGTCGAACTATTTGCCAAGAATTCTATCATCTACGGCAAGGCCCTCGCTATGGAGGGTGAAGAAGTCGCGAAGATGATGGGCCAGTTCCAGAGCGAAATTGGCATCGGCGCGCAAAACGTCATGGGAACGATGGACAACATCGTGAAGTCTGCGGCGACGGCCAACATGCCATTGACGAAGTTCATGAGCATTTTTCGTCAGGTGACGCCCGACATCGATTTGTTCTCCAATCGGCTGGAACAGCTCACAGGCATCATCAAGATGTTGTCCAAGAACATGAGCCCCGGCTCGGTCAAGAAGTTCATGGACGAGTTCTCGAAAGGATTGAAGGGAACCTCGTTCAAGGATAGGCTCAAGCTCATGTTCACGGCCGGAGGTCCTGGAGCTGTCAGCAAAGTTTTGGAGAAGGACTTTTCAAAGACGGCCAAGAATTTGGGAGCTCAATTCGAGGAGTATGGGAGCGGGTTTGGAGCGCAGTTTGAAAAAGCATCCAAAGGTGGCGAGAAGGAAATGACGAAATTCCTCGCAACAGCCGCCGCAGCTGCTTCGAAGCAGGGAAGACAACTTGGTGGTCCGCAGCGCGAAGCTGCGATGCGCCTAGCTTTTTCCGAGTCTCAGCGCCAGAAGGGTGGTCCGCTGAACATAGCCACGGCCATGAAAGGTGCCAGCACTTGGGCCACATACAAGATGTCCAAGATGCAGTCGGGGTTTGGCGGGACAAAGCTTGGCGAAGGAATCAATGAGCAAGTGCTCGAAAATCTCGGATGGAGCCAGGCCAAGATCGACATCATGAAGGTCATGGAGCAGTCTTCCGCTCAGAATGCCGAAGAACTGAAGAGATTTGGAAAGACGTCGAGCAAGTCCACGAACGAGGAGCTCAGGAAGCTCATAGCGGCGCAAAAGTATGGAAGCACTTCAGCCGATGCGATTGCCAAAGTCACGCATGATGACATGAGAAATGCTGACGAGGACTTGATTTTCGAGGCGACGGAAGCGTCCAACAAGCAAAAAGACCGGGACACGGAGATGCTGGATTTGGCGACCCAGCAAGCTTCCGCGTCGATGTCCATCGGCGACAAGATAGAAAACATCATCGCATTTCTGCTCGAGAAGATTTACAACGTCCTTTCTCCGATTCTGGACTTTCTTGACGATATTTTTAGCTACATAACCGGAGCTAAAGATCAGCAACAGATGCTGAAGGAGATGAAGGGTTGGAGCTCCGACTCGATAAACATGTACGAGAAGGCCGGGGCCGACTTGGCTGCGCAGGCCGCCAAAGCGAAGGACCCTCAGGAAAAGCAGCGTCTCGAAGATCTCGCGGCAGGTCAACGCGCGATGGCCGAAGAGACCCGGATGTTTGCAGAGAAAGTGAAAAGCGGCATAGACTCCGGCAAGAGCAAAGAGGACATTGCGAAAGAAGCGTTCAGCCCCGAGATGATCGCCAAGGGCATGATGGACCGAGGCAAGGGCGGGGGGATTTCTTCGCTTGAGGCGCAAATAAGGAAAAGCGGCGTGACCCTCAGTCAGGATGAGAGTCAAAGGCTGTCAACGCTCGGAGCTAGGAAGGGTGAAAAGGGTTACAGCAAAGGGGAAACCGAATTCATCTCTGGCTTGGTTGGTCGAGGCGGCATGGGCGAGATCATGAAGTATGGCCGCAAACAGACAGAGACAATGGGTCCGAGTGAAGAGGCCAAGGCACGAGCTGGCGTGCGCGGAGCGACAAAACGCCCCGGCGCAGCTGGTCACGACATTTACCTGACCAATGCGGAAAAGAAGAGAGCCGAAACTGCCAGCGACGTGGACGTGCTGGAGGAGTTGACGCCTGAAGAGATGAAGGGGACGGCGCGCATCGGAAAAGAGGAAGTCAAGAAAGCTGGACCGCGCAAGCCAAAGACCGAGGCAGAATGGGCAGAGCAAAACAGGCTGGTCAATGAAGGCAAATTGAAGGTCAATCAACAAACTGGCGAAGTCACAGAGGTGGAAGAGAAACCAGGTGCGGCGCCTGGTGCAGCGCCTGGTGCAGCGCCTGGTGCAGCGCCTGGTGCAGCGCCTGGTGCAGCGCCCGGTGCAACGCCTGGTGCAGGGGGAGGTGCAGGGGGAGGTGGAGGCACGAAGGCTGCTGACACTATGACTTCCTTGCTCGAGGCCATAAAGGCTGCTGGCGAATCTTCAGTCACACAGATCATGGGAATGTCGATGCATCTTGATGATGTTTTCAAATTCTTGAAGGGTCCTGGCGTACATCTCAACAAGACGAAGTTCGCCATGGAGTCTGTCAACGGCGCGTTGAAGCCGATGATTGACGAGTCTCTCGCCGCCGCTCTTCTCGACTATTGGCTATACTCGGCGGAAGACAAAGATGTGAAGTATATGTTGGATCTTCAGAAAGAACGAGGTGCCACATCCCTCGGTGAAATAGCTGGGAAGCGGCGGGAAGAAATGGGTGAAGCATACTTCCCGAAGGTGGCTCAAGACTTCGGCGGCAAGATCGACACCACCGGATACTATCGCCTGATGAGGGGTGAGGAAGTCGTGAATCCCAATTTGAACGGAGGCACCGGCGGAAGCGGCGGGAAATCCGTGATGATCAACGCCACGATCAACGTCAATGGCGCCGGGGACCCGCGAGCTGTTGCGGCGGTCGTGCGCAACGAGCTTTATGCTCTCAGTCAAAAGCACTAGAGCTTTTATGGATTGGGTTCCGACATGGAACCCAAGTACACGGTCTATTGTCACACGCACATTGCCTCAGGCCGTCGATATGTTGGCGTGACAAAACACACGATGATGCACCGTTGGAACCAGCACGTTTCGCAAGCCGGATCTTCCAAGGGCGGGCGCTGGCATTTTCCCAATGCAATTCGAAAGTACGGAAAAGACGCGTTCGAACACGATGTCATCGGGGTCTATGACACGCTCGAAGAGGCGAATGAGATCGAACAAAAGAAGATCGACGAGTGGGATCTGCGGAATCCGGAGAAGGGATTTAATCTGGCAAAGGGCGGAAAGCACAAGCCACATCCTTTCAAGAATCCGTGGGATCGTCCGGAATATCGGGAAAAGCTGGATGCGATAGCAAAAGCCCGATGGCAGGATTCCGAATACCGAAAGAAGGCTGAAGCTGCCGCAAAAGCCCGATGGCAAGATCCCGAATGCCGGGAGAAATACATGGCAGCTGCCAAAGCCAGATGGGAAAGTCCAGAATATCGTGCGAAGGCTTCCGCAGCGTCCAAGAAAACCTGGTCCGATCCCGACAGGAAAGCAAGTCTGTCTGCATCCATGTCGGAAGAATGGAAGAACCCGTCCTTGCGCGAGAGGCTGTCTGTCTCCCTGAAAAAGAAATGGCAAGATTCCGAATATCGCGCCACCGTGTCGGCCTCTTCAAAAGAAGTCATGTCGCGGTCGGACGTTAAGGCCAAACTGCGTCAGGCTTCGCTTGGGAAAAAGGCTTCCGCTGAGACTCGGACTCGCGTGTCGGCCGCATCCAAACAAAGATGGCAGGATCCGGACTATCGAGCCAAGATGGGCGAGATTGCCAAATCCAGATGGGAAGATCCGGAATACCGGAATCGCCAAATCGAGGACAAGCGCGCCTACAAGCCGAGCATGCAGGCACTGGCGAATCAGCATGCGGCTCAGTCCACTCCGGAGCATAGAGCTCGCCAGTCAGAAGCGACAAAACAGGTCTGGAACAGGCCTGGATTCAAAGAACGGCAGTCGGAAGCGCACAAGGGCAAATCTCCGAGTTTGGCCACGCGCGAGAAGTTGCGTTTGTCGAGCGGCAAATTCGAGATGGATGGAGACACGATAGTTGCCAAGTTGTGTCGCAAACATGGTCGAGTTTCCGGGAACGATTTTCGCGTTCGCAAGGTCGACGGCGACAAGATCATGGTCGTGTGCTTGAAGTGCTCTCGCGAGTATGATCGGCGTCGTTCCAGCAAACGCGATTCGCTAGCGGTATTATGAATCTGGACACTTGACATGCCGACAGCTCGCATTCCTTATCATCCGGCCCCGATGGAGGGTGAAGCCATGTCTGCCGGCGACGGCATCGGCAGGCCCATGCTTTTCCAGGTGACTCAAGTTGGCTCTCTCGAGCCCTTGTGGCCGTACGTCCTCGCGCTTCATGTCAATCCGGGATCTTTGCAGGAACAGTATACGAAAAACAAGAACGTGGTGATGACGCGCGGCGGTTTTGTCGAGTTCAACTGGCCCGATGATTTGGACTCGCTTTCGGCAGATTCGACGACCGGAGCGTTCGTCGGTCCGGATTCCGGACTCACGGCGGATTCTGCGAATCCGAGATACCGAATTGGTGGCGGGGCCGGCATCGTGCGCAGTTTCAGAGGGAGGCACGGGACGATAGCCTGGGAACGTCATGCCGATTTGTTGGATTTGTTCAGACAAAACGGACATGTTTTCAACGGAAACGGCGTTCCGATTTTGCGCAGCCAAATCATGTGCATATACGACCGGGGCATATATCTCGGTTGGTTCACGACGTTCGAAGTCACCGAGACGGGAGATCTGCCGTTTCAATTCAAGGTCACGTGGGAGTTCAAAGTCACTCAGACCAAGTACAGGTTGCCTGGAGAAAACTACGTGCCTGGCGAAGAGCTCCCCGATCCGGTTCCCGGAAACAGCGAAGTCGCGCGAGATGCGGAAAATCATGTGAAAAATCTCGGCAACGTGGACCAGCCGATAGATTCCGAAACTCTTGCGGCGACGCAGCCGAGTCCAGTCACGCAAGAACCGAAGACGCAAGAAGAACTGAATTCCAGCGCCGCGAGTCGCGATCGCAACGTCGCTCCGTGAGGCAATGATGGCATCCCAGTTTTCCACCGCCGTCGAATTCGACCTGGTGAAATTCTTTAGCCTGATCGGAACCCATCCGTCTCAACAGTCCGAGATTGTCGGAGACGAATACTTCGCGACTTGCGTGACGTCCAGGAACTGGAAGCCGTTCGTGATCGGGATCCTGGCTCCCGACAATCCGATCGACTTCGTGCCGGTCAGACGGATCATGCAGGAGATCAAGAAGGCGGAGCAGCCGCCGCTTCTTCCGCAGCCAAAGCCCAAGAAGACAGTCAAGGGAGGCAAGGGCGGCTCTTCGTATGCTGTGGAAAAGAAGTATACGGCGATGAATAGGGACGCGTTCCGTCAGACCGTCATCGCCGTATATACGCGCATGAACGGCGGCATGCCTCCGTCCGAGGAGCTCCTGTCGTTGCTGTGCGCCCACGCTTGGACCGAAATGGGAGCGACTGTTGGATACACGCAGAAGGACGGGACGTACAAGAAAGTTCCCAACATAAGCACGCTGAACAACAACATCGGCGGGATCCATAAGGGTCCCGGTTCCAAGAAAGACACCGCCCCGATTCCCGGAACCGGAAATAATGTATTATGGACCGATTCGAATCAACAAAAGCACGAGTTCGATGCGAAAACGGGGAAACCGATCGACCCGAACGACACGACTTTTGCCATACCACATAAAGGTGAAATGGTCATAGCCGATCCGACCAAGCCAGAAAACAAGGGATTTTATGCTAGTGTGAATGGTGGTTACGTCGCCGTCGACACTCAAGCCGGGTCTCCGTACCTCGTGGCATTCAGGTCGCACGACACGATGGAGGGCGGAATAGAATCGTGGATCAGCCTTCTCGTGAACAAATATCCCGGGATCAAGAATGCCGCGACCACGACCGAATACACGGCGGCGTTGTTGGATGGAAAAGGGGGCGCCCAATATTACGATGAGACGATAGGCCCTCCTCACAAAAACAAGAAGGGCCAGACCGTCGGCAACGGACACTACGACAGAAGTTTGCAACTACAGCAGAAGTCGTATCAGAACGAGTATCCCGAAAACAGCATGGCGGGCGGCCCGACCCGAAGCACGGACGCCACGGACGACCCGTCTCAAAAACTGATGGCGTACGGATCGTCATTTGATCTGGACGACCCGCTGTCGTCCGTGTATGGGAGAAACATAGAGGCGGACGATGCGCGTCTGAAAGTAATTCAGAGCCAGATGGACGCCTTGAGGATGAAGCTGGCCGTGTTGAGGGGGGTCCCTCCCCTCATTCTCCTGATCAATCCGCAAGAATTCAGGCGCAGTCACGAGAATTTCGTCGATTTTGGGACGAAGACGAGGGTCGGGAACATCGTGCACACGTATCTGGAACAGCCGATCAAGATCAATGCCAGCGGCGTTTCTCCGGCTCAGTTTGCAGTCTATGCCGACATGTCTGGGGGATTGACGAATTACAATCGTGTTCAAAGCTTGAGCTATCGAAATCTGATGTCTCTCGTGATGATTTACAAAAACAACGGGGCCCTGTACGACGTTCCGTCCGGGAAAAGCGACGACGGTCCGATAGGGTCGGTTGCCGGAGACGGGTCCATCATCCTCCCCGGGTCGATTTTCATTTATTACGACGATCACGTGTATATCGGATCTTTCGACAGTCTCAGCTTGACGGACGACGCCAGCAAACCGCACAACATGGCATATTCGTTCACTTTCACCGTCCGATATGACATCCATGTCGATCTCGGCGTCGACGTGGAGCTTTCGTCTGTGATGAGAAGGTGATTTCATGCCACGCGTTTCAGCATTTCAAGGCACTTGGGAAGAGAACAAGCGACCATACATAGTTCTCGCGCCAGACGCGTACGTCGCCATTCAGGGTCAAACCACGGTCGTCACCTGCGGCGAGTGCAACCGCAAAGTGGACTTGAATAAATACTTGACTGGAATTTCGACAGAAGCTACCGTGGACTCGCCTCCCGGCTCGGCGACGATAAACTTGTCCATTCCCGACACGGACGTCAACGACATGTACGTGGAGGGGAACTTTGTCGTCATCCCGATGATGGAAGTCGAGATTTTTGCCAAAGGGTACTACACGGTCGGCGGAATCCCCCAATACTACAGAATCTTTTGGGGCATGATCACCAACGTTTCAAAGAGTTGGTCCGGCGGGGTCACGACGTTCACTCTGAGTTGCAAAGACATCCTGCACTGGTGGGAGAAAACTAACGTCATCATCAACCCGGCATTCGTGGGGTCTGAAGGAGCGAGCTGCGGATATCAGCTTTTCGGAAATCAATTTGCCGGGCTGAACCCGTACACGATCATCATCGCCCTGGCAAAAGAGGCCATGGGCGACTTTTCGATCACTGACGGGTCGTTCATGTCCTTCAAACCTGAGGAAGGCCCGGAAAGAGCCGTGGTGGGTCAATACGCAAAAGACGTGATGGCCTATTGGCAGCTCAAGTTCGGAAACATCTGGAACTCGCTGGTCCTGTACGGATCGTCCGGAATGGCTTACACGTTCGAGGGCGTCGGGATGGACGTGTCTCCGATGCGCTTTTCGAGCTCGATCTTCAAGAACGAGGCGGACTTTCTTGCCGAGAACGAACTAACTGCCCAGTTCAAGGTTCAGCCTGGAGAAATCGCCGCTTTCAAGGTGGACTATACTCGAGCCGGCGACGTTCAGTTTTTCCAAAACGACACGCAGAGCAAGCTGTCTGTCGCCCTTACCGCTCGAGATCAGATCGCCTACGAATTTTACTGCGACACGACGGGCGACATCGTGTTCAAGCCGCCGTTTTTCAACTTGAACGTCATTCCGAACAAGCCGGTGTCGTGGATCAATGACTTCGAGATCATCGACGACAACATCAACGATTCGGAGGCCGAAGTCGTTACCCACATGACTTCGAGCGGGAACGCGTTTGGCGGGGTCGCCGATTACGGCATAACTGACGAAATCACGATTCCGCGGACGGGCGTGGTCGACTGGCATTTGCTCAAACGCTATGGATGGCGAAGGCAAGATTTTCAATGCGAATGGGCCGGCAATCCCAAGAAGTTGTTCTGGTTTCTCATCGACTACATGGACCGCATCAACGCCAAGCGGCACAATGGGACAGTAACCATTCCGATGCGCCCCGAAATTCGCATGGGGTTTCCCGTTTGGATTCCGCACTATGACTCGTTCTATTACGTGAACGGAGTGTCTCACAACTACTCGCCCGGGGGTCAGGCCACGACGGTTTTGACGCTGTCTGCCAAAAGATCGAAATTCATCGCTCCGAAGAATATGGGCCGGATAGAGCGTGTTCCGAGCAAACCGGAGGAGAAGCCCGTCAAGGCTTCTCAAGCAAACAAGAATGCGGATAAGAATCAAAGGGCCGATCTCGACGCGGAAAAAGGCGCGGTGCGGAAACGCAAATGTCACACCTACAAAGTCTCATTCGACGGATCCATCGGCCAGACTGCAGGCCTTGACGCGGAAAATGAGGAAAACAGCGATGAGCCGTTGATCATCCGGGACCCAAATACCGGCAAACTTCTCGGGTATCCGAACGTCGTCATGGTGTACAGGACCACGTACGCTGGAGAGGCGATAGCGCAGCAAACGGCGAAACGTGGGCACGAGGCAAGCCATCCAAAGGCTGCAAAGGCTGCTCCTCCTGCGAAACTTCCGGCTCAGTACACGTACGACCAAGTTGTTCGGAAGCTCTATGCGCAGCTTAGAAACGACCAAAAGACGTCGATCATCAGTAGGATTAGGCATCACAGATATGAAGCCGGCATGACGAACGCCGGGGCATATGACTATGCCGTCGACATGAGCAGGGACTTCAAAGAGATGGTTCTCATCCCCGTCACATCGGTCATATGGGGAGCGGGGGCGGACGACCCGGCACAAACAAGCGGAGCAATGGCGTCAAACACCCCCGATGCGAACAAAACAAAAAACCAGGGTGCCGCTCCTGGCGGGAATGCGAAACAGCCGCCAAAAGATCCGGATCAAGCCGTACAATTCGAAAAGGACAGAAACGAGAAAATTCAGAAGCAGGTGGACGATCTGGAAAAGAAGCTGCAAGGAGAGAAAAGCAAGGGAAACAAGTCCAGCACCGGCTTGATCGCACAACAGAGCGCGAAATTCCTGGAGCTAGACAAGGCAAGGAAAGATTTCCTTGCCACGATTACGAAAAACCACAAGGGCCAGGAATACCAGCGTCTTCTTCCTGAACAGTATACTCCGGACGAGCAGAAGAAGAAAGCCACTTTCGATGCTTTGACGGTCGAGTACGAAGCCATCACGAATCAGGTGAACGGCCTCAAGTCTCAAGTTGCGGAATTGAAGAGGACCAAGAACGACTTTCGTCTCGCGAAGAATTTGAACGTGTCGGTGCGCCCCGTGTCGGACGAGTACGGGTTTGAGGTCATAGGACACAACAGATATGGACGCGGCGTCTTCGTGGATAGAAATCACCTGAGGCTCAAGTTCACAAATTCGGAGACCAACGAGCTTCGCATTCAGTTTGCGGCGTCAGGCGCCATGCTCACCGATCCGCCACCAAATCTGAAATTTGGCTTGCAGTCTGACACGACTCCAGACATGTTCGAGAAGATGCAGCCGGACGACTGGACGACCGGCGCTTCATCTCACACGAAAAACCAAGTCACGTTGACGAATGTCAATACCTATTCTTCGGCCATAAATCATCAGATTGAAGCCACCGCAGTCGGTGCGATCTTCGTCGAGGCTGACGCCACGCGGCGCGCGAGGACGATCTGGGAGCTTCAGCCGACGATGCCGACTGGTTTGGACTCGGTCGGATTTCCTGAATGCAGCTGCAAGATGAGCCGGTTCGACTGGTATTCTCTTCTGCCAAAGGCCGCATTGGATGAAATCCTGACAGTTTCGGAAACGACGTTTTTCCAGCCGGATCTTTACATCTTGTCGGGTTTCACATATGTCGACGCTTTGACCAACGAGGACACGGTCGACGAGACGACCAGAGCCAACAGGTCCGCTGCCGATGCCGTCAGGAACGGCAATGCTGAGGACACTCTCCGATTCACTGAGGAAGAACGGAAGAATAAACTATATGCGATATATGAGAAGAGCACCGACAAAACCAAGACGATCAGAAGAGAAGCGACGGATCCGGACCTCGCTCCGAAGCAGATCGAGATAGACGCCGTAGGTCAGACGACCGGAGCCGGCAAATCGCAAACTGCCACCGCCCCGGATTTCTTCAAGATCTTGAACCGGTATCTTGTCGACAGGTTCTCAGAGAGTTACGAGTACAACAAGGAACGCGAGGAACAGGACGTTGGCCTTGATCTCGGAATCGAGATTCTTGCAACCGGAGATGAGGATTACACTGATCCGAACAGCATTCTGGGACCCGGCGGCCAGTCACTGTTCGACAGAGCCGCGCTTGGCGACCCGCAGGCTTTGGAATCTTTGCAGAATCAAGTTAACTGGGAATGGACCGAGTCTGAGAAAGCGCGAGACGAGCTTGTGAAGACGGCAAACGAGTCAAATGGCAAGATTAGTGACGCATGGACTGACATTAAAAAGAGTGTTCTAAAGAGTGCTCAAGAAACTGAACAGAAAATCAAGTCCGCGCCCAGCAAACTCGGAATAGGAGGCATCTCGACAAGTTCTCAACCTCAGCCCGTGACTCCTGCCGCACTGAAAACTGACACCACGGCCACGCCTGACCCGTTTGCTACGGCATCGCCGACGAATCCCTTCACCGAGGATGCCCATACCGGGGATTTGAATATTCTTCCAGTCAGTCCCTCGGCTCCGAAGAAACCCTGATCATCCATGCCTGACTGTTCCGACAAAGCGTTTGTCGCATTTCGACGGGTCAAGCAGATATAATGTAACCTGTTCCACATACCTGCTCGTCGGCACCACGATGCACATGGTGTCAAAATTTGCACCGTCTATCATGTGGCGAATCTGCTTGACTAAGAAGGTCGCCATGATGACATTGCGTCCGTCCTCCGATTGGTCGAGCGAACATTCGGTCTTGTTGTGTTTTTTGATGCTGGCAAGCAGGCTTTTGTCGTCGGAGTTCAAACAGACGGCCAACATATGTCCTGTTTGCACCGAGTCAAGGTTCGGAACCTCCCATCTTGCCTTCTCTATGATGGACCCGCCTATTGT
>Ga0315284_10007970_pt1 | contig 15110 bp, 14 predicted proteins | sample YL17G09_16_MG_FD_203696 | JGI IMG/M metagenome (GOLD analysis project Ga0315284, IMG submission 203696) | Sediment microbial communities from Yellowstone Lake, YNP, Wyoming, USA - YL17G09_16 | ecosystem: Environmental > Aquatic > Freshwater > Lake > Sediment | place: USA: Wyoming | collected... | reverse complement strand
TAAACCATTTTTTATATTATTAGTCACATCGCCAACATTTTCTATAATTTGCTTTTGTTGATTTTGTTGCTGCTCATATAAAATTGTATCCAGTGTTTTATTTCCTGGTATAACGTAAGCCCCTGATAAATCCTTCAATTGATTAAATGGCATGCATTTATATTCAGTGGTTTTATAGTATGGGCATTGTTCGGAATTATATCGTGCTGAGATGGATGTTGGAAGACGTGGCGGAAGTGTGAAATATTCAAAACGATTCTTAAATTCATCAGTACAACTTGAAATTGGTGTTGAATAAATTATACCATCCTGTGAAATTACACTTGGAACTTTATTACCATCATCATCAAATGTATAGCTTCTTAATGTAGAATCACCACCTCTGATGGCCGGGGGGATCATATAGGGTAATAAAGTTCCATTAAGTTGTATCAACAATTGTTGGTAACCCGCCTGTGTTAAATGAATCCCATTTGGGAAAACGACTACATATAAACTCTTTGAAGTTGGATTATTGGCAGCATCAAGTGTTTCAAAACAAGTTTTGTAGGCTATAGATGATTGGCTTGTATCACCATCCCAACCGTAAAAAATAGACTCTAATGTCGGAACACCCGATTTTTTGTCATCTTTTAATCCATTCTTACCGTGCTTTCCATTACAATTTGGCTTTGGACAATTTGGAACTGGACAAGATGCGGCGGATCCACTATTTGCTACATTATGATTTACTGTACCAGTAATCATTGATATATCACCCGTCTTATTCAAATTAGGAATAGCATTCTTCAAAGAACACGTCCCACTCTTAAAAGTGTACGCCAAGCAATTCGTATCTCCACAACACGACTTTATACACGATGAAAGTGTTGAATTTGGTATTTGCTGATAATCATTTCCAGTATAATCAGATCCGACTAGATGTGTATATTGGCAGGATGGTACACTTGGATCGATTAGTTGATATAAGTACTCTGCGTGACTTTGATTTCCAGAATCATAAATTGGAACACATATTAAAATTCCAGATAATGCTGATAAATCCTGTGCAGCCTTATTTGCTGAAAAAGAAATAATAAGCTCTGCTGCTGGCGGTGTAGTACTACCAGGTAATCTATAACCCTTATTTGTTACTGAACATATCTGAACATCCACCAGTGAAAAACGTTGACCCTTAAAAGTACAAGTATTCTCCGTAGATTCATCTATTCTATTTCCAATCAATGACGGTGTAGTTGTTCTAGGCGCAAATGAAATTGATAATGGATAACTTTTAATAGTTATACTAGTTAAATCTGCCTGTTGAATTGGTCCAACAAGTTCAATAAAACCTGTATTAACATCTGATGGACAGTACATCTCTATCTTGAACCTACATAGGAAAATATACTTAATTACTCAAAATAATTCATATATTCTATACTCTGATTTATACAGATCCAGGCATTAAACTTAAATATGTTTCCTTAATATATCTTACATTACGATATCCCATTCTATATAGAACCTCTGCCGCGATAGGGGCACGATTATCACCATTTGAATATACTAAAATCCAAGTATTCTTACTTGAAATATCCAATGGAACCTGTTGACTTAGTGTATCAGGAGAAATTGGTATAGAATTAGGATAATAACCCAACTGTTCACGCTCTTTTGGTGTTCGCACATCAATAATTAGTCCAAATCTGCGTGCCTTTGCTTCACCAACACTTATTTTAAGTGAAGGTCCCACCTTACTTCTATGTGATTGTTGTGATATAGTATAAATAATATATACTATAGCTACAAGAATTGCGACAGTTAAAACTGAACCTAATTTGCTGACTTTAGCCATTTTCTAAATTAGCCCAGGAATATATTTAGGCCCATCAAAACGGTACATGGATGTCCTACCAGGTTTATTCATAACTTCAACTTTAATTTCTTCACCTGATAAAATCTCATTACAACCTACATCATCCATACAATCTCGCTTCTGGAAACGCACTGGAATTGGAACTGGATTATACGTATCAGTACGCGTATAGTAATTCCATCTATCACCACCACCTCCCGCAGTTCTACGACCATATAATGGCAATATCTTATCATCAACATTCACAACACCGACTGATTGAAATGACTCAGGAAGACCCTGTGTCGGAATGTTAATTGGTATTGACGCAATCCCACCTCTTGGGGGAAATTCAGGAGGAGCCATCCAATCTCTTAATGGTTGTGGAGCCATATCATAACGAGAGTCGCCTCCTTTAATTGGAATGACTGTTGTTTGAGGCGCTTCTCTTGGAGAACGTGGCATAATTATAGTTGGGGCTTGTGGTCTTAAAAAGAAAGCCGCATAAAGAAAAAATAATAATGCGACAACTAAAATGATTGTCAGAGTTGTTCCAAGACCACTTGAAATACAGAAAACTCCTGGAGGACACTTACTGCGGCCTCGACTTGATCTTGCCATTCTAAACAGGTATGATATTATGCTAAATTATTAGCTTTAATTGATTCTGGTGTAGCACTATTACAACATCCTTTGCGTCCAAATCCAGGCCCGTATCCGGGCTCATAACCAAACCACGGAGTCATCTTCATATCCGCGAATGGTTCAATACTTGACTTACACATCCAAAAAAATACTACAACACCTAACAATAATAGCCCTCCTAAGATAAACAGTGTCATTTCCTCTATTTAACTGTAATTATATTTTCTTGATAGTTTCTAGAAATGGACTCGACTGCTATTTTCCTAGCACTTATAATAATTGTACTACTTGGTATAATTATCTATGTAGCATTTAACCCTACATATGAATTTACTTATTCAGGAAGACGGCCTCATTATAGACCACCGCATCCAGTAATGCCTCAGTATGGCCCATACTGGTCACATGGTGGCCAGACAAATTCCGGTCTTTTATATTAAACTAATTTAACATAATTTCTGTAAGAAATTTAATTAAAATAATACTGTGGATATTGGTTAGTATTTTCAAATTGATTCTCATTTATACAGCGACAGTTTCCAGATCCTGAACAAATACATCGATGAAATCCGCGATTAAGTCCCGCTCCTTGAGCCCACCAAGGTCCAATTCCTGTTCCGTAATCTAGATCCCATACAGTAAATCCTTCTTTATCTTTGTAATATATACTTAGTATAATTAATAAACCCAATAGTGCTAATATACATAATGAGTATTTCATATTAATTTAGAGTGTGATTATTTATGAACTAAATAGTGTCCTGTTATTTATATAGTTTTTATATAATCATTGAGTGTATACCAAGCTGTTCTGGTTTGTTCATTATATAAATAATTATTTTTATCATTATTATTATCACCATCCCAAGTTATCTCACCATAAAAATAGTTATAAAGCGCTTTATTCCACCAAAGTTCATCAATAATATATTTATATGTCTTAAGAATTGTAGTATAGTTGGTTCTTCTCTGTTTGACATTTGGATTATTAAATAGTGGTCCTACACCCTTGCCACAATCATTTAATGCTGCTGCGAGTGCAGCTCCATGGCATATTCCATCATCCCCATCATCATCCCCATCATCCCCATCATCAATCATTTTTCCCTCATATGTTCCCCAAACGTCACCTTTACCATCAATGAATACATAATGACCCTCTTCGGGGGGGCCTTTCATTACAATAGAATTCCAAAACTTTTTTGGCCAACCATCATTATAATCATTCAATCCTTCAGTAGTTTTAAATTTAATATAATTACAACCAGCTTGTTTTAAAACAAAATTAATTGTATCTCCATTAATAAACTGCCACATATTTTCATACATAGTATCAACGAACTCTTGTGTTAATCTCTCTCCGCCCCGTTGAATACACCGTATTGTTTTTCTATATTGTTTAGATGACTTTTTAGTCCTTCTATTAGACTTTTTATTAGACCTAGTTTTCATTCTACTATATATTTTTTAATTTATATATTTTGATTATATTTTCATAAAAATAATATCAAAGCATTATATTAATTTATAACTTGAATGCGCCACCGCTATTACCAAACATACCAGAGAATGTGTCTAACATCTTTCTACCTTCACCTAAAATTGGGCCCATTTGTGTAAGCATACCCATTAATGACTTCTGGGTTTCGAGTAATTGTTGAGTATCAGTGGTCATAGCTTTCATCTGTTCAGGCTTGAAAGATTCCATAGCCTTTAGAAGAGTTGAGCCACTATCTAGTTTTGGCCCATCCATATTTTCAGATGGCATCTTACCAACCTTAAAAAGATTGTTGGTAGCAGATTGAAATTCTTCGTTAGCGATTTCTCCATCTGTCTTTTTCTTGTTATCTTGAACAGCACTAGTTACTTCTTGAACTTGTTGAGAATTGACTTCATTTGCTCTCTTAGCAGGGGCGGATGAGCTTTCAGCGGGTTCACCTTCTTTGGAAACTTGTGGTTGAAGATCTTCGAAGCCTTCAACTGCGGGATCATAACAACCAGCCGGTTCTCTGCGAGGGTCTTTTAGACTTTGAGGGACTTGTTGATATTGGCCATTCATTTGTGCTACACGGTTAAGAATAGCTTGACTGGTATCTTCATTTTGGAATGGTTCTAGTCTTCTTAAAAGCTTTTTAAGAAAGAAAATATAAAACATTGCAAAAAAGACAGAGACTGCAACAATGATTTCAAATTGGTTTAAAAACGCGGCAGCGATTAATGCAACAGAGGAACATAATAATAATCCTGTTAAACCTGAATATACTAAAGTATATAGAGCTGTAACAACCAGTATGGTCATTGAAATATTATAGGTGAGGCTGTTAAACTTCATTTCTCTAAAGCTTATCAGGAAAGAAAATGGTTCTCTAAACTACCATCAAGGGTACAAGCACTTTTTGAATAAACCAAAATAGGAATCCTCCAACTAATGCTTTAACAACAAGTCCTGCCGTAGTTAAGTCGCCGCCAATACGTAGTAATGAAGGAAGATAGTGGCCAATTAGGACGTTAATTACAGGTAAGCTTACAATAAATACAATAATAGCGACAAGAAGAGGTTGCTTGATTTGTGAAATGATATCAGCATACATATTGCCTTTGGTTGTTTCTATTAAGGTCGGTTGTTGTGGTACAGCTTGGGGCGCATACTGAGCAAATTGGGAGCCACCGTGAGAGAATTGTGGTGCGTGCATAACATTCGCAAAATCAGCTGCTGTCGGATAATCTTTTCCAATCATATGTGCTGTAGCTGTACCAGGATCAACTGCCATAGGATAAGTTGTATTAGGATTAGGCGAATTAATCATCCGTCCATTACTAGCCGGAGGAGGAGCAGAGTTATTCATCATAATAGGATTTGATTGACTCGGGATGTTCATATCTGCAAGAATTTTATTTACAAGATCGTCATCTTTATTACTAAAGACCGGAGCTTTACCATCGAGATCAGTTAATAATGTACCAGCGGATGCCATTCTTCGAAAAAGAGAGAAATCCTTTATGCGAAACTATTCACACCGTTTAATTGGAGTATCGCGTCTAGAGAATTGGTCACGGAAGGGTTCGTTTGTTTTTCTAGATAAAGAGCACTCTCGGAATGCTTCTACTGCCCCCGATGATGGACAGTCGATAATTTCAGACTTAAATTCATAACATTTACCTCCACCCATTCTGTAAACATATTTCTCAAAATCCTTCTCTTCTGGTGCTTTACTTACATTACATTCTGAACCAGTACATATTGGTCTTAAAATACATATTAAGCCAACGCCTAATACAAAGCTAAAAAATATATTAAATCGTTCATCTTTTAGAAAAGATAATACACCCATTTCCTGTTTTAGCACAATTATATTTTCTAAGCTAAATATAAATATGTTAAAGCGTCTCAGAATAATTCCTCTTATTGCAGGCCTTGTAATTGGCGTTATAGCAGTTCTTTTTATTAAACCACAAATGACAGTCGTGTATAAATATCCAACACCTGATACGGCGGCAAAGGTTGTTTATAAAGATAAGAATGGAGTTTGCTATAAATATATTGCTACAAAGGCAGACTGTGATAAAAATGAATCAAGACTTAAAGACTTTCCTTTAAATAAATAATCCTTCAGCTATATCTTTTGCTACAGCCATATCTTCTACAGCTGATACATTAGCAAGAGCAGTTGCAACAGGATTAGTAGCAGTTGTAGCAGTCGCAGTGGTAACAGCAGGAGCAGAAGTAGAAGCAGTAGCAGTTGGAGCAGTCGCAGTCGCAGGTTTAGGGCGTCTTCTTGGAGGTCTAGCTACAGGTCCGCTTGGCGCAGTCGCATCTTCCTCAGATACTCCTGTTACACCTTCTGAAGGTATAGTAGTCACAGTCGTAGTCATAGATTGTTTCTTTCTACGAGGAACTGGCTGTGCAACTGCTTCCGCTGCTCCTGCTATTGCCATTGCCGATGCTGCTTCTTGATCAGATCGAATCTTTTGACGAATATCCATAAGAGCCTTTCCTAATAGGTTCTGACCAGTCCAATTTACAGGGTTTTTAGCCTGAATATTATCTATTGATAATCCAATTCCTATTAGATTATCATCTGGTATATACGCACCTAATGTCGCATTCTTAGTTTCAAGTAGTCGAGCGGCTAATTCTGGATATTGATTATACTTAGCAATATTTACATCATACAAAAGTTGTTTTGTAAGATCATTCCATTTGGTTTCATTAACTTCAGCATCTCCTGACACATTTTCTAGCTTGTAATTAACATCATCAGGTGTTTCTGCTATCATAATTTTTTGTAAATTATCTTGATCATTAAAGCTTTTAGCAATTTCAGCTGCGATAGCTTGATATGCTGAATTATACATAGTGCCATTAAATTCAATTTCAACAGTCCATTTTAGAGATAGGAAACCATAATCATTTGTATTAGGTTCTGCGAATAAAATAACGGTGACCGCATTTGCATTTGCCTCTGCTGCCCTTGCTTCCGCAACACTGATCATTGGTTTTTCAGGTACTTTTCCAACTCTTACATATTGTTCTTGTAATGTAAAAGGGCGTTCTTGTAGAAAGAAGAATGTATATGGAAATTTACGTTTTTCATTTGGCTGATCAAAATCGATTTTGTTAATGGGTATGCCATCTTCAATATCGACAAACTTTAATGGAAAGCGAATAGCTTGAAGTTTTACATCGGCTTCAATAACTTTTCGATTAACTCTTAGAATATCTGAGTCGATTGATTCAGGATTAGCAGATAGTTCTCGAAGTTCTCTTCTGGCATCTTCATATTCTTTATTTGCTACTTCAATTGCTGCCATACGTTTTTTTCCCATTTCATCATACTCTTCATCTGTAGGGTGTCTGTAGTTAGGAAGTGGAATAGTTTTAATAATAGCACCTTCCTTATTTAGTTCTATAAGGTTACCACTATCATCATAGCCAAATAAATCTGGCTTTTTAGCCTTTGCTTTATAAAATCGTTTCAATTCTTCGGCTGACATTCCTCTACTCTACATAATTAATTTGCCACACCAATCAATTCACGAATATTACTAAATAAATAATTTCTAAAAGTTATTAGTTATGTCTAATCCGGATACGAATAGTGCTGGTACTAATGTTGATTCCTTAATGACAGGATTTCCAGTAGCAATTCTCTTTTTCTTAATTACAGCAGCCCTATTTCAATTTAGAGATTCATTTACCTCATTTAACTTAGTAATATGGTTAACTATACCACTATTGGCATTAGTTATTACTTCTGCTGTTAATGTAACATCTCAATATGTCAATTGTAAGAAGACAAATGTAGGAAAAGCAATATTAGGTGCATTACCTTCATTTGCAGCGGTTATCCTTGGTCTAGGTATTTCTTCAATATCTTTCTGCCGTATTCCTGTTACTTCTGTATTCGCTCCTTTATTGATTGGAAAAACGGTTGATGTTACAAAAAATAAGTCTACCACAACTATCAATTCTTTAAAGAATAGTAACTCTAAAGAATGTTGTGTTCCAAAACTTACACTTGAAAGTATTGAAAATCAGTATCCATTGATTGCGGGTATATCATATGGATTTTATATAATGTTTTCTATATTATTTGGTACAGTTATTGGCAATAGTCTATCGTCAATTTGTTAATTACTCATTCTCACCTTTAGTGTTGGTATTAGTATCGGTATTACTTTCACCATTACTGTTCATATTGTGATATACTAAGTTTGGAGCTTCTGGGCCTAAAAATATATATTTAGGGACACCTCGTTTAACTGTTTCATTTGTATCAAGAATATAGTAACCAGGTTTCATTTCATTTGAACTACTCGGTTTTTTTCTTGACATATTATCAGATAATACAGGCGACATTGCTTTCATTGCTTTCATTGAAACATTCTCTGGCTCAATAGAATTATTTTGAACTGGAACATCTATGTTATTAGATACTCCACCCAATCCAGTATTACTTGCTATAACTAGAACGATTATGTATGAAATGATTGACCATAAAATTGCGAATAGCCAAAATGGCATCCAAGTATATTTTTGTTTATTACGTCCTAATCCAAATTCTTTCCAACTACTATCCTTAGCAAACATCAGTTCTGGCTTTAGGATCAGTATAGCAGAAATACCTGTTAGGTATAATAAACCTGCGTAGATAAGAAGCGACATTCTTATTGTTCTTAATAGAAAAATACTTGACATAAAATCGTCATTTATTCATTATCATCGTCGCCGTGTTGATTGTGGTCATAACCGCCTTCACGTTCAAACTCATCATCGCCATACATTGGAAATCCAAATTCATCTGTCGCACCCCCTTCAAATGCCTCCATCTGATCTGGCCCAAGGCCCGGAAAATCAATAATTCCAGCCGCCTCCCGCTTTTGACGTTCAAGGTCATAGTAGTCCTTATCATAGGCATAAATCAACTTAGTACCACCAACAGCCCATTTACCAATACCTAGCTTCTTATTCATTAATTCAACGGCTCGTTCTTCATCTGTGAGCTTATTAAACTCCCCAACGACATTCACACGCTCTTTCTCATTTCTTATTGCTATCAAGTCCTTAATCTCCTGATCATTAAATGATAGACGCTCTCTTCCATACTTATTCAAAGTAAGAGCTACAATCTCAAGTAGGAACCGCATAGATGGGTCACCGATAGAGCGGACGGGGCTTGTAATTTCTGTTCCAGCTGGAATTTCAGATGGATTTATCATTGTTGCCAATGGACCATATAACATCGCACGCTGAATATATACTAATGTCATCTCTCTTCCTGGAACTACAATTGGACGCAATTTATTCTTAAAGTTAAGAATCTCTTTCATTTGATCTATGAAGTATCTAATCTTTGAACGAGCCAATTGGTAGGACGGTTTTTTGATATCATCCTCTTTTAATTTTATAAGTTGTAAATCATTATCTAAAATTGGTATAATATCTTTAGCTACGTGATCCTCACTTAATAGCTTCTTTAACTCAATTGGAATAAATAGAGACGAACTTGAAAACTGTGTTAATATTCTTTCAAATGGTGTTATGAAATAAGTTTGTAATACTTGGAAGAAATTAATCCAAGATAATTTAACTATTTCATCAAGCATAGCTTGATACTTAGGATCTGTCAGTCGCTCTCCTATAACTCCTTCAGAACCAGATGTCGCCTCTGATATTGGTCCAGCAGCTATTGCGATATCACCCCTATCAGCATCTGGTGGTAATTTTAGGAAGCCTTCTGTTGTTTCCTGAATTATAGTATCCCATCCTGGAATTGGTGATGGGCTTATTTTTCCAAACTCAGCCATAATATCTCTCACCGATAACTGTTCCAATATCTTAACGGGTTCAACATTATTCACTTTGTGAATAGTATCAAGTAGTCTAGTAAATTCCTCTGTATCAGTATTTACCTTTTGAGAGGCCAATGCAGATTTACCTTCAGTATCAGTATCCATAACTGCTGGATTTGTTGGAAATTGGAAACCGCACCACGCACACATATTGGTCAGACCTGACTCGTGAGGATAACCAAATCTTGGACCCTGAAAACAACACTTCAAAAAAAGTCTGTAATATAATTCACTATCAGGCTCAACCACGTCACCGCCTATTTCTCTTGGAATAAATTCAGTTATCATCATTTGACCCTGTTGATTTGGAACTAATAATCTCCTACCAATTGGAGGCAAATCAGTAGCGCTTCTCCAAAATGTACCAGGTGTACCTATATTGGCAAGACAGCAAGTAGTTTCAGTAAGTGGAGATCCACGTACAAGGGAAGCGGTCTTTTGTGCTAGCATATGAGCTTGGCGAATCCATAACTTAACAAGTGCTAATTTACCACGATTACCCATATTAGCTACAACCTCTGGAGTAATTATATCTTTAGCAGCCATTTCTGGAGTTACGATAAGTTGTTCTGGTAAAAATGTAGCAGGAATTTCATCTTGTGGCCGACTAAGATCAGTACCCCTTTCTCTTAGCTTTTCTAAATATTTTCTCTTTTCTCCAAGTTGTGCCTGAATCATATCATCACCGATAATTTCTTTTAGAACCATATTCATATAAACCATAATACCATTTCTACGTTTTATTAGATCTGGTTCTTTTTGGAATTTTGTATCTTTCCACGGTGATTCTTCTCTACGCACAGATGCTACAGCACAGGCTAAATACTCTATACCCTGCTTATTTAATTGATCACCCTCCAATGGATATCCTCCAAATCCAGGAGAATCACAGCCTGTAAGTGCGTGTCTTACAGAATATGAAGGAATCTTTACTTGGATTTCAAGTAATAGGAAAATGGCAACAGCTGTAATACTATTTCTGGCGACAGCTACATCAAAATCTGGCATAGCAGGGCGCTTCTTCTTCTGTTCAGTATATATATCACGTGCTGGAAAACGATTTATAAATCCAATAGTTCTATCAATTACATTTTTGTAGCCCTGATTATCCATATTAACACCTATACGAGTGGCAATTTCACGAACAATATTATAAATCTTAATTTCATCATCTGTTAAATTTAGATCTTTCTTTTGAGATGGTTCAATTGGAACACTGACAAGCATATCAAGGCGTTCTTCAAAGATAGCATCTTCATCGACTAAAACGGTGCGGCCAGATTTTGGATTACCATTATCATCAAACTCAAGATTATTATCAAAATCTAAATCACGCATTCCTTGGCCACAATTTCTACAAATATATTTTCCTTGGAATGAGCCACCTGAGAATTTAAGAATAATTTCTTTCTCGATTGCCTGCTTATCCTTTGGATTCAAATATGCTTGAATTTGTAAACGTTCGTGTAAACAGAGTAAATGCTCTTTACAAATATTACAATCTATCCAGTTTCCATCACGCCCACCTTGATATTTCTTAAAGAATTCAGTTAACTTCTGAAAACGCTCTGAATCATCAAAAATTTTTCTTACACCCACTAAATCCGCTACATGCTTACAAGTATTCTTCTTTGGCTTTTCACCTGCGTTTAACTGATTATACTTTAATAAGTTAGCAACTTTAAGAGTTTGTAAATATGCCGCATTATTTGAGTCAAGTAATGCTTTAGCGATAAGTACTGAGTTTTTACCAGCGGCAACTTGGAAGTAGTCAGGATGTTTTTTCATTAGATATGCAACTTTACCAATATCAGATTGAGCAAGAATGTGATTGATACGTTCATATTCTAGAAGATCATCTACAAGGGTCGGCTGTGAACGAATCTCCTCAAGAATTTTAGGAAGCTCAATAAATGGATTATCCTCAGGTTTCTTCTCTTCCTCTGTATCTATAATTTGCCTGAGCTTAGCAATTGTTGATAGTAATTGATTTTGATAGAGCCCAATCTTTTTAAGTAGAACTTCTACAATTTTAGGTGATAATTCAAGATTATCCATACCATATTGTTGGAGAGTTGAGAACGTATCCCCCAGTCCTAAAGCTGGAACTGTTATTCCTTCAATATAATCAGGAAGAGGAATATTACCAAGTGTACTACCATCAACATCGAGTAAAAGTAAATCCTGTGAGGTTCCTACTTCGGTAGGTGCTCCAGTTTTTGTTAATATTTCTTTCATAGTTTCTTTTGGCATTTGGCTACGACCGCTATCAATAGCTAAACTTGTAGAGCGTGTTGTACCAATATTATTTGTAACTTTAGATGGAAATATTAAATAAGAATTCATTGTAGCAGCATCTTCTGGGATTAAGACCTGCTTTTTTCTATCAACGCCCTTACGATAAGTAGTACTTAACGCACGCTCAATACCAAATGGTACTTCATCAAAAATGGGTGGAGCTTTTTCGGTATGACTTGCAATATAGCCTGGAATAGTTTCTAAAAATACAGTTTTGCCTTGAACTTCGGCAAATTCAGGAGGCGATGTTCTAAAGAATTCAGAATCAGACATTGCTTGCCAGAGTGGTTCAGCTTTGCTTTCAGATAACCAGGGTGATAGATATTTCTTTAAAAATGATTGTTGATCACTCCATTCTTTAACAATTTGTCCACCTGGAGCACCAGCCATTGCCGCAGACACTAAAGAGCTTTTCTTTTCCACCATTTGGTCAAGCTCTCTCGCAAAATTTTCAAAATATACATCATCACCACTCTTTGTCTCACTTAATTCATCATCTTCATCTACACTGTATTCTTTTTTACTTATATTAAGTACTGGTCGCCCAAGAGGTATAGGTACCTTTTGAATTAATTCAGCGAGGGTGGAGGCGGATATATCTTTGGAGCCTTGTATGGTGCCATCATCGTTATAGGCAACTGTGGCCTGTTTAAGGTTGAAGAGAGTCTCGACAAGGACTCGTACTGCTCGTATTGATCTTGGATCTTTCTGAAGAATCGGATCAAGGCCACTGATAAAATCATTGAGGGCATCTACCTTCTGCAAGTTATCAGGAATTCTTTGTTCATAAGCAGCCGCTTCTCTGAAAACTTTTGCACGGGTGACTTCAATAAACCCTACAATTTCAATTTCCTCTTCCTCTTCCTCTTCCTCATCTTCTTCCTCTTCTTCGATGGGACCGGTAGGTGGAGCTTCATTGGATGTACCTTCTTCTGGGCCGACTAGTTGCCGAATACTAATAACTTTGAAGTCTTCATCAGACTCAATGCCAACAAAATCAAAATTTAAATCATATACATTCTCTACATCATCTTCATCTTGAATTTGAATGTAATCATTTTCTTTATCAACCTTTACAATCTTATAGGATTTGTAGAGTTCACCAGATGAATTAAATGTATCGATAATTTGATTAATACGAAAGTCTTGCTGCTCTACAAAACTATCAAACTTACGCTTTTCAATTACATATGCAGCAGTTACACCATCTTCCTCTTTATATAATTCTTCATCGTCAGTTTGCTCAACTTCGAAATCGTGTAACATATTAGAAACACCATCTGGTTTAACACTAATGCGTTCTAGACTTCTGTAATATACAGTGCCAATGGTTCTACCATATTTTTTAGAGTCAATGACTACTCTATCGCCTAACTGAATAAATAACATAGGATCATCTTCATTGCTTATTGGGTTAGTGTCTCCTGTCGGAGCAACTTGTACAGAGGATAAAACAGCGCCTTCAATGTCAGCTTTATCATCTATCTCATCATTAACACCAGTACCCTCTTCAAGTACTACACCAACTTCAGCAGCAGTGGCGGGAGCAGTACCGAGTGTTACATTTTCCTCATTTGGCTCAACACCTTCCAATTCATCTATAGGCAATCTTTCATTGGAATTATCCATTGTTCCCTATCTTCCTATTGAGATTCTTATAGTCTAGCAAAACCTCAAAAAAATTAATTTAATGATATAAAGAATTTAGATGTATAATATATAGTGTTAATAATGCCGCTCAATTATCAGAATAATGTATTTAAAGAACTAGTTGAAAAGTATTCAACGTGGGATGATATGCGCAATTATCTTGAATCAGAAGACGGTGGTCTTTTCAGAATTGCTGATAAGAATGAAGATACAGGGTATAGTCTAATTCGATATGAAAAGGGGGTATCTAAAATGGATCTTCCTCATAGCAAATGGTTTCGCTCGGTAGTTTGGAATACTAAAACAAATCGTCCTGTATGCGTTGCACCTCCAAAGGCGGCAACACAGGAGTTTCCATTTAAGACATTGAAAGAACTGACTGATACTGGTATAGTGTGTCAAGAGCTTCTTGATGGATTTATGATTAATTGTTTTAGAGTTGTAGGGGATAAGACGCTACATATCACGAGTCGTTCAAAACTTAACGCAACCGGAAAGTTTTATTCAGAAAAGTCTTTCAGAGAATTATTTATGGAAGCTTATATGAATACAAGTGAATTGTCCTTTTATAGTGAAACAATTATTCAAGATAATTCTTCTGATATTCTCTCTCCAGATAGTTCAAAGGGTGAAGTAGCAGTATTTTACAGTTTTCTAGTACAGCATAAGGAACATCGAATCGTTAATAATATTGAAAATAATCGTGTATTTGTAGTTCATAAGGGGGCAGTATTTGAAGATGGTCGTGTAGAGTTTGAAGATAGTCCTGCCACATTTAATGGTAAAGTAAATATTGAAAATATTGAGCTTAGTGTAAAGCCCCTTAAAGGTTCATATGCACAGATTGCAGCGCTTGCGCCATTGGTTGAAGAGCAAACTGAAGTACAAAAATGGATTAAGAATATTCTTAAAGAAAGGGATTGGCAGTTCCAAGGTCTAGCTTTTAAGGATGTTTCTGGAAATCGGTGGCGGTTCCGTTCTGAAAAATATTCTGCTGTAAAGGCTCTTCGTGGTAATAGCCCAACAATTCGTGAACGTTTTGCGCAACTATATTCGCAAAATCTAATTCATAAATATCTTGAATATTATTCAGATGAAATGCTTCCAATGACCGTACATTTTATGTTTATGAATAGTATTATTAAAATGTTATATGATTTCTATGTTGATCTCCATATTACAAGGGTGAAAAAGGCTGAAGAGATTGATAAAATGTATCTTCCTCATCTTTATAATATTCACGGAATATACTTAAATCAGTTGCGCCCTGAAGGAAAAAAGGTTAATATTAATGAAATTACATTATATCTTCATAGACAACCTTGGC